>Ga0315541_1000240_pt1 | contig 58263 bp, 51 predicted proteins | sample SalMarSW160190MG_FD_203095 | JGI IMG/M metagenome (GOLD analysis project Ga0315541, IMG submission 203095) | Salt marsh sediment microbial communities from the Plum Island Ecosystem LTER, Massachusetts, United States - Salt Marsh Sediment SW1601-190 ... | reverse complement strand
GGTGAACTGCGGTGGATTTAGAGCAGGCGAGGCAGAGTTTACTTAGATATCTTGACCACGAAATCGCCGACAACCGTGTAGTTGACGCTATGAGGCGTGTTCCCCGTGAAGCCTTTGTATCACAAGAACAATATCATGCCGCTTATGACGATAGACCCTTAAGCATTGGCTTTGGGCAAACTATCTCCCAACCCTTCATTGTGGCTCTGATGGTCCAAGCTTTGGAGCTTAGGGGGGATGAAAAGGTGCTGGAGTTGGGTACTGGAAGCGGCTACGAGGCAGCGATATTAGCTGAGTTAGCTCAAAAAGTGGTTACCGTGGAGTGTATACCTGAATTGGCGGAATCGGCTAAGCAAGTTCTGGATAAGCTTGGTTATTCCAACATCGAAGTCCACGTAGCTGGCAGAACTTTGGGTTGGCCAGAGGGAGCCCCTTACGATGCTATTATAGTTTCTGCTGGTGCTCCCACCGTGCCTCAAGTTCTTTTGGAGCAACTAACCTGGAATGGACGATTGGTAATCCCTGTAGGCTCTCGATGGCAGCAAGAATTACTCAGGGTCACTAAACTGAAGAAAAGAAACAACATAGAAAACTTGGGTGGTTGCTATTTCGTGCCACTTATTGGTGAAGGTGCCTGGGAAGGGTGAAAAGGCAAATGAAATTCCGGGAAAATCTCGAAAAAAGCCTGAGGGTGAAATTGCCCAATCGTCTGAAACGTTACTTATAATTAACTGCATAAATTATTATAATTGTCCCTCCCCTGGTGGGAGGGAGCTAGAGGGAGGGGGAAAGCTCGCAGAGTTCACCCTCACCCTAACCCTCTCCCATCGAGGGAGAGGGATTTTATACGGCTCCTTAACTCCATAATATTTCTTCGACACCGCACAAAAACTATTGACAATTTTCTTAATGGAAATTTAACAATGCTACCATATAATAGTACAATGAATACTATAAGGAGGATATAGGGTGGTTGGTAAAGTGTATACCATAGAGGGTTGCGGTAGTTCTCACAATGCTCAGCCGAGCATATGTAGACATGTGACCTGGGCTCTTTTTTCCTGCCACAGCAAAATCAACCCTCCCTTTCGCAACCAAGGGTCATTGCCAGGCATAGCCGAAGCACCACTTTTTCCCTTGATGGGAGAGTGATAAGCGTTTGTGCGGAGTTTCTCGAGGGATGAGGATAAATATAAAACGGTGAACAAGTGATGTGCAGCGATAAGAAGAGGAGAATTGATGGGTAAAACCTTCGGGATTGCCCTTGTGCCTGTGCCGGGTGGGGCGAAGTCTGATGATGGAGGCTTGGCAGCTAGGAGGTGACGTGCCATGGACTAGGATTTTGGGAAAATAAACGTTTACAAAAGGGGAGAGTTTCACACACAGCAAAGTTCGAATGACAGATAAAGGGGGGGTCACAATGAAAAGTAGAAAGCTAATCATAAAGGTTTTGCTGGCTATCGCTCTGTTGATAATGGCACTGAACCTGTCTTGTTTAACGCTCACCGCAGGCGGCTATCACACAGTAGGGGTTGAGCCCGACGGCACTGTGGTCGCCGTGGGAAGAAACGACGAGGGACAGTGCAACGTCGGCGGCTGGACGGACATCGAGGCTGTCTTTGCGGGCATGTATCACACGGTGGGGGTTAAGGAGGGCGGCACAGTGGTCGCCGTGGGAAGGAACGACGACGGGCAGTGCAACGTCGGCAGCTGGACGAACCTCGCGTGGGTCGCTGCAGGCGGCTGGCACACGGTGGGGGTTAAGGAGGACGGCACCGTGCTCGCCGTGGGAAAGAACGACTACGGACAGTGCGACGTCGACGGCTGGACGGACATCGAAGCGGTAGCTGCAGGCGGGGCTCACACAGTGGGGCTTAAGAACGGCTACACCGTGGTCGCCGTGGGAAGGAACGACGACGGGCAGTGCGATGTTGATAGCTGGACGAACATCGTGGGGGGCGCTGCAGGCTTTAGTCACACGGTGGGGGTTAAGGAAGATGGCACCGTGGTCGCCGTGGGATTGAACGACGAGGGGCAGTGCAACGTCGGCGGCTGGACGGACATCACCCAGGTGGCCGCAGGCTTTGGTCACACGGTGGGGCTTAAGTCCGACGGCACCGTGGTCGCCGTGGGAAGGAACGACGAGGGGCAGTGCAACGTCGGCGGCTGGACGAATATCGAGTTTGTCGCTGCAGGCGGCTGGCACACGGTGGGGTATAAGCCCGACGGCACCGTGGTCGCCGTGGGAGACAACTCCCACGGGCAATGTGAGGTCGACGACTGGATTCTGGCAATTTATGATCCATCTCCCGACCTCACCATCTCCAGCACTGCTGGTGGTTTGGTAACCACCCCTGGCGAGGGGACTTTCGAATATGACGCCGGGGAGGTGGTTAACCTGGTGGCGATTGAATATAGTGGCTACAAGTTTGACAAATGGACTGGCGATGTGGAGACCGTTGCCGATGTTGATGCTGCCGAAACCACCATCACCATGAACGGCAACTACGAAATCACCGCCAATTTCAAGGAATCCAACGGGGATTGCGGATGCTTCATTGCCACCGCAGCCTACGGCACCCCAATGGCCGAGGAAATACAAATCCTGCGTGAGTTCAGGGACGAATACTTGCTGACCAATCCGCTGGGACAAGCCCTGACAGACCTCTATTACAGGGTCAGCCCACCAATAGCCGAGTTCATAACTGAGCATCCCAGCCTGAAGCCAATAGTGAGGGCTGGACTATTGCCCGTTGTGGCCATGAGCGCCTTAGCTGTCAACACTACTCCGGTCGAGAAGATAGCCATAATATGCTTGTTGGCGCTGCTTCCAGTGGCAACTACTGTATTGATGGCTAGGCGGCGAAACAGAGGCCCACAGTATACCTGAGGGTGAAATCCCCCTCACCTTAATCCTCTCCCGCCAGGGGAGAGGACCAGCAGCTCCTCAAGCTCCCTCCCACCGCGGGAGGGAGCTTTGTAATTATTTAGGCAGTTGACTATAGATTAGCTCGAAAATGCCCCCAAGGGGATTCGAACCCCTGATCTTCAGCTTGAAAGGCTGATGTCCTAGGCCTCTAGACGATGGGGGCAACCCTAAGCATTTTACGGGTAAAGAGCTAAATGTGCAAGGTCTGACGGCTGAAACAATAAACCTATCCATCTTTTATCATCTGTAGTGCAGGTAAGACAAAAGTCATTTCTACTCGTGCCTGCGCGGGACCTATTAGCAATCATTGTAATTTTGCTATAATTCTAGAAACTTTTTTCCACATAATCTAAAATATAGCTCACTTCGGCTTGCCAATAACTCGGATATGAGGTATCATGTGGCGGTTATTATGCCCACAACTGGTAGCCTCGAACTGTTTGAAAAGAATTGCCTGAAAGCGCCGAGAACATTGACCGTGCACGACTGTTGGACTGCTCACACGTAAGGATTTAAAGGAGAATAGGGCATGGCTAGAATTGGAGTTTTCCTCTGCCACTGCGGCAGTAACATAGCTGGGGCTGTGAATATCCCGGAGGTAGCTGAGGCGGCGAGAAGGCTACCTCAGGTAGTTCATGTTGAAGACAATAAGTTTACCTGTAGTGATCCCGGTCAGGCAGCTATTCAGCAGGCTATAACTGAGCATCAGCTTAACCGGGTGGTCATCGGCGCCTGTTCGCCGCGTATGCATGAGACAACCTTCCGTAGAACAGTGGCTGGTGCCGGTTTGAACCCCTATCTCCTGGAGATTGCAAATCTACGGGAGCATTGTAGCTGGGTCCACCCTGGCCAGGTTGAGGAAGCTACGGCTAAGGCGATAGACCTGGTGCGCAAAGCGGTAGCCAGGGTTGCCTGGCAGGAGCCCCTCACCCCCAACCAGGTTGGCATAACCAGGCGAGCTTTGGTCATCGGTGGAGGCATTGCCGGCATTCAAGCTTCTTTAGACGTTGCCGATGCTGGCTACGAGGTTATCCTGGTTGAGCGAGAGCCCTCCATCGGGGGACACATGGCCCAGCTGGACAAGACTTTCCCCACCCTGGACTGTTCTGCCTGCATCCTGACGCCCAAGATGACTACAGTTGGGCAACATCCCAATATCAGGCTAATGAGCTACAGTGAGGTGGAGGATGTCTCAGGGTATATAGGAAACTTCCGAGTTAAGGTTAAAAGCAAGAGTCGCTACATCGATGTGAGCAAGTGCACTGGCTGTGGTGAGTGTGCTAAGGTTTGTCCCGTCGAACTAAATAGTGAATTTGACGAGAACTTGGGTAAGCGAAAGGCCGCCTATATTCCTTTTCCTCAGGCAATTCCCAATAAATATACTATAGATAAGCGTGGTTATCCACCATGCCGGGTTGCCTGTCCCGCCGGGGTCAATGCCCAGGGCTATATTTCTCTCATCTCCCAGGGCAAGTTCAAGGAGGCTCTAGAGGTGCTCCGCAGGACTATGCCCTTTGCCGGAGTTTGTGGACGGGTGTGCACCCACCCCTGCGAGCATGACTGTGAGCGAGGCAAAGTTGACCAACCCGTAGCTATCAGAACGCTTAAGCGTTTTATGGCTGACTATGAACTGAAAGCAGGTAGGGAAAAAGCAACATCAGTGGAAAGGACCAAAGAAGAAAAAGTAGCTATTGTCGGCTCCGGTCCCGCTGGACTAGCCTGTGCCTACGACCTGGTCAGGCAGGGATACCCGGTTACAGTGTTTGAGTCCGCCCCTGAGGCGGGAGGTCTATTACGCTATGGTATCCCTGAATACCGATTACCCAAGAAGGTACTCAGTAACGAGATAAACTATGTACAAGAGTTGGGGGTAGAGCTTAAGACAAATACCCCGGTGAAAAATCTCACTAAAATCTTCAACGAGGGATATAAAGCTATTTTCCTGGGTACAGGTGCTGGCATCAGTCAAAAAATGGGGATTCCTGGTGAGAATATTCCTGGAGTGCTTCATTCCCTTGACTTCCTGAGGCAAGTCAACTTCGGAGTCAAAGTCAGCCTGGGAAGCAAAGTGGCAGTTATCGGCGGTGGTAATGCTGCCGTTGATGCCGCTCGAGTAGCCCGACGCCTCGGGGCTAATGAGATAACTGTTGTTTATCGGCGCAGCCGCGATGAGATGCCGGCTATCCCCAGCGAAATTGAAGAAATGGAACGTGAAGGAATCAAGATTCAGTTTCTGGCAGCACCGGTTAAAGTGTTATCTAAAGACAACCGGGTAATCGGGATACAATGTATTCGCATGGAGCTGGGTGCACCCGATGCCAGTGGTCGCCGACGCCCTGTGCCCATCAAAGGCTCAGAATTCACCATAGACGTTGACAATGTGATTATAGCTATTGGTCAGGGTCTGGATAAGGCAATGCTACCCGAAGGTCTAGCCTACACTAACTGGGGAACCCTCTCCGTTGACCCGGTTACTTTGCAAACTAATATTGATGGTGTTTTTGCCGGTGGTGATGTGGTTTCTGGTCCGGCTGATATTATCTCGGCTATTGCTGCCGGTAAGGAAGCAGCCATCTCTGTTGACCGCTACCTCAGAGGGATAGACATGAAAGAGGGAAGACCAGAAACAGTTAAAAGGGTAGAAGAAGTATCAAAGGCTGGGGTAAGACCAATAGAAAGACACTCCATGCCGACTCTTGAACTGGGGAAACGAAAGGGGTTTGATGAGGTTGAGCTTGGCTTTGACGAAAAAACAGCAGTTGAGGAGGCCCAGCGCTGTTTGAATTGCGCAGTCTGCTCCGAGTGTCGGGAGTGTGAGAAGGTTTGCGAGGCTGAGGCTATTGACCATGAAATGCAAGATGAGATATCGGAGGAGGATGTGGGAGCAATAGTAGTGGCTACCGGGGCGGGGGTCTTGGACCATACCCAGTTCAGTATCTATGGTGGCGGTGTCTATCCTGATGTCGTCAGCAGCCTGCAGCTAGAGAGGATGATGAACGCCGCCGGCCCCACTGGTGGCGAGGCGCTCCGCCCTTCCAACGGGGCTCACCCCAAAGAGGTAGTCTTTATAAGTTGCGTGGGGTCTCGGGATGAACGCACCGGAAGTGGCTATTGTAGTAAGGTATGCTGCATGTATATGGCTAAGGAAGCTATTATGCTAAAAGAGCACGACCCGGAGACCCATAGTTATATCATATACACCGATGCCCGGGGGCCGGGGGGTAAGATTTTCGAGGACTTCCTGACGCGGGCGGAGAAAGCAGGGACCACTTATATGAGAGGCCAAATTGATAGTGTGGCACGGCAGGACGGCAGGCTCTTACTTTCCGGGAAGGACTTTCTCACCAATGAAACATTTAACATACCCGCCGACCTGGTGGTTTTAGCCACGGGGTTAATGCCCAACGAGGATGCCGCCAAACTATTCCAAACCCTCCATATTAGCTACGATGCCAAGAATTATCTCCTCCAGGCGCACCCCAAGCTGCGCCCGGTGGAGACCGCCGTGGATGGTATCTTTATCGCCGGATGTGCTGTTGCTCCCACCGACGTACCGGAATCTGTAACCCAGGGTGGTGCTGCGGCTGAGTACGTGCTGAAACTATTTAGCCAGGAGTCCATTGAGGCTGAACCCATGACCTCTATTGTGGACATTGCTCGGTGCACAGGCTGCCTGCTGTGCCGCCAGGTTTGTCCCTTTCAGGCTATCGAGGCGGAAACCCTTCGTGACGGACGCACCGTGGCCTCTATCAATGAGAGTCTATGTAAGGGATGTGGCATTTGTGTCGTTGCCTGCCGCCCGGGAGCAATAAAGCTCAGGGGCTTCAGTGACCAGCAAATTCTCGCTGAGGTGATGGCGCTGTGAGTACGGAGTATCAACCTAAGGTCATTGGTTTTTTATGCAACTGGTGTAGCTATGCCGGCGCTGATATGGCGGGAACTAGCCGCATGGGCTATCCCCAAAATATTCGCATTATTCGTGTCCCCTGCTCGGGACGGGTTGACCCTCTCTTTGTATTGAAGTGTTTCCAGAGGGGAACTGACGGAGTCCTGGTCTCAGGCTGTCACCCTGGAGACTGTCACTATACTGAGGGCAATTATCATGCCAGGCGCAGGTTTGCACTGCTTCGTGACTTCCTCGATTATCTGGGTATAGAAAAGGAGCGGCTGCGGGTAGAGTGGGTTTCGGCATCAGAAGGGCAGAGATTTGCCGAGCTGGTATCTGATTTCACCGCAGAGCTAACCAGGCTTGGGCCAAGGAGCAAAATTTGAGATGGATATGGAGTTAATCCAGCAGATTCGAGATAAGGCTCGAAACCTTTTAGAAAAAGGTACGGTTGAGGGTGTCATTGGCTACGAGCGGGCTAGTGATGGCGTTACCGCTCGCCCTTTCTTTGCTTATGACCCCTCTGCCACAGAGCGGCTCATCTTCGACGAGACCTGCGCTCACAATCTGGTTAAATATCTCCTGGATAAGAAGGGTAAAAAGATGGCGGTTGTGGTTAAACCCTGTGACTCACGGGCTATCAACCTGTTGTTGAATGAAGGACAGATAGAGCGAGACAAGGTATTCATTATCGGGGTTGGCTGTCCCGGTATGGTGGAAACGAATTGGAATCACAAAAGCGAGACATTGCAGGCGAAGTGTCGAAGCTGCCAGCTATCTAAACCGCTGGTCTACGACTTTCTGGCGGGACAGGAGATTACAAGACAAGCCGAAGAGGAAACCTATTCCGACATTACGGAGACAGAGGCTGAGTCTGTTGCCACCAGGAGAGAATTCTGGCTGGAGCAATTTGGCCGCTGCATTCGTTGCTATGCCTGCCGTCAGGTCTGTCCCGGCTGCTACTGTCCCGTGTGCTTTGCCGAACGACTCGAGCCCCTATGGGTGGGCATCCGGATTGCCCCCGAGGAGAACGACTTGTGGCAGACCATCCGAGCCTTTCACCTGGCGGGGCGCTGCATCGGCTGTAATGAGTGCGAGCGAGTTTGCCCCGTGGGCATTCCCCTGAGCCTGCTCAACCGAAAGCTAGAGAAGGATGTGAAGGAACTTTTTGCCTTCCAGGCGGGGCTAGACCCTGAAGAGCAACCCCCCTTCGCCACCTTCAAGAAGGAAGAAAAACTGGAGTTCGGAGAATGAATTTATTTGCCTCCAAAAACGACCTGATTCACTGGCTTGATTCACTTCTTGAGGAGCGAATCGTCATTGCTCCAGTCCGGGTTCAAGGGCAGACTATGTTTCAACCCATATCTAAGGTGGAGGAAATTGCCTTTGATTTCGACAACACCACGCTCTCACCCAAAGGATGGTTCCTGCCTCCTACAGAGACCCTTTTCTCGGTGCAAAGAGATGATGGGCAGGTCGAGCTGGTTCCCACGCTGGTGGAACATGATGCGGTTCTCTTTGGATTGCATCCTTGCGATGCTAAAGGCATTGCCCTGATGGACAAGCCCTTCCTACAGGAGCCGGGCGATGCTCTGTATCGGGAACGCCGTAGTCGAACGGCTCTTGTCGGACTTGCCTGCCGCCAAGCGTTGCCAGAATGTTTCTGCACCAGCATGGGTAGTGCACCTGATGACCCCAGCAATGTGGATATCCTGCTTACTGAAGTAGAGGATGGCTACATTGTTCAGGCTGTTACTGAGAAGGGAAAGGCCTTGCTGCCCAAGGGCTTGACAGAGTATAAGGGGAAAGTGCCCACTCCTCCCAAGCTTCAGGCTGTTCCCACCAAGGAAGTCATCTCAGCAATGAGGGAACTCTTCAATGACCCTTATTGGGAGCAACTTGCTGACCGCTGCTTGCATTGTAACATCTGTGCCTATGTTTGTCCCACCTGCTATTGCTTCGATATGCGGGACTATGCTGATAAGGGAAAGGTAGAACGAGTGCGGAGCTGGGAAAGCTGCCAATCCCCGGGCTTCAGCCTCACGGCTGGGGGTTATGACCCCCGTACTACGAAGGGGGCCAGGTTGCGGCAGCGCTTCTATCATAAGCTCCTCTATTTTCCAGAGCAATTCCAGGACGTGGCCTGTGTTGGCTGCGGCCGCTGCGTTAGGGACTGTCCAGTAAATATAGACATTCGCGAGGTTATAAGCAACCTGCAGCAAGTGATGGAGGCTAAAAGTGGGTCTTGAAAGTCCTTTTATTCCCTATCTAGCAACTCTGAAGACGGCTACCCAGCTGACTCCCGATATCAAGCTTCTAAGCGTGGAGCTGGAAGATCCTGACATCAGGGCCAGCTTTGACTACAAGCCAGGACAGTTTGCCTTGCTCTCGGCCTTTGGAGAGGGAGAAGCACCCTTTGGCATTGTGTCTTTGCCTTTGCAGAGAGATGGCTTGGAATTCGCTGTGCGGCGTATTGGCACAGTAACCAGAGCCTTACAGGAGCTCGAGCCCGGAGACACCTTAGGAGTGCGGGGGCCCTTCGGCAATTACTTTCCTTTAGAAGATTATGTGGGAAAGAACATAATCATCATCGGCGGGGGCATTGGAATGGCACCGCTGCGTCCGGTGATTAACAGAATACTGGAACGGCGAGATAATTACGAGGAGTTGTTGATAATAAACGGAGCACGAACACCTCAAGACTTGGTGTTTCAACCGGAGTTCCCAACATGGATGGAAGCACCCAGAACTAGACTGGAACTCACTGTTGACAAGGGGGATGAACAGTGGAAAGGACGAGTGGCCCTCGTCCCTGATGTGGTGAAGGAGTTAGCCCCCTCGCCAGATAATGCTATTGCTATTATTTGTGGACCACCAATAATGATCCGCTTTACCCTGGCCGGGCTAAGGAACTTGGGCTTTAAGGATAACCAGATTGTCACCACTCTGGAGGCTAAAATGAAGTGTGGCCTTGGTAAATGCGCCCGATGCAATATTGGTGAAAAGTATGTTTGCCAGGATGGTCCAGTATTCACCTTGGAGCAGATTTCGCAGTTTTTGGAGCAACCATGACAGCAGGAATTAAAAGCAGTAAGGATGAAGTAAGGACAGGAGTATATATCTGCCATTGTGGCACTAACATTGCTGGAATGGTAGACGTGGCTGAGGTAAGCCAGTATGCCTCGCAGCTGGATTCAGTGGTGGTAGCCCGGGACTATAGGTTCATGTGCTCTGAGCCGGGGCAGGAGATGATAAAGAAGGATATAAAAGAGTTGGGCTTAAACCGGGTTGTGGTTGCCTCTTGCTCCCCCACAATGCATGAACCCACCTTCCGCAAAGCATGTGAGCAGGCAGGGCTGAACCGTCACTTATTTCAGATGGCTAATATTCGCGAGCATTGCTCTTGGGTAACCGATGACCGTGAAAAAGCCACCGAAAAAGCCAAGGCGCTGGTCCAGGCCGCAGTGAGGAGGGTCTTCTACCATGAGCCCCTTGAGGTAAGAGAGGTTCCGGTAAATCCCAGCACGCTAGTAGTGGGTGGAGGTATTGCCGGTATCCAAGCAGCATTGCAGATCGCTAACTCTCGTCACAAGGTTTACTTAGTGGAACGAGAGCCTTCCATTGGGGGGCATATGATTCAGCTGGACAAGACCTTCCCTACCCTAGACTGCTCCGCCTGTATCCTGAGTCCCAATATGAGTGAGCTGGGTTCGCATCCTTATATCGAGCTACTTACCTACAGTGAGGTCGAAGAAGTATCAGGCTACGTCGGCAACTTCAAGGCCAGGATCAGAAAGAAAGCCAGGTACGTCAATGAGGAGAAATGCACCGGCTGTGGGGTCTGTCAGGAGAAATGCCCCTGGAAAGTAACCAGCGAATTCGAAATGGGTTTGGGACAGCGGAAAGTTATTTATATTCCATTTCCTCAGGCAGTGCCCAATGTCCCCGTCATTGATCGGGAGAACTGCATCTATTTCCAGAAGGGCAAGTGCCGTGCCTGTGAGAAATTCTGTGAGGCAGGAGCTATTAATTTCGATGATGAGGAAAAGCTAATAGAGGTGGAGGTAGGCAATATCATCCTGGCTACCGGTTTTCAGACCTTTGACCCTTCTGTTGCTGCTCAGTACGGCTATGGGAAATTTGACGACATTATCACCGGGCTTGAGTTCGAGAGGCTATGCAATGCCACCGGTCCCACTGGTGGTAATATTCAGCTCAAGGATGGCTCCGTCCCTCGAAGCGTGGCCATTGTCCACTGTGTCGGCAGCCGCGATGAAGAGTTTCACGACTATTGCTCACGAGTGTGCTGCATGTATGCCTTAAAACACTCCCACCTTATCAAAGACAAGACTGATGCCCAGGTCTATCAAATATTTACTGATATCCGCTGCTTTGGCAAGGATTATGAGGATTTCTACGAGCGATTGGTTGGGGAGGGGGCGAACTTCGTCCGGGGGAAGGTTCAGAAGGTCGCCAGCGCTAATGGGAAAGGGATGGACCGAGGCAAGCTAACTATCACTGCGGAGGATCCGGATAACGGCAAGGTGACCCAGGTATTCGCTGATATGGTCGTCCTCTGCACTGCCATCGAACCGCAGCAAGATGCCGATAAAGTGGCTCACGTCTTCTCCGTGAGTCTCAAGGCTGATGGCTTCCTTTTAGAGCGCCACCCCAAGCTGGATCCAGTAGCGACCAGGACTGAAGGGATATATGTGGCGGGTTGTTGCCAGGGTCCCAAGGATATCCCGGACACGGTATCTCAAGCCTCGGCGGCAGCGGCCAAGGTTCTAGCTGTGATCACCAAAGGCAAGGTGGAGCTTGAGGCAAGCACGGCAGTTATCGATGAAGATCTTTGCTCAGGGTGTCGAATCTGTAATCTTCTCTGCCCTTATAATGCTATTTCTTTTGACGATGAGAAGAAGGTCTCTAATATCAATGAGGCTCTGTGCAAGGGCTGTGGCACCTGTGTCGCAGCTTGTCCCAGCGGAGCGATTACTCATAGACATTTTACTACCGAAGAAGTTATGGCCGAGATCGAGGGCGTGTTAGTATAAATTTCAAACCGATTATTGCATTCCCCAGGAATCGTCTTATATGTCAAAAGCAACAAAGCAATCCCTCAAATTAGCTTCTATTAGCGTCCGTGGCATTGTTCAGGGCGTGGGCTTCAGGCCTTTCGTCTATGGACTAGCTGTTAAACACAACCTTAAGGGATGGGTTTACAACACTTCAGAGGATGTCAAGATTGAGGTAGAAGGTGAAGCAGAAGCAGTTGAGCAGTTTGAGCTGGAGCTCGAGACAAAAGCTCCGCCGCTAGCTCACATCGAGAACGTAACTATTGAGTATCACCCACCCCTCGGTTATAAAAACTTTGAAATTCGGCATAGCCAGGCACAGGAAGGGAAATATCAGCTTATCTCTCCAGATGTTGCTACCTGCCAGGCTTGCCTTGGTGAGTTGCTAAATCCTGAGGACCGCCGCTACCGCTATCCCTTTACCAACTGCACCAATTGTGGCCCACGCTTTACCATAATTGAAGATATGCCCTATGACCGCCCCAAAACAACCATGCGCTATTTCCAGATGTGTCCCCAATGCCAGGCGGAATATAATAATCCCCTGGACCGCCGTTTTCATGCCCAGCCCAACGCCTGCCCAAAATGCGGTCCCCAGGTCGAGCTGGTTGATAACCAGGGCAATCCAATAACCGATTCGAATCCTATAGCCGCTGCCAGTCAGCTCCTTAAGGAGGGTAAAATTGTTGCCATTAAAGGCTTAGGGGGGTTTCTCCTGGCCTGCGATGCCACGAGCGATACTGCGGTTAAAACGCTGCGGCAGAGGAAGAAGCGATCCTCCAAGCCCTTTGCCATAATGGTAACCGATATAGACGAAGCTAATAGGCATTGCTATGTCTCGCCAGAGGAGGAAAATTTACTTACCTCACCTCAAAGCCCCATCGTGCTCATGAGGTGGAGGGGGGATTCATCTGTATCTCGGGAGGTAGCGCCGAATTTACAGTTCTTGGGAATTATGCTGCCATATACACCGCTTCACCACATGCTGCTCAGGGATACGGGCCTGCCTTTAGTGATGACCAGCGGCAATCTCAGTGAGGAGCCTATCGCCAGAGACAATGATGAGGCCTTAAGGAGGCTTTCCGGTATTGCCGATTACTTTCTGATCCATAACCGGGATATCTACTCCCGCTACGACGACAGCGTGGCCATAATGGAAAGGGATATAAGCCAGCTTATAAGGCGGGCGCGTAGCTATGCTCCCTATCCCATCCGCCTCTCATTTGAGGCCAAACAGGTGCTTGGTTGCGGCGCTGAGGAGAAAAATACTTTCTGCCTGACAAAAGATAACTATGCCTTCTTATCGCAGCATATCGGCGATATGGAGAATGTGGAAACCCTGGAACATTTTGACAACACTATATCCCTGTATAAGAGGCTTTTCCATATAGAGCCTGAAATCATTGCCCATGACCTCCACCCTGATTACTTGGCCACGAAGTATGCCCAGGAGTTAGGCGAGTTCGGTATAAAGCTTATTCCTGTGCAGCACCACCATGCCCATATCGCCAGTTGTCTGGCTGATAACGGGGTGGAGTCCCCGGTTATCGGCGTGGCCTTCGATGGCACGGGGATGGGTGCGGATGGAAATATCTGGGGAGGGGAATTCCTGGTAGCTGACTACCGTAATTTTAACAGAGTAGGACATCTGGAATACCTGCCTTTGCCCGGAGGAGCCACCGCTATAAAAAGACCCTACCGCACGGCCATTGGCTATATTCTCACTCTATTAGGGGAAAATGCCCTCAACGCTGTCATTGCGAGCGAAGCGAAGCAATCTCAACTAGCTTCTATCGGGCAAGTTGCTGAAGTTGAGGTGGAGGTTATCAAGCGCCAGATAGAAAGAAAGATAAATTCACCGCTAAGCTCAAGCATGGGACGCCTTTTTGATGCCGTATCGGCCCTGTTGGGCATAAGGGGCGAGATAGATTACGAAGGGCAGGCGGCGGTGGAACTGGAAATGGCTGCCTACTCTTCTGTCATTGCGAGGACTGTCCCGAGCGAAGCGAGGGAACTCGGCGAAGCAATCTCCGGTAATAATGAAAGCTACCCATACCGCATAGTAAAAGACGAGGGAATAAGAATCGTGCACCTGAGGGACCTGCTCTCAGCCGTAATAGAAGACTTACATCAGGGTATCTCCAAGGAGAGAATATCAGTCAAATTCCACAATACCGTAGCCCAGATGATAAACGAGATGTGTCACTTGATAGCCGATGAAACCCCGATGGTATCGGGGGTAGCCTTAAGTGGCGGCGTATTCCAGAATCGCTTACTGTTGAGAAAAACAGTCAGCTTACTGGAAAGCAGCGGTTTCCAGGTTTTTACCCACAGGCAAGTACCTTGTAATGATGGTGGCATCTCCCTGGGGCAAGCCGTTATCGCCAGTTTTGTATAATCCAGACTTCTTTAGTTGCCTGATTTATCAGGCCTCCTCTGTCATTGCGAGTCCCGACTTATCGAGACGAAGCAATCTCGGTGGGAAAATAGAGTTGCCCCCATTTTACGGCTGCCAGCTCAGGAAGGGATAGGTCCCGTCGTCAACGATATTCCAGATATATGCAGGGTTGCGCGTGCCAGGATCAGCGACTGCCTTTATCTTCCAGCCTGCACCTGAGAAGGTGGCGATATTCTTCATTTCCGCCGTAGTCTTGCCTGTCCCGCCATCCGAAGTAGCTTGTCCGCTGGTTTCGATATCCCAGAAGGAGTTGCTCACAGTGCCCGTGTTGTATCCCACCAGACCACCAACCTGCGAGGAGCCAGTCACGCTACCGGTGGAATAGGAGTGGGTCACGCTGCCATAATAATTCACTCCCACCAGACCGCCAACATGCGAACCCCCGGTCACGCTGCCCGTGGAATAGGAGTTGCTCACAGTGCCCTCATAATACCAATTATCCCCGACCAGACCGCCAACAGACCAATTGCCAGTTACGCTGCAGCTGGAATAGGAGTTGCTCAGAGTAGCTTGATTCCATCCCACCAGACCGCCGATACGCGAATCGCCAGTCACGCTGCCGCTGGAATACGAATTATTCACAATGCCCCCATTATGTCCCACCAGACTGCCGACATGCTCCTCGCCATTCACGCTGCCAGTGGAATAGGAGTTGCTCACGGTGCCATCACTATGTCCCACCAGACCGCCAACGTAATCCTCGCCAATCATAGTAACGTTCACCACGCCGATATCTTTGGTGATCCCTTCCTGCCCGACCTCACCAAAAAGCCCCACGTGATTTTCGTCAGGGCGGTTGATAAACAAGTCTTTTATCTTATATCCCTGACCGTTGAAACTCCCGGTAAACTGGTCATCAGAGGTCCCAATTGGCTCCCACCCCTTTCCCCCATTGGCTGTCTCACTCGCCAGCTCCATATAACCGACAGTAGTAGAATCGAGGTCGTTCATTAGGATGTACCTGCGGCCCAAGTTGTTCCTGATGGCATCCAAATCATACCAGTCCCGTATTTCCCATATTTCTAGGGCAAAGTTAGCGAGGATCGAATAGTGGCCGTTCATAACGATGGTGGTTGTGGCAGCGGCGGCATTGGCAATGGTGCCTACTTCGCCAGTCCAGTTGACAAAGTGGTAGCCCTCCTCGGGCTCGGCCACCAGGTTGACCACTGTTCCCTTGTTATACGTAAAAGTCCCCTCGCCGGGGGTGGTTACCTCGCCGCCTTCGGTGCCGGAGACAGTGAGGTCGTACTGAACAGGAGCACAGCCTACCACCGCGGCAATTAAAGCTACCGTAATCAGAAAGATGCTAAGTCTTGCCAAGTAACAGATTAGTTTTCCCAAAATCTCTAGCTTATAGTATATTGTATATCACGTTTCGACACTGTCAAGGGGTCGATTTGGCGCGTACGCCAATTGGAATATCACCTCACAGACGAGTCTACTTCCCTAGCCGTATAAAGAGGAACATAAGCAGGGCAGCGATGGTTTTGCCATCGCAGATTTCGCCCGAGGCGATAAGTCGGGGAATTTCATCCAGGGAAACTCGGACCAGCTCGATATCGTCAGTATCCTCAGCCATGAGACGGCTGGGCACAAGGTCGGTAGCCAAAAAGCAATGGAGGTACTCCGTGCCATAGCCCGGGATGGAGTAAAAGCCCCCCAATTTGTCTATTTTCCGGGGGAAGTAGCCAATTTCTTCCTGTAATTCGCGGCGCACAGAGTCAATGGGCTCTTCGCCGGGGTCAATGCCACCAGCAGGTATTTCCAGAAGAAACCTGTCTACGGCATGGCGGAATTGGCGAACCAGAAGGACATTATCTTGTTCATCGAGGGTCACTACAGCTATACAATCGCTGTGCTCCACCACGTCTCTGGTGGTTTTTTTGCCGCCAGCTTTCTCCACGGTGTCCACACGCATATTTACCGCGTGCCCCTGATAAATCTGTTGGGTAGCTAGCTTCTTTTCCGGCTTCAACATACTTCAATTACATCCACTTGTGTAATAGTGTATTTTTCGACAAGTTCCATCTCAAAATTAGGGGTCTCTCCTTCATAACTCCCCTTTCCCCTCTTATCTTAAGAGGGGAAATTCTTAACATAGAGATTCTCTCCTTCATAACTCCCCTTGCCCTTCTTAATTTTAAGAGGGGGGAATCTCCTTAACATGGGGATTCTCTTCTTATCCCCCTTAAGATAAGGGCTCTCACCTTCAACATCCCCCTTAAGATAAGGGGGATAAAGGGGGTTATGAATGTTTCTCAGCCTCCCCAGAATGACATTGCTAAACGCTCTCAACATACTCTTGTAACAGCTTCAAAGGTGGTGAATAAGAGCTACCTCATCGCAGTTGGGAAACTTGGGACAGCGATAGCATTCCGCCCATACCTTCTGGGGCAGCTCCGTTTTGTCGATTAGTTGAAAGCCATGTTTTTCAAAAAAAGCAGGCTTACGAACGAGACAAAAAACCCTGGGTATGCCTAATTCCTTAGCCTCTTCAAGACAGGCCTGGGCAAGCAAAGAGCCAATCCTTTGTTTCTGTTCATTTTCATCGACAGCCAGAGACCTGATTTCAGCTAAATCAACCCAGGTAACATGCAATGCCACGCAAGCGATAACCTGACCTCCTTTCCTGACTACGAAGTAATCTCTAATATCCTCATATATCTCAGATAAGGCACGAGGCAATATCTCCCCCTTATCAGCAAAATGACTGATCATCTGGTGTATGGAGGGAGCATCGCTCACCCTTGCCCTATCAACCTTTATATCAGCTTTCATTTCTCCTTCCTCCCAGTTTTTGCCACAGCGAACTATAAAAATAGGTTGGCTCGTGAATTCTTAAGAAGCGGGTTGTGTGGGGGCTGAGCTTCACTCTGATATTTTGCCCGTCTGATAATGGCAATTCAACTTGTCCGTCAATGCTAAGTATGACCTTTTCTCTGTGGGCAACCTTCAAATCAACTATGCTCTGCGGAGGCAGTACCAGGGCATGACTCAATCCCAGGTGGCAGGATATTGGTTGGAGGACGATTTCCTTGGATTGAGGATGAAGAATTGGTCCGCCAGATGCCAGGGAATAGCTGGTGCTCCCAGTAGCGGTGGCCACAATTACGCCATCAGCCCGGTAAGTGGTTATCGCTGTGCCATCAATTTCTGCTTCTATGTTGACCAGGCGGACTGCAACACTTCGTAGCACCACATCATTCAAAGCATGAAAGCTTTTGTCTGCAACCTGGGCCTCGAGCATGGCCCTTTCCTCGATCCAGCCTTTCCCCTTAAGCAAATCGGGCAAATTAGACAAAACCTCATTGCCATCTATCTCTGTGATAAATCCCAGCCTGCCCAGGTTTATACCTAAAATGGGTACCGACAGGGGAGTTATGATTCGAGCAGAATGGAGGATAGTGCCATCTCCGCCAATACTGAGGATTAACTCCGTGCCAGCCACCTGGGGTTTAGCTTTATCCTCGTCCCAAGCTGAGCATCGCCACGAAGAGACTCCCCGAGAGGATAGAAACTCTTCCAGTTTCTCAGCTAAGTCTCGGGCTTTCTCCCGTAGGGGGTGATACAGAATACCAATACGCTTCACAGGTGAGCGAAGTGTAGCACTGGTAAATTCTGGCTGTCAAACCATCTAGATCCACCCACGAAAATCTTGCGATTTTCGTGGGAACCCGGTTAAATTTATCGGGGTCCCCAAAAAGTCTTGTGACTTTTTGGGGTTAATTTAGCATATCCGGGGTAGCAATTCCCCGGATAGCATATCAACGATTCGAGAAGGGCCGAGCTTTGTTTTCATTATCACCTTCCCCGGGTGCTCGTTGGTTACCTCGCCGATGATGGCAGCATCTCTACCATAGCTATTTTTTCTCATTCGGGCAAGAATCTTATCGGCATCGGCGGGGTCAACTACAGCTACCATCTTGCCTTCATTTGCCACATAAATGGGGTCCAGTCCCAGGAGCTCGCAGGCAGCTTTAACCTCTTCCTTCACTGGTATCTTAGCCTCCTCTACCACAATGCCCACCTTCGATTGCCGGGCCAGTTCGTTGAGCGTGGTCGCTAGCCCACCCCTGGTAGGGTCACGCAGGCAATGAATCCTGGATGAGGTCTCTAGCAGTTGAGACACTAATTTATTCAATGGAGCACAGTCGCTTTCCAAAGTCATGGAGAACCTTAATCCTTCACGCTGACTCATTACAGCTATACCGTGGTCGCCAACGGTGCCACTCAGCAGAACCTTATCCCCAGCTCTGGCGTTAGCCCCTGAGATATCAACCCCAGGAGAGATTGTCCCTACTCCCGAGGTGGTGATAAACAGCTTGTCAGCTTGCCCTCGATTTACCACCTTGGTATCTCCGGCGATTATACTTACCGCGGCTTCTTCAGCAGCTTTCTTTATTGATTGCACTATTTGCTCAAGCTCACTTAAGAGAAAGCCTTCTTCTATGATTGCCGCGAGACTCAAGTATAGGGGCTTGGATCCATTCATAGCTAAATCATTCACCGTGCCACAAACGGCTAGCTTGCCGATGTCGCCGCCAGGAAAGAAGATGGGATTTACCACATAGCTATCGGTGGTGAAAGCCAGACGCCCGCTGGCTTCGAAAATAGCTGAATCATCTAATTTATTCAACGCCGGATTAGCCAGGAAGGGCAGGAATTTTTTCTCCACCAGTTCGTGGCTCAATTTGCCGCCACTGCCATGGGCTAAAAGAATGCTGTCATCCATAAGCCTGCTCGTAATAGTTTAGTTTCTCCACAAGTTCCATCTTAAAATTAGGGGTCTCTCCTTCATAACTCCCCTTGCCCCTCTTATCTTAAGAGGGGAAATCCTCTTACTCTTAAGAGGGGGATTTTGGAAAAGCTTACCTGTTAAGCCTGCTCCATATCTACCCTAAAAGCCTTGCAAATTTTCAAGAGTCCCATATTGATAATAGGCGGCGCAGGCGCCTTCACTGGAGACCATGCAGGGACCGACAGGGCTTTCCGGGGTGCAGGCCTTTCTAAAGAGTTTGCACTCAAGTGGCATAGCTGCGCCGCGGATTACATCCCCGCACCGGCATCCCTTAGGCTCCCTCGGTGGTTTCAGGGTCACTGAAAAAGCCTTGTCGGCGTCAAATCGCTCGTATTTCCCTCTCATTTTCAAGCCACTTTGAGGGACAATTCCAATCCCCCGCCAGTTAGCTTCCCCAATTTCAAAAACCTTCTCCGTAAGTTGCCAGGCCTTTCTATTTCCCTCTGGTTTTACTCCTCGAGGGTAAGCTATCTCCACTTTGGGCTCGCCCTTTTCAATTTGTTCTACCAGCTTATCTATGCATAACAGGATATCCAGTGGTTCAAATCCCGAGATGACACAGGCAACTCCATAATCCCGGGGGATAAATTCATAGGGATGAGAACCAATTATAACACTAACATGTCCGGGGCCGATGATGCCATCTAGATTTACCTCGCCTGAGTCGAGCAGCGCTTTCATCACCGGCGGGGTCAGCTTATTGAGGGACAAAACATGGAAATTTGCTATTTTCTCCTGTTGTGCCTTAAGTATAGAAGCAGCTATGGTTGGTGCCGTGGTCTCAAAGCCGATGCCTATGAAGATGACTGATTTCTCAGGGTTGGCCTTTGCTATCTCTACAGCGTCTATGATGGAATATACTATTCGGACATCTGCTCCCTCAGCCTTTGCCTGTTGCAAGCTCGAATAGCTGCCGGGGACTCTTATCATGTCCCCGAAGGTAGTGATGATAACGTCGGGCAGGTGTGCCAGAGCGATGGCCTTGTCCAGATCAGCAATTGCTGTAACACAGACGGGGCAGCCCGGCCCCGACCTCATTTCCACCGTTTTGGGAACTAACTGGCGAATTCCATATCGCAATATGGCATGCGTGTGCCCACCGCAAAATTCCATTAGTCTTATGGTTTTGGTGGAGCGCTTAGCGATTCTGTATGCCAGCCCCCTGGCTAGCTTGTTGTCCTGATACTCGTCAATGAACTTCACTTAGACTTGCTATCTCTTCCAGGAGCTTCAGGGTCTCCTCGGCTTCAGCCTCATCTATAACGCCTATTGCGTATCCAGTATGGAGCAATACGTAATCTCCCAGCTTGGCTTCCGGAGTAAGGGCAATGCTAACTCGCCGCCTCACCCCGGCGATTTCTGTTTCAGCCTCATCCCCGTCTATGGAAACAATCCTTACTGGTATTGCTAGGCACATGGCTTCCCGTATTTTAGCCCAGGTTAATCCATAATACAAACTCCGGATTTTTGAAAGTGCTTGCCAGTGCGAGGATGGTATAGTAATGTTTGATATAATAACACTGTAAGCTAGAGATTTCGGGAAAACTAAACCATTGAGACCGTTTAATTGTCACCCTGACTCTGAGTGAAACGAAGGGAAGGGTCTCTAGATTCTGAGATCGCCCTGGGCGACCTCAGAATGACAGGGGGGTTATTAAACAGCCTACTATTACTTCGGAGGTGGCAATGAAAAATAGGAAAATGCTCTTACCACTTCTGTTCTCTATCGCTCTCTTCTGCAGCCTGATTCCTCCTGCCTCGGTAGCGGAAGCTTCAGTAACCGTTCGTCTGCCAGATGACTATTTTATTAGTCATCTGGCAGACGATAGCTCGAGCACTGCTTCGGTAATGGCCTTGAATACGCCGCAAGGGCAGGTAACGCCCATGGTCGCCGCAGGCAGCTATCACACAGTGGGGCTCAAGGCTGACGGCACTGTGGTCGCCGTGGGAGACAACGATGACGGGCAGTGCGATGTCAACAGCTGGGCGGATATCATCCAGGTAGCCGCAGGCGGTGGGTACGATGGGGGGCACTCGGTGGGGCTTAAGGCTGATGGCACCGTGGTCGCTGTGGGAGACAACGACGATGGGCAGTGTAAAGTTGGTGGCTGGACGGACATCACCCAGGTCGCCGCAGGCTTCTGGCACACGGTGGGGATTAAGGGCGACGGCACCGTGGTCGCCGTGGGGTGGAACGACTATGGGCAGTGCGAAGTCAGCGGCTGGACGGACATCACCCAAGTCGCCGCGGGCAGCAGTCACACAGTGGGGCTCAAGGGCGACGGCACCGTAGTCGCCATGGGATTGAACTACTCCGGGCAGTGCGAGGTCGGTGGCTGGGCGGACATCGTCCAGGTCGCCGCAGGCAGCCGTCATACGGTGGGGATTAAGGGCGACGGCACCGTGGTCGCCGTGGGATATGACGACGGGCGATGCGATGTCGGTGGCTGGACGGATATCACCCAGGTCTCCGCAGGCGATGCCCACACGGTGGGGCTTAAGGGCGACGGCACCGTGGTCGCCGTGGGAGACAACTACTCTGGACAGTGCGAGGTCGGCGGCTGGACGGACATAATTCAAGTCGATGCAGGTTATGTGCACACGGTGGGGCTTAAGGGCGACGGCACCGTGGTCGCCGTGGGAGACAACTATTCCGGGCAGTGCGAGGTCGGCGGCTGGACGGACATAATTCAAGTCGATGCAGGTTATGCCCACACGGTGGGGCTTAAGGGCGATGGCATCGTGGTCGCCGTGGGAGACAACTACTGGGGGCAGTGCGAGGTCGGCGGCTGGACGGACATCGTCCAAGTCGCCACAGGCGACTATCACACGGTGGGGCTTAAGACCGACGGCACCGTGGTTGCCGTGGGAGACAACTACTCCGGGCAGTGCGAAGTCAGCGGCTGGACGGGTATCACCCAGGTCTCGGGAGGCTGCGATCACACGGTGGGGCTTAAGACCGACGGCACCGTAGTCGCTGTGGGAAACAACTACTCCGGGCAGTGCGAAGTCAGCGGCTGGACAGATATCACCCAGATCGCCGCAGGCTGCGATCACACGGTGGGGCTTAAGGCCGACGGCACCGTGGTTGCCGTGGGATCGAACTTGTCCGGGAAGTGCGCTGTGGGCGGCTGGATGGACATCATCCAGGTCGCCGCAGGCTGGCGTCACACGGTGGGGCTTAAGGGCGACGGCACCGTGGTCGCTGTGGGAGACAACGGCTACGAGCAGTGCAAAGTCAGCGGCTGGACGGATATCACCCAGATCTCCGCAGGCAGCTATCACACGGTGGGGCTTAAGACCGACGGCACCGTAGTCGCCGTGGGATATGACGACGGGCGATGCGATGTCGGTGGCTGGACGGATATCACCCAGGTCGCCGCAGGCGGCAGTCACACGGTGGGGCTTAAGACCGATGGCACCGTGGTCGCCGCGCGCTGGGAGGTCGAGCTTGCCAAATGGAATCTGGTACTTGCGGTGCCACCGTCGCAGTGTGTCCTCACCATCTCCAGCACTGTTAGAGGTAATGTAACCACCCCTGGAGAGGGGACTTTTACCTATGCTCCCAAGACGGTGGTCGATCTGGTTGCCGAGCCCGAGGAGGGCTACCGCTTTGTCAACTGGGCTGGTAATGTGGACACCATTGCTGATGTCGAGGCTGCCGCGACGAATATCACAATAAGCGGCGACTATTCCATCACGGCTAAATTCTTTAAGGCACGGGTCAACTTGGCTCTCATTGGCGGGATTATAGCGGTGGTGATAGTGGGACTGGTGATTTTCTTCGTGCGTAGAAAGAGAATTGCCCGGACCAAAAGACGCTGGATTTAGCTTTCTCTGGCCAAGAAGATGGTCATAGTAGGCTTGTTGGCGCTGGTTTCCGTGTGCTGGCTGTATGGGCAAAGAAGCGGCGAGGCAGAGGTCCAGAATATACCTGAGGGTGAACGGTCTAATTAAAGGAAAGAATAAAAATCTTAAATCCCGAGCACCAAATGCTAAACAATATCAAAGCCCATAAATGACTAAAACAGTTTAGAGATTTGAATTTCGATATTTGGATTTGTTTAGAGTTTAGAAATTAGGATTTAGAATTTAGCCGCGGGGATTGCCACGCTTCGCTCGCAATGACAAAAAGGGGGGCTGGCAATGATAACTGAGCAATTGCTAAACAACCTTAAAAAGACATCGCAATTGACGCTAGTTAGGCATTGTGCTATGTTACGCAACATAGTTGATTTATGTGAGTATAATTTAAATGCGAAGCGACATGGTAAAGAAAGGAATCGAGCGGGCGCCTCACAGGTCGCTGTTGCGGGCCGTCGGTTGCTCTTCAGATGACTGGGATAAGCCGTTTATTGGAGTAATCAATAGCTTTAGTGAGATTGTCCCCGGGCATATCCATCTGCAAACAATCGCCAAGGCGGTAAAGGAGGGGATTCGCAGTCGGGGCGGAGTGCCTTTTGAGGTCAATACCATAGCTGTTTGCGATGGTATCGCTATGAACCATCCGGGAATGAAATACAGCTTGCCCAGCCGAGAGCTCATTGCTGACTCGGTTGAAATCCTGGCTCAGGCTCATGCCTTCGATGGCCTGGTATTTATCCCTAATTGCGACAAGGTCGTGCCCGGGATGCTGATGGCCGCAATCAGACTTAATTTACCCTCTGTCTTTGTGAGCGGTGGTCCCATGCTAGCCGGGAATTTTGTCCAGGGAAACGCTGCCAGGTCCGTTGACCTTATTACGGTATTTCAAGCCGTGGGCGAGGTAGCTAGAGGCAAGATGACCGAGGTTGAGTTGCAGGAACTGGAGATGGTTGCCTGTCCTGGTTGTGGGAGCTGTGCCGGGATGTTCACTGCTAATACTATGAATTGCCTTAGCGAAGCTTTGGGGATGGCTTTGCCGGGTAACGGCACGATACCCGCGGTGGAAGCGCGGCGTATACAACTAGCCTATAAAGCTGGGCAGCAAGTCATGGAAGTGTTAGCTAAAGCTATTCGGCCTAAAGACATTATCACCAAAGATTCTCTTTACAATGCCTTCGCCGTGGATATGGCTCTGGGGGGCAGCACAAATTCCGTGTTGCATCTTACCGCCATAGCGCATGAGGCTGGGATAGATTTCCCATTGTCCCTGATAAACGAGATTAGCGACTCCGTTCCTCATATCTGCAAATTAAGCCCGGCCAGCGATTATCATATTCAGGACCTGGACTTAGCCGGTGGCATTCCTGCGGTAATGCACGAACTATCGGGATTGTTGAAGCTTGAGGCAAACACCATTTTGGGCAAGCCATTAGGCGACATAGCAAAGGGAGCCAAAGTTAAAGATAGAGAGGTAATCCACCCTCTGTCACAACCGTATGCCCCTACTGGTGGTATTAGCATACTATTTGGCAATTTGGCGCCTGATGGCAGCGTAGTGAAAAGCGCTGCAGTAGCCTCTGAGATGTTAGTGCATCGGGGTCCAGCGAGAGTTTTCAATGGTGAGGAGGAAGCGACGGCGGCGATAATGAAAGGCGAATTTAAGTCAGGTGAGGTAATCGTCATTCGCTATGAAGGACCAAAGGGAGGGCCAGGAATGCGGGAGATGTTAGCAGCCACTTCCCTCCTCAGCGGTATGGGTATGGATAAAAAGGTAGCTCTTATTACAGATGGGCGCTTTTCTGGAGGTACGCGAGGAGCAGCCATTGGTCATGTCTCTCCTGAGGCGGCAGAGAAAGGTCCGATAGCGGCTTTGCGGGATGGTGATATGATTAACATAAACATACCTGACCACAAATTGGAAGTGGAATTAAGCCAAAAAGAGCTAGAACAACGGTTGGCTTCATTGCCTGCCTTTGAACCCAAGATTAAAACTGGCTATCTCAAGAGGTATAGTGATAAAGTAAGCTCGGCCAGCACTGGTGCGGTGTTTGCTGGGTAAGGAGTTATTCTATGAAGAAAACTGGTGCTCAGATTCTCTGTGAAAGTTTAGTTAAAGAAGGGGTGGAGGTTATTTTTGGCATTCTCGGTGGCGCTGTCTTACCGATATATGATACCTTCCCCCAATATCCTCAACTCCGACATATATTAGTTCGCCATGAGCAGGGAGCGGCTCATGCCGCCGATGGCTATGCTCGAGTTACACATAAGGCGGGAGTATGTATTGCTACTTCGGGGCCGGGAGCTACTAATCTGGTTACCGGCATCGCCAATGCTTATATGGATTCGGCTCCCTTAGTAGCCATAACTGGCCAGGTAGCCAGACCTGTTATTGGCAAGGATGCCTTTCAGGAGACGGATATCACAGGTATTACCATTCCCATTACCAAACATAACTATCTTGTTACCGATGTTGCTGAGCTGGCTAAAACGGTTAAAGAGGCCTTCCACATTGCCCAGACAGGAAGGCCGGGACCTGTGCTTATTGACATACCGCGGGATGTCCAGCAAGAGCAAACGGACTTTGTTTATCCCGATAAGCTTGATTTGCCGGGCTATAAGGTTGTCTCTCGTGGGCACCCAGCTCAAATTAAGAAAGCAGCAAAGCTCATTAACGAAGCTGAGCAGCCTGTTATCATCGCTGGCAGGGGGATAATTATTTCCCAAGCTTACGATGAGTTTAAGGAATTTGCCGAGAAAGCACAAATACCAGTGGCTCACACTCTCCTTGGGCTGAGCTCCTTCCCTGGAAACCATATACTTGATCTTGGCATGCTGGGGATGCATGGCACACCTTGCGCCAATATGGCGGTGCAAAACGCCGACCTTCTTATCGCTATTGGCATGAGATTTGATGACCGAGCTACGGGAAATACCAGGGAGTTTGCTCCCCATGCCCGCGTCATTCACATCGATATCGACCCTGCAGAGATTGGAAAGAATATCCCCACCGAGGTTCCGGTAGTCGGGGATATAAAAAGCGTGCTCACAGCCCTGAATGAACAAATTGAGAGAAGAGAGCATGTGGATTGGCTTTCTCAAATAGAACAGTGGAGGCATGGGCATCCATCGCTGGAAATCAGGCAAAGTGATGAGCTCTTGCCTCAATACATTATTCAACAGATCTACGAGGCCACACAGGGTGATGCTTTAGTGGTGACTGGGGTGGGGCAGAATCAAATGTGGGCGGCACGATATTTCGTTTATACCAAGCCAAACAGCCTTATTTCTGCGGGAGGTTTGGGCCCCATGGGGTTTGAATTACCTGCGGCCATGGGAGTCAAAGTCGGTCGTCCCGAGGAGGTGGTGTGGTGTATTGCCGGCGACGGCGGCTTTCAAATGACTATCCAGGAGTTAGCTACCATAACACAGGAAAACATTGCTGTAAAAATAGCTATCATTAACAACGGGTATTTAGGCATGGTAAGACAGTGGCAGGAGCTATTCTATGGACGGCGCTACGTCGGCACGAAACTTTGGAATCCCGATTTTGTCAAAATTGCTGAGGCTTACGACATCCCTGGTCTTCGGGTGACACGAAGAGAGGAAGTCATCCCGGCTATACAGAAGGCCATGGAGTACCCTGGAGCTTTTCTCATCGACTTTCTTATTGAGCCCGAGGAGAACATCTATCCCATAGTGCCACCAGGGGAAAGCCTGGCCAGATTTTTCGAGCCATCAAAGCCGGAAGTATTAGGGGGCAAATTCTAAGCACAAAGCACGAAATGCTAAACAATATTAAAACCCAAAACTCCAATGACCAAAAGATGGGGATTTTGAAATTTAAAATTTGAATTTGTTTAGAGTTTAGAGATTATAATTTGGAATTTATCTATTGGGGGGCAAATTGACTAATACAAAACATACTTTAGTAGCTTTAGTGGAGGATAAACCAGGGGTGCTTAATCGAATAGCTAGTTTATTCCGACGGCGCGCATTTAATATTCAAAGTCTTGCTGTAGGTGGTAGCGAACAGCCCGGCTTATCTCGCATGACTACTGTTGTTGTTGGTGATTCTGCTCAGGTAGAGCAGGTGAGAAAGCAACTGGAGAAGCTAATCAACGTGGTTAAAGTCTCTGATATAACCGAAGAAGATATGGTGACCAGGGAATTGGCCTTAATTAAAGTGAAGGCTAGTGCCTCGACAAGAAGCGAGATTATGCAAATCGTTGATATTTTCCGGGCTAACATAGTTGATGTTGCTCCAGGTTCACTGACAGTGGAGGTGACCGGTGATGCAGATAAGCTGGATTCTCTGCTTGGCCTCCTTCGTGATTTTGGTGTTAAGGAGGTTTCACGAACTGGCAGGATAGCCTTAACTCGCGGAAGCAGTTCTTAAATAACTGCCGATAGTTGATAGCTGACGATTGAAGGTTAACAGGGAGGGATTATGGCTAAAATTTATTACGACAAGGATGCTAACCTGGATTTGCTCAAAGGAAAGACAATTGGCATTATTGGCTTTGGGAGTCAGGGACACGCCCATGCCCAGAATCTAAGGGACAGCGGCTGCCAGGTCATTGTTGCTGAATTACCAGGCACTGAAGCCTGGGAGGCGGCAAAAAGAGCTGATTTTGAAGTAGCCACTGCCGCTGAAGTAGCCAGGAAGGCAAATATAATTGTTATGCTAGCTCCAGATACTTTGCAGCCCAGAATCTATCGGGAGTCAATCGAGAAGGAGATGGCCCGGGGCAAGACACTTATGTTTGCTCATGGTTTTAGTATCCACTTTTCTCAAATCGTGCCTCCAGCCGAGGTTGATGTTGGCATGATAGCGCCTAAATGTCCGGGACATATGCTCAGAAGACTTTATACTGAAGGTTCAGGAGCTCCGGCCTTGGTGGCTATCCACCAAGATGCCTCGGGGAAAGCAAAAGACACAGCTCTGGCCTATGCCCAGGGTATTGGTTGCGCTAGAGCCGGGGTTCTGGAAACGACTTTCGCTGAAGAGACTGAGACCGACCTCTTTGGCGAGCAAACGGTGCTTTGTGGGGGAGTCTCTTCTCTGATAAAGGCTGGCTTTGAAACATTGGTAGAGGCTGGCTATCAACCAGAGATCGCCTATTTCGAGGTTTGCCACGAGTTAAAGCTCATTGTTGACCTGATTTATCAAGGTGGCTTGAGTTATATGCGCTATTCGGTAAGTGATACGGCAGAGTATGGAGATTATACGCGGGGTCCACGGGTCATTGATGATTTGGTCAAGGAGGAAATGAGGCAAATCCTGGCCGAGATTCAGGATGGCAGCTTTGCTACAGAGTGGATTTCGGAAAACCAGGCCGGCCGCCCCAGCTTCAATGCCATGAAAAGAAAAGAGGCAGAACATCCCATTGAAATCGTGGGCAAGAAACTCAGGAGTATGATGCCCTGGCTGAAGGCCTAGGTATTATTAGAAAAGCTTGCTACTGACACACTACTGCGAGCTTTAAAAAATTTTTGTAAAAATTTGTAATAATCTCCTGGCGCACACGCCAGCTCAAGATGGTGAATTTTAGTTAGCTTTATCTTATAGTGCTAAGGAGAGACTGGGAGGTGTGGCTATGCCATACTGTCAATACTGTGGGGAAAAAATAGATGAAGATGCAGTGGTTTGCCCTAAATGTGGGGAAAGTTTAGTTGGGGAAGATACTGGATGGGAAGAGTTTCAGATCCAGGAGGAAGTTGATGAAGCGAAACACAGGGCAAATATGTATACTATTTCGGCAATAGTTCTTGTAACGATGGGAATGATGGGCGGTAGTATCCTTTTTGTCTCATCGAGTTTGGTTGGGCTTTTTGGAATAGTGCTTGTTTGCTTGGGCATTGGATGTACTGCGTCGGCTGATCGATATGAACACAAAGCCAGGAAATTGAAGAAACGACTCAGGCGGGAAATTAACCAGAAGTTGTATTGGTAATATCAGCGCCTGAATTTACAATATCTTCTAGTTGGTCCTCGCAGAGTATTTCTCGTACACGCTTCTTGAAATTACGCTTTACTGAGCCGGGTGCCCCTGGTTTAGTCTTAGATTCAAAAATGTTGGTCTGTGGTGGAGATAATTGGGATAGTATGCCGTGGTTCTCAGAAATAAAACCTTCTCCTTCAGTTCAGCGATAAGGCCAACTAGGGTCCGTTCATTTTGGTTCATTTTGCGCCACTTGGCCTCACGATTATCTCGTTAGGGCAAAGTGCGCCTTAGTTCAAACACCACCGGGTTTGCTGGGTCAGGACAGGCAACGGTAGTTTTGTTTCGGTCTTGCTCTCAGGGGAACGAACCGCCAAATCGCAGGACCTGGGCACAAGGGAAAATGGAGTGAAAGGCCCACGAACAAAGGTTAGGCGGAGTCTGTTCTCCGATGACAAACTCATCACCAGCCTTGTGCTGAGCTGCGCAAGTCCCCTTCTGTGATATTACCTTAGCTATCACATCAGACATCTCAACCTCCTATTGCACTACGATTGGATTAATGCCTTTTGTCTTCATTTCTGGTTAGGTCGACCTGAATCATCTATATAGTATACTATGGTATAGCTCAGTACAAGCGAGTGGCTGATGTACAGGATGTGCGTCGTCAGGGGAGATTACATACCTGAGACCTGTGTTCCAACCTACATTGATGAGACGCATTGGAAACCAATACAAAATCGCCTTGTCAGCCAGCGCAACAGGTTGAGCTAGCTAAGCTTTGTTGCTATACTTGATTCCGAAAATGACTGACTGGAATTATTGCCAGAAGGACTTAGGAATATCTTTCCACCAGGAATCTTTACTGGAGCAGGCCTTCGTGCATCTATCTTATCTTAACGAAAATCCTGGTTTCGCCCTGCCTAGCAACGAGCGCTTAGAATTTCTTGGTGATGCCATACTTAACTTCATTGTAACGGAAAAGCTGTATGAAGAGTTCCCCAAACTCCCTGAGGGAGAGCTAACTGAGATTCGTGCCTCTCTAGTTTGCCGCGATACTTTGGCTAAACTAGCTTCTTCGCTCAAGCTTGGTGACTGGCTCTTGTTGGGACGAGGTGAAGAAGCAAATGGAGGAAGGGCGAAGGAGAGCAACTTAGCAAACACTATGGAAGCACTGATCGGTGCCTTATATTTAGACCAGGGGCTAGCCAAAGCTAGGAGATTTATTCTCAGGCCACTCAAGCCGGAATTGGAAAAAATAAAGGCCGGGAAGACAACCCCGAACTACAAGGCATTAGTGCAAGAGCTCATCCAGGGACAAAAGAGGCCAACGCCAGTTTACCGGTTGGTGGAAGCTACTGGTCCTGACCACAGCAAGCAATTTACCGCCGAAATTCTGGTAGGGGGGGAGGCACTGGGCAGGGGGACAGGAATGAGTAAGAAAGCTGCTGAGAGCCAAGCAGCAAGAGCAGCTTGGGAAAAATTGAGGTGTAGCCATGGGTAGACGAGATTATAGACGGCGAGAGCCAAAGAAACCCAAGAAGGGGACGCAGAAAAGCAAACCGATTTCGGAATTCGTGCCCCAGCTGGAGACAGAGGTAATCAAGAAAAAGAGGAAGCCCGCTGAGGAGTACGAGGAATAGGTAGTTGGCAGCTTACCTGGAGCTTTACCGTAGTGGCAAGCTAAGGGAACGGATAAATGCGGCTGTATCTTTGCTTGAAAGTTGCTCCGTATGCCCTCGCAGTTGTGGTGTGAATCGTTTGGCTGGCGATGTAGGCAAGTGCCGCATACCCCGCGAAGCAATGGTGTCCAGCTACGGACCTCACTTCGGCGAGGAAGCCCCATTAGTGGGCAAACATGGTTCGGGTACTATATTTTTCACTAACTGTAACCTTAGGTGTCTGTTCTGCCAGAATTATTCCATTAGCCAGCTAGGCGAAGGCCAGAAAGTGAGCAAAGAAGAGCTGGCTTATATGATGCTTTCCCTTCAAGCTAAAGGATGCCACAACATAAATTTGGTATCCCCAACCCACGTAGTTCCTCAAATTCTGGAAGCACTGGAGCTAGCAGTGGAGTCAGGCTTGCATCTCCCCTTGGTATACAACAGCGGTGGCTATGACTCGGTGGAGACCTTGAGGATACTCGACGGCATTGTCGATATTTATATGCCTGATATGAAATATTACGATGAGGAGACTGCTAGAGAATTGTCAGGCGTCGAAAACTATCCTGAGATAAATAAAGCAGCAATTAAGGAAATGCATCGACAAACAGATGACCTGGAGATAAATGAGGAGGGAGTGGCTCAACGAGGACTCCTAGTTCGCCACTTAGTTTTACCTCACGGGTTAGCAGGAACGAAAGGGATAGTGAATTTTCTCAGCAAAGAAATTTCCCGCAACACCTATGTCAATATCATGGCTCAATACCATCCCTGCCACAAGGCTTTTCAAATTCCAAGTTTAGGGCGGCGAATATCATCCACAGAATTCCGTGAAGCATTATCCTTCGCCCAGGAGGCAGGGCTAAGTCGGCTGGATAAGATCCATCCCATGGAGATTCTTCGCATTCGCTCCGAGTGACAAAAAGTGGCTGAGAATGACGAAGATAGCGGAGAATGACGAGGATGACTCAGAACAACAAAATGGCTGATGTGGCACATCTTTCCGCCACAGTTTATGGTCGCGTGCAAGGCGTTTTCTTTCGCTACTTCGTCCGAAATGTAGCCGGGGGGCTAGGTTTAAAAGGCTATGTTCGCAACCTTGCCAGAGGCGATGCTGTGGAAGTTCAAGCTGAAGGAGAGAAGCGGCAGTTGAATAAACTACTGGGGCAGCTTAAAGTAGGTCCACCAGGATCTCGGGTTGAGAGGGTGGAAGTAAAGTGGGCAGATTATTTAGGGCGGTTCGACGATTTTAGCGTAAGATATTAACGGAAAATTAAAAGTCAAAGCTTAAAAATCAAAATGGCAACTCAAAATGCAAAACCTCTTAATTTTTGCCTTTTGAATTTCTTAGTCCTCAAGTTGAACCCTGCCCTCACTAATCAGTCTTAAGTGCTCACAGTCAACTCCAGCTATTTGAGAAGCCTTAAAATCAATTTCATGAGGTTCGCCAGCCAAGATTTTCCCATAATCATCCACTTCCCCTTTTGTGGGGTCATCAGTGTAGAAGAACTTTTGACGGGCTTCAATAATGCCCAAATCAAAAGGCAGGGTGAAGTAGAGGTCAGCAAGGACTTTTTCGATGCCTAATTCATATAGAGCTCCCCAACCACCCGATTTGTCCTTTTGATACTTGCTCACCGGCAGCAGACTCAAAAGGTTTGCTACACTGAAGTGCCCAGACTTACCACAAACCTTGAAGGGGGTAACGCTGATTAAGAAGTCGCTGCGCAACACTACATTGGGCACCCACAAACTCTCCACAGCATAGAATTGAGATAAAGGATTCTGCACCTCTATAAAAATGGAATCCCTGATATCGAGCATGAGAACGTGATGAAAGTTGTATCCTAAAGCTTGATATATTGGGTAAATCGATTCGCCGCTAGGAGTCCCGTCAGCAATGAGGATATCGGCATTGCTAACTTTCCTGATGCCTCTAATAATAGTATTCAGTAGTTTGGGACTTGTAGTTACAGGGTACGGCAAGGGATAACCAGCACAGGGTTTGATCAAAACTCGTCTTGCCCAGGAAAGCTGTGGGGGAGGAGTAAACACAAAATCAGAATCTTTGACAATCATTGACTTCGTATCAGCGGCCAAATTTCAATAACTACAAAGCCAGTTGTAAGAGCACGATTTCGGTAGCAACTGGAAGCCTTTCTCGCTCGAACTCCACTTCACTATCCCCTACCTTTCTCACATTTTTCTTACCCTTAAGGAAATCCTCGACACCGGCTATAGGATAGGTACACCTGGGCGTCTTAAAATGCATGGGCATAACTACTTTTGGCTTTAACTGCTCGCATACTCGATTAGCTACAGGTGCATCAATTGTATAGAAGCCACCCACAGGAACAAACAGTATATCTACGGCACCAATTTCATTGACCTGCCCTGGACTAAGCACATGCCCTAAATCACCCAGGTGACAAAGCTTTATATCATCTATGGTGAAACAAAAGATAGTGTTAGGTCCTCTTTGTGTGCCCTGAGAGGCATCATGATAAGCGGCGATGCCCTTAAACTGAATACCTTGGGCGGTTTTTGTGCCGTTACCTTTAATCACTTCAGGTTTCCCTTGCACTGCGGAAACATTACTGTGGTCATCATGTCCATGGCTTACCACAACAATATCCGCAGTTTCCTCGATGGGAGAATAATTAATACCCCCACCCACAGCATAAGGGTCGGTGATTATTCTTACACCGCCTGTGGAGGTAACCAAAAAGCAAGAGTGACCCAACCACTTTATCTTCATATAGCCTCCTGACTCTTCGCCTCGCTCAAAGCTAATTCAACTAAGGTTCTGACCCCGACTCCAGTAGCCCCTTTTATTGTGTAGCCACTCTCCTTGTTCGAGGAAGCAGTGCCAGCTATATCGATATGAACCCAGGGGGTATTATCAACAAATTCGGTCAAGAAGAGGGCAGCGGTGATGGCTCCGCCATACCTGTTGCCGGTATTCTTCACATTGGCAATTTCGCTTTTGTTTTGTTCCTTATACTCCTCAGGCATGGGCATTTGCCACATTCTCTCGCCGGTTCTTTCCGCAACTCTGAGGACTTTATCTACCAGGTCTTGGTTGTTGCCAAAAACACCGCTATAAAGGGTGCCTAAAGCAACACGGCAAGCTCCGGTCAAAGTAGCCAAATCTATCAGTGGAGATAAACCAAGCTTCTGAGCATAACTCAGGGCGTCAGCTAGGATAAGCCTTCCTTCGGCATCGGTGCTTATTACTTCTATGGTCTTGCCATTCAACGCCTTCAGTACATCCCCTGGTTTCAGGGCGCTGCCACTGGGTAAATTCTCGGTAGCCGGAATGATGGCGGTGACATTAACCTTCGGTTTCAACTGAGCAATAGCCCCGAGCGCGGTCATAACTGCCGCAGCACCAGCCATGTCATCCTTCATCTCACTCATCCCCTCCGACGACTTAATGGAGATTCCCCCAGAATCAAAAGTTATGCCCTTGCCCAGAAAGCCAAGGGCTTTTTTAGAACGTTCATCTCCTTTATAGCTGAGAGTTATTAGCTTGGGGGGCTGGTTGCTTCCTTTCGCCACCCCCAGGAGTGCTCCCATGCCCATCGCCTCCATATCCTCCCGGTCAAAGACTTTGAAATCTAAATTATATTTGCTAGCTATTTCTTTAGCTGCTTCAGCCATCTGGCTGGGTGTCATGTAGTTAGCTGGTTCATTAACCATATCCCGAGCCAAATTGGTAGCTGAAGCTACCACCTTCCCCTTGCCAATGGCCGGCTCCAGGATTGGGACTTTCCCCTTTTCTCTTACCACTATCAGCATTTCTTCGATATCCTCATATTCAGGCTTCTTATATTTGGTGAAGCTATAAAGCCCGAGAAGAGCGCCTTCAGCTATTGCTTCAGCTGAAGCTTCAAGCTCAATACCACCTATGCCGGCACCATGAAGTATTGTAGCTATCTTGTGACAATTCAATTTACGCAATGCCCGACAAAATTCTCCGGCTACCCCACGAATTTTATCCGTATTGAAATCCTGGCGCTTGCCCAACCCGGCAATAGCTACTATCCCTGCCCCGACTTGTCGGGGTTTCCCAAACGTATGGACAATGTTAACTTCTCCAAACTTACCCTTAATCTCACCTCGACTGATGAGAGAACTAATAGCTCCGTCCAAAGCTTTATCCACAGCAGCGGTAGCGCCACCCGGTTGGTCTACACCTTCAAAAAGATTTACCACAATGGCATCAGCTTCGATTTGAGCTATGTCTCCAACTATAACTTTAATCTCCAAGGTTCGTCTCCCTAAAATATGTAAATTTTAGAACATTTATTTTACTTTATTTGGATGAAGAATTGAAGAGGTTAATAAAGGAAATTTTGCTCTTATCTCTTTGTTGCTCGCGCAATCTTATCGATTACGGCAGTAATATCCTGCGAGGTATCAACAACAAAATGGTTGCGAGAAATCCTTTCCCTTCGAGGCTTCATTTTATTATACACTTCCCAACCGGCTTCCGAGTCATACTGAGGCATAGCTGCTTTTTCTCGGGTCAGAAGGCGTTGCCGCACCACTTCGGTGGGAGCTTCAACCCAGACTAGGATGAGCTTTGCCCTTGCTCTTTCTGCAGCGCGGTATAAATATTCTCGATGGTGCTCCAACAGGTTTGTGGCATCAAAAATGACAGGTATTCCCTTCCTTAAAAGCTCTTCGATGAGAACATGGCAAGCTGGGAAAAGCCGCTTATTTTCACTTTCCTTATATTGGGGGGAGGGGAACAGGATTTTTCGCAAAGTATCGCTTGCTAAGATGAGAAAAGACAACCTTTCAGCCAGCTTGCGGCAGAAAAAAGACTTACCCGTGCCTGGCAAGCCACTGACCACTATAAGCGGAGGCTCTACCTGGGGTTGAGGTAAGCCATTAAGGCTTTGTCTTAATTTCTCTAAATCTTCATCTAAGCTACCTGCCATAACATCACAATTATCACCATGAGTCAGCTTACGTGTCAAGATGCTAAAGTCGCAGTTCCACCTGACATGTTGGGTGAAGAGGCAGTGTCCGTCGCCTAGAGTGGCAGGGGCTGGAAGGCAAAGGATACACGGTAAAATTCAAAGAATACTGTTAATATCCCGAGCATCTAGGAGACTCTTGAAAAAGCCGTGATTGAAGCAAACACATTGCGAGAGAAGCGAGGCAGTCCCACGCCTCTCCAGGAGATTGCTTCGTCCCGATAAATCGGGATTCATCGGGGCTCCTCGCAATGATAGGGTGGGTGTCATTGTGCATTGAAGCTTCCATATTCCCGGGGATGACTGTCAGGCGCACCGCTTTGAAGGCTTCGAGCCTATGTCGTCGCTGTTTCAGCTGTTTTGAGGAATGCGGCGACGACATCTGGGTCAAACTGAGTGCCAGCACAGCGCTTAATTTCGTCTATAGCTTCCGTGATGGACATTGCTGACCGATATGGTCGGTCGGATATCATAGCATCAAAGGCATCGGCTACAGCCAGGATTCTGGCTCCCAACGGTATGTCGTTGCCCGCTGTAACCTGATGAAGTCCGCTGCCGTTATAATGGTCGTGGTGGTGCTCAATCATTTCGGTTATTTTCCCATTAACCACTGGCCGAACAATGTCGGCGCCGACATGAGCGTGAATCATAATGTGCTCGTACTCTTCAGGTGTCAGCTTGTCGGGCTTATTCTGGATAAGCTGGTCAATCGCAATCTTCCCGATGTCGTGGAGTAAACTTCCCCAGCGCAAGTCTTCCATATCCTGTGCGGATAGGCCAAGTTCATTGCCTAAAGCTAATGCTATCTCGGTCACCCGGCGGGAATGTCCACCAGTGTACCTGTCCTTAGCTTCGAGGGCAGATACCAGTGCCTCAATGGCGCCAAGGAAAATTTTTCTAATCTCTCCCGTCTGCTCCTCAACTTTTTCCTCCAGAAATTGCTGGTACTCCCTGATCTCGAGCTTTAGATGCCTTTTCTCGAGAGCTCTTTGGACAGCCAAGGAAACCTCCTCCAGGTTGAAAGGCTTGCAGAGGTAGTCATCAGCCCCCTGCTTCAGGCACTGAATGGCAACATTAATATCAGTAATAGCCGTAGCCATAATAACCGCCGTGTCAGGGTAGCCTGACTTTATTTCCGGGAGGAGTTCGATTCCTGATTTGCCGGGCATCTTTATATCCAGAATAACCAGAGCAATCGGACTGGTTGCCAGCGTGTTCAGGACTTGCTCAGCAGCATCCGCTTCCTCGCACTGGTAGCCTTCTCTTGATAATTTCTGGCAAAGGAGCCTCCTGATTGCAGCTTCATCATCGACGATAAGCAATGTTTCTTGCTGGTCAGGCATACCCTCAATGCTTTTCTCGTTGGCGTTAGCCTGTTTCATGGCGTTCCCCTGACATGGTCAGTGATTGTTAATGGGCAGTTCGATAACAATGGTGGCTCCTTTACCCGGCTGGCTCCTGGCATACATCTGCCCGCCGTGCTCGGACACTATCCCGTGGCAGATGCTCAAACCAAGCCCGGTTCCCTTGCCTGCTTCTTTGGTGGTGAAGAAGGGGTTGAATATCCGGCTCAGATTTTCCCTTGAGATACCCGGGCCGTCATCAGCGATTGAAATCCTCACGGTACTGTTCTGTTCTTTGGTGGTAATGGTCAGGGCCCCCCTATTATGCGCCTCAGTCATAAAATATTCGGCGTTGATAATAATGTTGAGGAAAACCTGCTGCATCTGGAAATAGTCAACCTCGATTTCAGGAAGGTCAGGAGCAAGCTGCCTCTGGACTTCGATACTATTTACTTTGTGCTCATAGGCACGTAATTGCAGCACGTCCTCAATAATTTTATTTATCTGGTTAAGCTGCTTCACGGGTGCGTGCTTTCGGCCAAATGTAAGGAGACTCTTCGTTACATTGGCAGCCCGCTGAGCCTCGTTGTAGATAAGCTTCAGATCCTCACGGATGTCGTCAGGGATATCCTTCTCCATGAGCAACTGGGAGAAACCGATGACGCTCGTGAGCGGGTTGTTAAGTTCGTGGGCGGTGCCGGCTGCCAGTTCGCCAATGGAGGCCAGCCGGTCAGCCATCATAAGCCGCTCATTTTGTTGCTTTTGCTCAGTAACGTCTCTGGTAATATGTACAGTGCCGACGACATCACCTTTCTCATCGAAAATCGGTGATGTCGACTCATGGAGGTATTTTCCCAGGTTGGATTCGTAGAACTCTGCCACCGCAGGTTGCTTAGTAGCCAGCGTCTGCTTGTGAGGACAGCCTGATCGGGGTTTCTCCCCCTTGTGTAGCTCATAGCAGTGCCCGCCGATGATTTGGTGGGGCTTCTTGTGAAAAATGTCGGCAAATGCCTTGTTTGCCCGCAGAATCTTGTAGTCCCTGTCATGAATAGAGATAGCGTCAGTGATGGAATCGAAGGTCTCTCTCCATTCCTCGGCTGCGTGCTTTATCGCCTCCTCTGCCCGCTTACGCTTGGTGATGTCGCTATATACGCCGTATGTGCCGACCAATTTGTCATTAAAACGAATGGAATAGGCGAGTACAGAAACATCTACCAGGCTGCCATCTTTGCGTCTTCTCACCGATTCTTTCCGAACGACTTCTCCACCTAAAATCCTCTGAAGAGAATCGGACGCTTCCTGTACATCCACTTCAGGGACGATGAGTTCGATAAGAGACCGACCCTTGACTTCTTCATTAGTGTAGCCAAAAAGCACCTCAAATCCCCTGTTGGCTTGAATCGCCCTGTCGTTTGTGTCCATCATGAGGATAGCATCGGGAGAGTTGTCAAACAGTTGCTGGAAGTAGGCTCTTTGAAGATTTATCGCCTCCTCTGCCTGCTTGCGCTCGGTGATGTCTCTGACAAAAACCGAGATGCCATCTCTGGAAGGATAAGCGCCGATCTCAAAGATGTAGTGCCTACCGTCAATATCAAATTCGTTCACAAAAGTCTGTGACTTCTGTGTCCTCAGCACGGCACGGTACACCTTTTCCGCCCTTCTCATTCCAGGCGTGTCCGGGAAAATTTCCAGGAGGGATTTCCCAATCGCATCCTCCGCCCGAGCTCCTGTCAGAATTTCCGATGCCTTGTTCCAATAGGTATACCTCAGATGCTCGTCCATTGCGAAGAAGACCTCGGTGATGCTGTTGGCAAGCTCCCTGTAACTCTCTTCGCTATTTCTTAGCGCCTCTTCTGCCCGCTTGCGCTCGGTGATGTCCCGGACGATGCAGAAGATCAGCTTCTGCCCCCCATACATGATCTTACTGATACTGATATCAACGTCAATGACCGAACCATCCTTGCGAGTGTGCTTTGTCTCCAAGTGTAAACCCTTCTCGTCAACATTCCGGCCAATCTCCAGTATTTTCTCGGGTGGAAAATTTTTATCCCAGTCCCAGGTATGGAGCTTATGGACTTCCTCGAGGGTATAGCCAAGCATCTCGGTAAAGCGCTGGTTGGCCTCTACTACCTTGGCGTCCTCATCGAGGACGACTATCCCGTCCAGGGACTTGTCGACCAGGAGACGGCGCCTGGTCAATTCATCAGCCAGCGCCTGCTCCTGCTTCTTGCGCTCGGTAATGTCCCGGGCTAGCTCCAGGCAGGATACAATCTTACCACCGGCGTCTCTAATGGGATTGGCCGTAATCTCCCAGAAGACAACCTCCCCCGATGGCTTTACCGTCTTATTCTCTATGCTGTGGGGCTTACCATCCTTAAATGCCTTTTCTACCGGGCACCCGTCACATAGCTTCTCTTTGCTATGATAAGCTCGGTAGCATTTCTCCCCCAGGTGGGCACCACCAGAAGCTATCCTAGACTGCTCATTTTGATAAATAATGTTATATTCTGTATCGTGTATGGTGAGGGTGGTGTCCATGGCATCTATTAGTGATTGCAGCTTATTCTTCTCGGCTTGAAGCGTCTCCTTTGCCTGCTTGCGCTCGGTAATGTCCCGCTCGATGCAGAAGATCAGCTTCTGCCCCCCATACATGATCCCACTGATACTGATATCAACGTCAATGGCTGAACCATCCTTGCGAGTGTGCTTCGTCTCTAAGTGTAAACCCTTCTCGTCAACATTCCGTCCCATCTCCAGTATTTGTTCGTGGGAATAATTTTTCTCCCAGTCCCAGGTGTGTAGCTCACGGACCTCCTCGAAGGTATAGCCCAGCATCTCGGCAAAGCGCTGGTTAGCCTCTACTACCTTGGCATCTTCATCGAGGACGACTATCCCGTCCAGGGACTTGTCGACCAGGATATGCCACCGGGCCGCTTCATCAGCCAGCGCTTGCTCCTGTTTCTTGCGCTCAGTGATATTCCTGCCAATCTCAAGGCAGGAAACAATCTCTCCACTGGCATCTCTGATGGGGTTAGCCGTATTCTCCCAGAAGGCAACCTCCCCCGAGCGCAGTATCGTACTCCTCTCTGCGGTGTGTGACTTACCATCCTTAAATGCCTTTTCTACCGGGCACCCCTCACAAATCTTTTCTCTACCTTCATAGACGCGGTAGCATTTCTCCCCCAGGTGGTCACCAAAAATCGTCCTCTGCAGCCTACCCTCATAAATAATGTTATAGTCCCTATCCTGGATGGTGAGGCCATCTTCCATGGCGTCCACTAGTGATTGCAGCTTATTCCTCTCGGCTTGAAGCGTCTCCTCTGCCCGCTTGTGCCCGGTAATGTTCCGTGTTAGCTCCAGGCAGGAGACAATCTTACCCCCGGCGTCTCTAATGGGGTTAGCCGTATTCTCCCATAAGGCAACCTCCCCCGCGATTGCCGTCCTCCTCTCCGCGGTGTGTGATTTACTATCCTTAAATGCCTCTTCTACCGGGCACCCGTCACACACCGTTTCTCTGCCTTCATAAGCTCGGTAGCATTTCTCCCCCACGTGGTCACCACCAGAAGCTATCCTCGACTGCTCATTCTGATAAATAATGTTATATTCTGTATCTTGTATGGTGATGGTGTCTTCCATGGCGTCCACTAGTGATTGCAGCTTATTCCTCTCGGCTTGAAGCGTCTCCTCCACTTGCTTGCGCTCCTGTTCCTGTTCCATGCTGTACAGGGCAAAAGCGATATCTCCGGCAATCTCTTCAAACAGGTCGTGTTCTTCTTTTTCCGCAGCTCTGCCAGGTGGGATAGAAACAGTCATTAGCCCATACACCTTACCGCCGTGTTCCAACCTGACGCTCATAGCACCTCTGCCAGTATCCTCTTTTGCCACAGGACAATCCTCACACTCCGACGACACGTCTTTCATCACCAAAACGCCTGGTTTCTCCAGCACCTTACACCCACAATGCGTCAACTTTCCACGCTTGAGCCTCTCCATAACTTGCAAGAAACTCTTGCCCAGGCCAGCTTCAGCAGCAGTTACCAGCTTGCCCGACTCATCCAGAAGGGCAATCCAGGCGCTGTAATAACCGCGAGTCTTGACAAAGGTATCACAGGCACCTTTGAGCAGGCCGTTGCGGTCGGTACCCCTGGCGATAAGCTGGTTGATGTTGCGTATGGCACGAAGCACCAGGTTGAGATGCTGCACTTTCTCCTCCACCTGCTTGCGCTCGGTGATATCTATGAAGTCCCCCAGAGTTGCCCGTCTCCTAAGGTACTGGACGGAGACAACTGACTCCATTATCCACTTAATGCTGCCGTTCTTGTGGGTCACCCTGAATTGGTATGGCGAGGTGAGTTCTCCCTTCAGCATCTTTATGGCATTTTCTCTGACCATCTCCCTGTCTTCGGGAACGGCAAGCTCTAGAGAATTCCTGCCCACTAGTTCGTCTTCGGTATAGCCGGTGGTACTCTGGAAGGTGGGGTTGGTATAGCAAAACTTTCCATCCTGTACGATGTAAAGTCCAACTGGCGATTTGTTGGCTAGAGTCTCGAATAAGTTTTCTGTCTCCGTTTTTTCGACCGCTAATCTCATGTATCCTCTCGCTTAGGTTTCCCGACTTATTGCCGTAACATAGCTGGTCTTCGCTCTAATGGTCTCCAACTGAACTGGGGTGAATAGTCTCCAGCCCCGCCAGTCCCGGTACTCGACGTCGGAAAATATCCCTTCTTTTAACCACCTGAAGAGGGTATTTCTACTGATGCCGATCATCCGGCAAACCTCGGCTGTCCTGTAATAGGTCTGGTCATTAATAACAACGGGCATATGTTCCTCTCATGAAACTACTCAACTATGCCATACTATACTATACTCATGTTTTGGAAAGCGTCAATCACCCATTTGTACCGTTTATTCCGTTACTTTAGTCCTGGCCTGTTCAGTGGCTCCTGCTGGGCGGATACCTGATGCAAAGCACTGGCACTGTGTCTACAGTCCTCTATTCCGACTGGCCACCAGTGGAATGGGGTCGCCACATTCTGGAAAAGAGGCTGGAATGAATTGCAACCAGAAGGACAAAGGGGTAGCCTCAAGTGGATCCAACTCCTGGTGAACGACTGCCTTGATTATCGTTTCATCAGGGGCGAAACTAGTTCCTCGTCTTTTCTTAGTTCGATAATGCGGTCGCGGATCATAGCGGCTTTTTCAAACTCCAGGTTCTTGGCCGCTGCCTTCATCTGGGATTCCAGTTGCCTGATAAGTTGAGCCATTTCTTCTTTGGAAATGGGGGTAACCTCATAAGGAGCCCTTGTCTCGGCTACCGCTTGAACTCTCTCAGTTATATCCTTAATTGCCTTTCGGATTCCCTGGGGAGTTATGCCGTGCTCCTTGTTATAAGCTTCCTGAACTTGGCGGCGGCGGCCGGTTTCCTCTATCGCCTTCTGCATGGATTGAGTAATGGTATCAGCATACATTATGACATGGGCGTTTAGGTGTCTGGCAGCACGCCCCATGGTCTGAATGAGCGCTTCCTCTGACCTGAGATAACCTTCCTTATCAGCATCGAGTATTGCTACCAGGCTCACCTCAGGCAAGTCCAGCCCCTCACGAAGGAGATTGATGCCCACTACCACATCATAGACGCCAAGGCGGAGGTCACGGAGAATCTCCACTCGCTCTAAAGTCTCTACCTCCGAATGCAAGTAATGAGTCTTAATCTCCATTTCCCTCAAGTAGTCGCTTAATTCCTCTGCCATTCGCTTGGTCAAGGTAGTCACCAAACAGCGCTCCCCCTTGGCTACCCTGCTTTTTATCTGATAAATAAGGTCGTCAATTTGCTCCTTAACTGGCTTAACCTCCACGGTAGGCTCCAGCAAACCAGTGGGGCGGACTAATTGCTCCGCTACTTGCTGGCTACGCTCATATTCATAGGGCTTGGGTGTAGCAGAGACGTAAATAACTTGGTTGACGTGCTTGTTAAACTCCTCAAAATTCAATGGGCGGTTATCTAGGGCTGAAGGGAGGCGAAAGCCGTAATCAACCAGCGTCTGCTTTCGAGAAATATCACCATGATACATGCCTCTTATCTGCGGCAGGGTCATATGTGATTCATCGATGAACAACAGGAAGTCATCGGGAAAATAATCCAGCAAAGTCCAGGGTGTGCTTCCCGGTGCCCGCCGCTGGAGATGTCGGGAGTAATTTTCCACCCCGGTGCAGTATCCCACTTCTTGAAGCATTTCAATATCGTAATTGGTCCGTGCCTCAAGCCTCTGAGCCTCCAGTAGCTTTCCTTGGCTCCTTAACTCCTTTAATCTTTCCTCTAGCTCGACTTTAATATCCTCGATTGCCGCCATCAACTTATCGTGAGAGGTAACAAAGTGCTTTGCGGGGTAAATATCCACTTGATCGCGATGAGCCAGCACCTCACCAGTTAGGGGGTTAACCTCCACAATGCGCTCAATTTCATCCCCCCAGAATTCGATTCTGAGGGCTGTCTCCTCATAAGCTGGCTGGATCTCCAGGGTGTCTCCTCGAATACGGAATCTGCCTCTGGTGAAATCATAGTCGTTTCTTTCGTATTGCATATCCACCAGATGGCGGACCAGTTTATCTCGCTTGTAGTGTTTGTCCCTTTCAATAGTAAGGACAAAGCTTCGGTATTCCTCGGGTGCCCCCAGGCCATAAATACAGGAGACCGAAGCGACAATAACTATATCTCGGCGTGTAAAGAGAGACCTGGTAGCGGCATGCCGTAGTTTGTCAATCTCCTCATTTATATCGGTTTCCTTCTCAATATAGAGGTCGGTGCTGGGGATATAAGCCTCCGGCTGATAATAGTCATAGTAGCTGACAAAATACTCCACAGCATTTTCGGGAAGGAATTCCTTGAACTCGGTTGCTAGCTGAGCGGCCAGGGTTTTGTTGTGACAAATAATCAAGGTTGGCCTCTGTATTCTCTCGATGACGTTAGCCATGGTGAAGGTTTTGCCACTGCCGGTGACTCCAAGCAGTGTCTGTTCTCGGTAACCTTTGTTCAAACCCTCAGTTAGCTTATCCACTGCTTGAGGCTGGTCGCCGGTAAGACGAAAATCGGAAACTATTTTAAACTGGGGCATCAGGTTCACTCACCACAATAAAAAACAACAACCCTTAATATATAGGAAACAACGAAATTCTGCATAATCGGGTGAAGGAGTAGCCCCATCTACAGGTGCCGTGTCAAATCAAGGTCTTGTTTGAGACATCAAGCCATGTTAAAATTTCGCTATCCTCGATATAAAAGAAAGGAAACTGATGACATGAAGTCCTATGAGGAACTCGCTAAAGAGCAAGCGGACAGAGAAAGCACCCTCTTATCCAAGTTAATGGGAGAGGCTGGGATAGAGGAATTGGCTGATTTTGAGGCCGGGCTAAGCGGGCGGCAAAGCGAAATCTTGTTCAAGATAACCACGGAGATAGAAGATACTGAAAATGCCTTGAATCAGGTTGAGCAGCTTGCTCAGAGGCTTAGGAGACATCTGGAGCGGTTAAAAAAGCTACATCGAACTCTCTCTAAGTAAGGTTAAGTCACGCAAAATATAGCGCAATGCCGTCTGAGTCGGAAACATCGGTTAGACTTCGTTTTGCGCCCAGTCCCACAGGGTATCCACATTTAGGCAACATCAGGACTGCTCTATTCAACTGGCTTTTTGCTCGCCATCACGGCGGCAAGTTTATCTTACGAATTGAAGATACTGACATTGCCCGTAAGGTGGAGGGCGCAGTGGAGGTAATACTAGATAGCTTGCAGTGGCTGGGGTTAAACTGGGATGAAGGGCCTTACTTCCAATCACAACGATTGCCCATTTACCGTGAAATTGCCCATAGATTGCTTGAGGAGGGTCATGCATATTTGTGCTACTGCTCTCCAGAGCGATTAGAGACGATGCGCCAAGAACAGGCAAAACGTAAACAGCCGCCGAAATATGATCGCAATTGCCGAGATTTAACACAACATGAAAGAACTCGGTTAGAGGCAACGGGTATTACTCCCGTGATTCGCTTTAAAACACCTCTTGAAGGCGAAACCACTTTCTACGACTTAATTCATGGCCCGGTAACTTTTAAGCACGATACCTTGGACGACTTCATCCTGCTCAAATCCGATGGTTATCCCACATATCACCTGGCTAATGTAGTAGATGACCATTTAATGACTATCTCACATGTCCTCAGAGCCGATGAGTGGCTCTCCAGCACTCCTCGCCATGTTTTGCTTTACCAAGCTCTAAATTGGCAAGCTCCACAATTTGCTCATTTACCCATGATTCTGGGACCTGACCGTGCTAAACTGTCCAAAAGGCACGGTGCTACCACTATCACTGAATATCAAAAGCAGGGATACCTCCCAGATGCAATGGTCAATTTCTTGGTGCTTTTGGGCTGGTCGCTCGATGATCGAACTGAGTTATTATCCCAAGAAGAATTGATAAAACACTTCTCTCTGGAAAGGGTAGGCAAAACAGCGGCTATCTTTAATAAAGATAAGCTGGAATGGATGAACGGGGTTTATTTGCGCAAACTAAGCCTGGGAGAATTTGTCCAACAATCCATGCCATTTTTAGATAGAGATTTGCCAAAGTCGGTAGAGCGCCCATTGAACAACAGTTACGTCAGCCAGGTTCTGTCTCTCATTCAAGAACGAGCCAAAACACTGGCTGAGGTTCCGCAGCTTGCTAGCTTTTTCTTCCTCGACGAGCTGCAATATGATACAGACCTACTTTTAAGCGGGAAACTGGATGCCCAATCGGCTGCTAAGGCTATTACGATTGCTTCGCAAAAGTTAGAAGAAGTAACGACCTGGGATGCCACTACGCTTGAGGGTATCCTGCGCCCTCTGGCCGCAGAGCTAAACTTAGGCACAGGGGAATTGTTCGGTTTGTTAAGGGTAGCTGTTACAGGGCGTACTGCGGCACCACCATTGTTTCAGACCATGGCAGTATTGGGAAAAGAGAAATGCCTGAAACGATTCGATACGGCATTGCAGTCGCTATCCACTTATTTTAACTAGAATGCCACATGTAGCTTCGTAGCAAGACTCTAAATAGTCTTTGGCTCCTGCCTCGCCTGCTAAAATGGTCAAAAATTTACAATCTTTGGCTTTGGAGGCCCAAAAGGTATTGACAAAGCTGTGTTCTTATAGTAACAATATAGGTGTAAAAAAATTAAAAGGAGGGTATGATGGCGACAGCTTATTGCATGAAGTGCAGGAGAAAGGTGGAGATAAGAAACCCCATGCGGGTTACACTCAAGAACCGCAGGCCAGCAACCCGGGGTGTCTGTCCTGTCTGCGGCACAAAAGTATTCAGAATAGAGAAACGCTGAATTTCTGGGGCGGTCACCGGGTGTTGAGTGGGGTCACGCATTGATATTACCGCTATTTGCATTTGCGTGAAATCCACAGGCGAGCAGGCTTGAATCTTTAGGGGATATTTATTCCTTAAGGTATGCTGGTATCTTTTTGGGAATAGTCTCAAAAAGTAAAAACCATAGAGCTTGTTATCTCTCTCAGGCTGTGGGTCCAGGCTTCCTTGTCTGCATATCTTAGATTCAAAGCCCTCTGGGAGATTTTCTGGGCTTCTCGCTGAAGATATTTGCATTCTCTTAATAAGGGTGCGCGGATTAATCTATTCCCTCCCAAAAATATATAATCCAGTGTGTAATTATCAAATTCCTCCTCGATTCTATTGCTAACCTTTCTCAGAAAATCTTTCTTCTGTTCTTCAGTCCTGCGGGCAAATCTTTTTTCGCTTCTTCCCCCTTTCCTATGTTCCTTATAAATATACCCTGTGCCCGTTTTTGATTTTACCAGATTATCACGATGGAAAACTCCTATAGAGTATGTTCCCCATGTTACCAGCACCACGCCGATAATATATTCTCGCTCCAGGGCTTCTAATAGGGGGGAGGCATCAAGCTTGCCTAGTGAGATTTTATCCTCAGTAATGGGAAATGGCGGCAACACTATATATTTATTGCCGTTTTTTTGCCAATATATGGCTGTTCCTGTATTGTATCTTTCAACTGCTTGAGCTACAGCTTTGATGTTGACTGGTTCCTTAATTTCATGGGCATATGTATGGTATTGAGGCCGAAGCGATGGTCCATTTATAAAATAGGGAAAAGAAGAAGGTTTTATATACAGACTTATATAGTCTCCAGGGCTGCTTTCGAGTCTGGACAAAAGTTCATACAGCCGAGTTTTGCTGAGAATCTCCCTTTCCATGTTGATTTCCAGCAGTGGAAAGGGGCTTTTAATTCACCCTGACTTAGGTTAAACTTTAGCAAATATGGCTCAGAAATATAACCCTCGGGAAATCGAAAAGAGATGGCAACAGAGGTGGGCGGCTGACCATATTTATGAGGTAGAAGAAGATAGTAGGCGCCCGAAATTTTATGCCCTGACCATGTTCCCCTATACCTCAGGGGATATTCACATTGGTCATTGGTACGCCATGGCGCCCTCAGATGTTTATGCCAGATTTAAAAGGATGCGGGGCTGTAATGTGCTTCATCCTATGGGCTTTGACGCCTTTGGGTTACCGGCGGAAAATGCTGCCATCAGCCATGGAATTCACCCTTATGAATGGACAATGAAAAATATGGAGAATATGCGTCGGCAACTCAGGAGTATGGGGGCAATATATGACTGGAACCGTGAAGTAGTTACTTGCCTGCCGGATTACTATAAATGGACACAGTGGTTTTTCCTTAAGTTTTATCACGCTGGTCTGGCCTATCGGGCTGAGGCGCCTGTTAACTGGTGTCCTAGATGTCAGACAGTGTTGGCTAATGAACAAGTAGTAGGGGAAGGTTTTTGTGAGAGGTGTAGCACGCCAGTGATTAAAAGAGAGCTGGAGCAATGGTTCTTCAGGATTACTAAATACGCCGAGGAACTCCTCGATCATAGTCGTCTGGACTGGCCAGAACGCATAAAGATAATGCAGAAGCATTGGGTAGGCAAGAGCGAGGGCGCTGAAATTTCCTTCTGGCTAGAGCGTGGAGGTGTAGAGCAGAAAGAGATAAGAGTGTTCACCACTCGCCCTGACACTATTTTTGGGGTGACTTTCTTCCTCCTGGCTCCGGAGCATCCTTTAGTTTCTCAATTGACTGCCCCGGAGCATAAAGTTGAAGTAGATGAATATATTGCTTGGTGTCGGCGGCAAACTGAGTACGAACGGGTGGCACTGGGCAGGGAAAAAACAGGGGTCTTTCTGGGAAGCTACGTTGTCAATCCGATGAACGGGGAGCGAGTGCCTATCTGGATTGCTGATTATGTATTGCCAACTTATGGCACCGGAGCGGTGATGGCAGTGCCTGCTCATGATGAACGAGACTTGGAATTTGCCAGGAAGTTTAAGCTACCTGTGCGAACAGTTATTGCTCCTCCGGGTTGGACAGGTGAAGAATTGACGGAAGCATATACTGGGTCAGGTACAATGGTGAATTCTGGGGAGTTTAGCGGTTTACCCAGCGAACAAGGATATGAGGCAATCTGTACTTTATTAGAGGAAAAAGGATGGGGCAAGCGGTCGGTTCTTTATCGCCTTCGTGATTGGCTTATCTCCAGGCAGAGGTATTGGGGGGCACCCATCCCTATAATTTATTGTGATAAATGTGGTATAGTCTCTGTGCCCGAGGAGGATTTGCCTGTTCTGCTTCCTCCCGATGCGGAATTTAAACCTACCGGGGAATCTCCTCTGAAATATTGCCAATCATTCGTCAACACCACCTGTCCTAAATGTTCTGGGCCAGCAAGAAGGGAAACTGATACTATGGATACTTTTATGTGTTCCTCCTGGTATTTCTTGAGGTACACCAGTCCCGAAGCCAGGGATGCCCCTTTTGATGCTGCCAAAATGAAATATTGGTTGCCTGTGGATTTGTATACCGGGGGTGCTGAGCACGCAGTTATGCATCTCTTCTACGCTCGTTTTTTCATCAAGACATTGAGGGATATTGGCCTGGTCGACTTTGATGAGCCCTTTACTCGTCTATTCAATCAGGGGACCATAATTTATCGTGGTGATAAGATGAGCAAATCTAGAGGCAATGTAATTGCCCCTAACGAATATGTGGCTGAGTTAGGAGCTGACGCCGTTCGTGGGTATCTAATGTTTATTGGTCCCTGGGAGCTGGGTGGGGAATGGAATGATAGGGGCATTGTGGGCGTCAGCCGCTGGCTGAACCGGGTGTGGAGCTTAGTAACAACAGACTATGCTAGCCATGTTGTTGATCCTGAGGCTGAGAAAGAATTCCTTCATTTAACTCATAAGACAATTAAAGAGGTGACTGCTGATTTGGAAAAGTTCCGCTTCAACACCATGCTGTCTAGCCTTATGGAATTCAGCAACTACCTATCTAAGGTTAAAGAGAGTGGGGTGGTGTCGGGTTCTCTATGGGGGGAAGCTATTAGCTATTTTCTGCTTCTCCTTGCCCCCACCGCTCCTCATCTTGCCGAAGAGTTGTGGAACAGGACTGGGCATCCTTACAGTATTCATAACCAACCATGGCCTGAGTATGACGAAGAGCTAGTCAAGGAGGAAGAAATTACCTTAGTGATTCAGGTAAATGGCAAACTTCGCGATAAGGTGCTTGTACCCGCTTCCATAAGTGAAGTCGAGGCCAAGGAGCTGGCGCTGGGTCGAGAGCGAGTGAAGGCTTATATTGATGGTAAGAGACTTACCAGAGTCATTTATGTCCCCAAGCGAGTGGTGAATATTGTGGTAGCATCATGATAGAAGCAGGAAAAGGAAGAAATGACGGTATCATGGGAAAGAGAAAAATGAGGATAGCATTGATTGGTGGTGGGGCTATGGGGGAAGCAATGGCTAGATGTCTTTTGACTAAAAAGGTGGCTGCGCCACAAGATATGGTTGTTAGCGATATCAGCCCTGTGCGGCGTGAATTATTGAGCAGGGAATATGGAGTTAGCACTTTAGCTGATAATAGAAAGGCGGTGGCAAATGCCGACTTGATTATTTTGGCGGTGAAGCCTCAGAATCTGCTTCAGGTAATGGAAGAGATAAAGACTCCATCGCCCGAACAGCTAGTGCTATCCATAGTAGCTGGCGCTACTCTGTCCAGTTTATGCCAGGGTTTAAACCATTCCTCTGTAATTCGGGCTATGCCTAATATGCCAGCGCAAATTGGGGAGGGAATGACTATCTGGACAGCAACTGCTGAGACTGAGCAGAAGCAAAAAGAGTTAGCTCAGACTGTACTGGGTGCTTTGGGTAAAGAAATTTATGTTACTGATGAGAAATATTTAGGTATGGCCACTGCTTTAAGCGGCAGTGGTCCGGCTTATGTTTTTCTTTTTATCGAGGCACTCGTCGATGCTGGTGTGCATATTGGCTTGCCTCGGGATATGGCCCAAGAATTGGTGATACAAACTATACTTGGCTCTACTCGCACTGTTGAGAAGACGGGCAAACATCCTGCTGATTTGAAGAACATGGTTACTTCGCCAGGGGGCACTACCACCGAGGCTCTTCTTCAATTGGAAAAGGGGGGATTACGTTCTCTCCTTCTTGAGGCTGTGGCTGCTGCTTATAAAAAATCTGAGCGCCTTTGAGGGTTTTCTAAATTGGATTCACCTTTTGAATATCGCAACTGTCCCAGTTGTGGGCAAAATGATTTTGAGATGCTCTTTAAGTCTAATATGAAGCCAGACGATTTTGACGTACTTCTTGACTATAGTATGGAAGAATATGATTCTCAAGAAGGTGTGGAGGGTTATCTGGTATCTGGAAAGGAATGGGGAAGGCATGTCAAGTGCAAGACTTGTCATCTTATATATATGAATCCCATGGAGAAAGTAAGCAAGACCAATGAGTATTACTTCAAAGCGAAGAATACTCATGCTCCTACTATACGGGAAAGCTATTTAAGGACTGCTCAATCCCAACTACGCCTAATTCAAAAATATGCGAGCGGCACAAACCTTTTAGACGTAGGTTGTGCCCAAGGTTTCTTCCTCTTTAGTGCCTCTGAGGCTGGGTATACTACTAAAGGGGTTGAAATATCACAAGATGCGGTAGCATATGCGAGAAAGGAATTTGGCTTGGATGTAGAAGCAAAGCCCTTTGAAGAACTGCGGTTTGCCGAAAACCATTTCGATGTAGTTACCCTATGGCAAGTTCTGGAGCACGTGCCATACCCACTCATGATTCTTAAAGAAGTTCATAGGATACTCAAGCCTGGAGGGCTGCTAGTAGTATCAACTCCAAATATTGAAGGGATACCGGCGAAAATCTTAAGGAAAAGGTGGTGGGATATAAAGAGGCTTCATATCAACCAATTTACTACAAAAACTCTTACGGACATCCTCCAGAATGCCGGGTTCAAAAATATATCCTCTGTCTCTTTCAGAGGATTTGTAAGCTTGTCTATATTACTTACAATGATGTTAAAGTACCTGGATGCATACGAGCGAGTAAAGGCTTTATTCAATCCTGACTCTATTTTAGGCAAGATTATGGATAAGATAACGTTAGTATATTCCTCAAAACTTAATTATTCCACGGTGATTGGTTTTAAATAGGAGAATAATAAATGGCAAATATTTCTCTATTGCAAGGGGTTAAGCTTATCAGAGGGGGAATACATAGCTATATAACTAATCGCCCCATAGTAGTCTCTTATGAGGTAACGCTTTCTTGTAACTGCAATTGTCGTCACTGTGATCTTGGGGGGGCATAAAGGATGAAAGTCAAATTAAACCAGAGGAGTATGCAGACTTAACTCAACGCCTGAAGCCGCTTGCAGCGCAAATTTCTGGTGGTGAACCACTTCTACGTAAGGATATAGCGGCCATAGTCAAGGCTATCAAGCAAGCTGGGGTACAATACGCGATACTTGTTACCAACGGAGTGCTGCTGAACGAGAGTAGTTATCTGCAATTGCGCGATATTCGGTCTGACACGGTCCAAGGGTTACCATGAGAGACACACATTTACACGGTTTGATAAATTGGCTGGTTTTGTCCTGCCTTAACACATTTGGGCGAAACGTGGCTATCTGGAAGGCGTTTAGAAATAGGGCAGGTGTCAAAATACTGGATATAGGTTTTGGCCGATATAGCTCTCTCTCACAAGTTATCAAAACTCAAAATTTTTATGCGATAGGGTTAGATATTTTTGAGCCTAATGTTAGAGCATCCAATCGCAGAGGCATTTACCAAGGTGTCATCTGCGGAGACGTGAGGGCGCTTCCTATCAAGGATAAGCAGTTTGATTTGGTAGTTCTTATTGAAGTGCTAGAACACCTTGATAAAGAGGATGGGCAAAAGGCTCTGAGCGAGCTTGAAAGGGTGTCGAGGGAAGCGATTTTGTTAACCACCCCTATACGCAAATGCCCGCATCATGATTACTACGGAAATCCCTATGAGGAACATAGATATGTCTGGAGTTTGGAGGAACTAAAGGCAAGTGGTTTTGTCATTAGAGGTAAAGGTATAAGAGGCTTAACTGTAGGAGACAGGTGGTGGTGTTCCTCCCCCATCTTCTTCAGGCCCCTTCAATATGTTATCTACGTGGTGGGTACAGCATTTAGCTATTTTCTCCCCACTATAGCTCCAAGCGTTATTGCCTGGAAATACTTGGATAGATGATGGGCTGTCGGCGAAAGTATAACAAGCAATCTGGGACACAGTAAGTGATACTCGTTAGCAACGAAGTGTTGCTGGACGCCTTTAAGAGTTGTATAAGATGGATTCGCTTTTTGAATATCGCAACTGCCCCGGTTGTGGGCAAAATGATTTTGAGGTGCTCTTTGAATCCAATCTGGAAAATAGCGATTTCCGAGGAGCGGGGGAGACTGTATATATGTTGTGGGGGGAGAAACATGGCAGACACGTCAAGTGTAAGAACTGTCATCTAATTTATGTAAATCCTATTGAAAAAGGAAGTAACATCAACGAAGCTTACTCCCAAAGGAAGAGTTTTGATGCCGCTATTATTAAGGGAAGTCGTTTACGGGCTACTGAATCACAAGTAGAATTAGTCAAAAAATATAAGGATGGCGTACGTCTCTTGGATATAGGTTGTGGGGAAGGTTTTTTCCTGTTTAACGCCTCCAAAGCTGGATATACTGCTAAGGGGGTTGAATTATCGCAAGGTGCGGCAGCATATGCCAAAAAGGAATTTGATTTAGATGTAGAAGCAAAGCCTTTTGAAGAACTGCGGTTTCCTGAAAACCATTTTGATGTAGTTACTCTATGGCAAGTCCTGGAGCACGTGCCATACCCGCTCATGGTTCTCAAAGAAGTTCATAGGATACTCAAGCCTGAAGGGCTGCTAGTAGTATCAACTCCAAATATTGAAGGGATGCCAGCGAAAATCTTAAGGAAGAGGTGGTGGGAGATAAGGAGGCTTCATATTAACCAATTTACTACAAAAACTCTTACGGACACCCTCCAGAATGCCGGGTTCAAAAATATTTCCTCTGTCTGTTATAGGGAATCTATAAGTTTACTCTATCTACTTATACCAATACTAAGATACTTGAGATTGTATGAGTCGTTAAAGGCTTTACTTTATCCCCACTCTATTTTGGGCAAGATTATGGATAAGATAACGCTAGTATATTCCTCAAAACTTAATTATTCCACGGTGATTGGTTTCAAGTAGGAGGTCGAGGTTGCTGCCTATGAAGTTTTCATTGCTAAGGAGGCAGTTTAGGGAGGCCTCTTAAAGTATCCTAATGTGTAAGGTCTAAACAAGAGTGACTATTAATCTATAAAGAGCAAACAGCCATATTGGAGTTTCTAAAGCAATTGCCCATTTTTGCTGATAGAAGCTTTTGAGCCCCCATCCACCTGTGTTTTTCCACAGATTCAGCGTAAATCGCCTTCTGCTGAATGGGTAGAGCAACATCAACCCAGTATCTGTAGGTAGATCCATTAAGAGGTGCGTGCCAATGCAAATCAACGCAAGTAAAGCATATTTCCAGGAAAATAAAGCAGCGACTGCTGCAACTCCGAATGCAAAAAGTGGAGTGTGTAGTTCAGCATTATGGAATTCTTTCTTCGCTAATCCTGTGTCAACTATTAATTGGTCCACACTTGGCAGGTGGTGAAATGCGTTTGCCAGCACAAAAGATTCTAGGCTGTCCGTATAGCTAGCAATTGACAATCCCGCTGCGATATGAGCCAGCCACATTTCTAGTATCTACCTCGCATATTTACGACGAAGACTATTCTTATCGTCTCCTTCAGCAAGTTAGGCTGTTGAATTTTCCGCGAGGTTCGGACTTAGATTTGTCTTAGCTTTCCCGGAAATTCTTCACCTTTGAATTTCGTAGTGCCACCCCTCAAAGTCGTTGCAGCATAAGACTAGAGCTTCGCACTACATTTTTGAACGGCCTCTGGGTGGTATTTGCTGGGCTTCTTAGGTAACGGCCGGAGTCTCGCCGGGGTGTAGCTTGCGCCACTTGTTCAACAGTTGCTCCCGTGTTTCCTTGTGGTCGGGGTCGGGAATGCAACATTCCACAGGGCAAACCTCAACACACTTTTGTGTCTCGAACCAGCCGACACACTCGGTGCATTTATTGGGGTCAACAACATAGATTCCCTCTCCCTCAGTTATGGCCTCATTTTTACATTCTGGTTCGCAGGCACCACAGCTGATGCACTCATCAGTAATTTTGTATGCCATCTTTCTATTACCTCCTTAACTTTTAGCTTTTAATTTTACATTTTGCCTTTACCGGTGGCAAGCTTGGTAGGCATGGAAAACCTCTCCTTTAGAGCTACAGCTACATGCTCGGGGACCATGCCTTCAAGACAGCCTCCTAACTCAGCTACTTCCTTAATCAGGGTTGAGCTAAGAAATTGGTATTGAGAGCTAGTCATCAAGCAAATTACCTCGATATCTGGCGCCAGATTTCTGTTCATCAGCGCCATATCAAATTCCCGTTCGAAGTCAGAACCTGCTCTCAAACCGCGGATCATAACCTTTCCTCCTACTCGGTGTATGAAATCCACGGTCAGCTCTTTAAAAGCTTTAACCTCGACGTTGGGCAAGCCACTTACCGCCTCTTCCACTAACCTCAGCCTTTGCTCCAGAGAAAAAAGCGGCCGTTTAGCAAGATTCTCATAGACGCCGACGATTAACTTATCGACTAGGGGTACTGCTCGTTCAATAATGTCCATGTGCCCGTAGGTGAGGGGGTCAAAGGTGCCTGGATAAACTGCTACGACCATAGTTAAACCTCCTTTTGGTATATGAAAATAAAAGTGTCACCGTAGCGGCGCTGCTTAACAATATGAAGTCCATCATAGTCGGAATTTAAGGGGAAGCGGTTTGCGTGGCAAAGCACGATTGTAGAGTTTTCCCCGAGCAAATTTGACTTAGCTAGATTTATGAGTAAATTATTCGTAGAAACGTTAGAGTAAGGTGGGTCTATGAAGATAATGTCATAACTGCTGTTAAGAAAGGTAAGTGCTTTGCTCACACTACAACAGTAAATGTGAGCCCGCTGTAGTTCCCCTATTTTTTCCAAGTTGGTTCTGATAAGGGCACAGCAACTTTTTCTGTGGTCAACAAAATCAACCCATTCTGCCCTGCGGCTTAGAGCTTCAATACCCAGAGCACCGCTGCCGGCGTATAAATCAAGAACCTGGCGCCAATTGGTAGTTCTGTTCTCCAAAAGAGAGAATATAGCTTGCCTTACCATATTGGTCGTGGGTCTAATTGAGTGCCTGGGTAGAGTTTTTAACTGAGTTCCCTTTACTTTACCACCAGTGACCCGCATTTCTATTAACCTTCAATAGTAATTCTGTAGTATTATATTACCATTCTACCACTTAGTTCAAGTAAGTCGGGCTTGTTGACGGGAAGGGTAGTATGCGCTATACTTTGGGTTAAAACTGCGAATAGGGTTGAAATGAGCACGGGATTTGAAAGGTTTTCTGAAGGAGCTCGTAGGGTACTGACTCGGGCCCAAGGAGAGGCACAACGCCTAGGCCACAGTTACATCGATACTGAGCACATATTATTGGGGATCGCAGGGGAAGAGTCAGGGATTGCGGCCAAAGTTTTGACTAATTTGGGTATCTCGATGAGTAAGATACAGGCGGCTGTAGAATTTGTAATTGGAAAAGGAGAGCGTCGAGCTACCAGTGGAGATGTTGACCTTGCTCCTCGGGCGAAAAGGGCCATCGAGTTTGCTGTGGATGAGGCACGTCGCCTTAATTCCAGTTATATAGGTGTTGAGCACCTTTTGCTTGGATTAATGCGCGAAAGCGAAGGGGTAGCTTTTAGTGTTTTAGAGAGTTTTGGTATTACCTTGGAGCGAACACGTGATGAAGTCAGTCGAGTTGTTAGGCAGGAAGCTGTGCGAGCCCGTACCACAGGTCGCGTTGCCTCACGTACACCGACCTTGGATCAACTTGGGACCGATTTAACTGCCCTAGCCCGGGCGGATAAACTTGACCCTATTATTGGGCGTTACAAGGAGATTGAACGGATAGTTCAAATACTAAGCCGTCGTACTAAAAATAATCCCGCGCTTATAGGGGAAGCAGGTGTAGGCAAAACAGCTATTGTTGAAGGGTTAGCCCAGCGCATAATAGCTGGGGAGGTTCCTGAGGTATTACAGGGCAAGAGAATAGTCGCATTAGATATAGGTGCTCTAGTGGCGGGAACAAAATACCGTGGTGAATTTGAGGAGAGGCTGAAGAAGGTTATTGAGGAAGAGAAAACTGCTGGTAATTGCATCTTATTTATTGATGAAATGCAGACTATTGTGGGTGCTGGAGCAGCTGAAGGTGCGGTTGACGCCTCTAACATGCTGAAGCCTTCGTTGTCGCGTGGCGAGATTCAATGTATTGGTGCCACTACTTTGGACGACTACCGCAAATATGTGGAGAAAGACCCAGCTTTGGAACGGCGGTTTCAACCTGTCCTGGTAGCCGAACCTACTATGGAAGAAACCTTGGAAATATTGCGGGGCATTAAGCACAGATATGAAGAATTTCACCAATTGGATATAAGCGACGAAGCCTTGCAGACAGCGGCTACGCTGGCTACCAGATATATAGCGGACCGCTTTTTACCCGATAAGGCTATTGATTTGATAGATGAAGCTAGCTCCCGAGTACGCATTAAGCGAGGTAGTGCCCCCATTGGCTTAACTGAGGCAAGGCGGGCTTTGGAAAGTGTACGCAAGGAAAAAGAATCGGCTGTTGCAGCTCAACAGTATGAGTATTCCAGTGAGTTGCGTGATCGTGAGCTTCAACTAACGGAGAAGATCGAGGCCATGAAGAAGGAGTGGCAAGTTAAACAGGAAGAAGGCCGACCTGTAGTTACCTCAGAGGATATTGCCGAGGTAGCCAGCATGTGGACGGGCATACCTGTGATAAAGTTGACTATCGATGAAACCAGCCGCCTTCTACAGATGGAGGAGGCTCTACATCGCCGTATCATTGGCCAGGATGAGGCCATAAATACTGTGGCTAAAGCGGTAAGGAGGGCTCGAGCTGGGTTAAAAGACCCGAGGCGTCCCATTGGTGCCTTCATCTTCTTGGGCCCTACCGGAGTGGGTAAAACTGAATTGGTACGGGCCTTGGCCGAGTTCATGTTTGGTAGCGAAGATGCTCTGGTCAGGCTTGACATGTCGGAGTTTATGGAGCGTCACACTGTAGCTCGCTTAGTTGGAGCACCACCAGGTTATATTGGTTATGAGGAGGGCGGTCAATTAACTGAGGCAGTAAGGCGGAAGTCCTATTGTGCTATTCTTCTCGATGAAATTGAAAAGGCGCATTATGATGTATTTAATATCCTGCTCCAGATTTTCGATGATGGTCATTTGGCCGATGCCAAAGGGCGACGGGTTGATTTTCGTAATAGCATCATAGTCATGACCAGCAATGCCGGTGCCGAGCTTATTAAGCGTGATATGAGCCTCGGTTTTGCTGCCCATGTCGATGGTGAGGGAAAACAGCAGGTGGAGTATGAGAAAATGAAGGAGAAAGTGCTCGGAGAGATGAAGAAACTTTTCCGGCCCGAGTTCCTTAACCGCATTGATGCTACGGTCGTGTTCCACGCTTTAAACAAGGAGCATATCCGCCAGATTGTTGACCTGATGCTTAACCAGGTTGTCGCTTCTCTTGCAGAGAAGAATGTCACTTTGGAAGTAACTGATGAAGCCAGGGATTTTATAGGCAACAAGGGTTATGACCCTGTTTTTGGAGCCCGCCCCTTGCGTCGCACCATCCAGAATTTGGTTGAGGATCAGCTCTCCGAGGCTTTGCTACGCGGTGAATTCCTGCCTGGAG
>Ga0315541_1000235_pt1 | contig 58627 bp, 55 predicted proteins | sample SalMarSW160190MG_FD_203095 | JGI IMG/M metagenome (GOLD analysis project Ga0315541, IMG submission 203095) | Salt marsh sediment microbial communities from the Plum Island Ecosystem LTER, Massachusetts, United States - Salt Marsh Sediment SW1601-190 ... | reverse complement strand
GTTTCATTTGGGTATCCTTTCATAAAAACCTGCCTATCCGCTATTTGTATAGCGGATAAATCTTATCGGATACCCTCTAGTCTACAATGGTACAGTTTTTGGGGGTCACACCAGTGGCTCATGTTCTTCCATGATTTTTTATCCATTCATTATCAACGAATATCGACTCGGTTAATAAAATGTACCCATCTCCGATATAAACCCGATTCTCGACTTTTTGATACATCCACGCGGCAAATCGCCAAAGTCCTATAATCAATGATAAACAATTATTGATAGATTGGCAAAAGGCTTTCTTGACCTTTTGGCTCGGTTAATGTAGTATTTTGTCACTATTTTTTAATTTTGTCACAAGGCCTGCGGTGAAAATTCTTGATTTTTTTTGATTTTTTACTATAACTGCGTAGTCTGTAAATTAGAGGATTCCGCCTTGCCTCTGCGTCTCTCGTTGCAAGACGAGGCAGCAGGTAAGCGAAACCTTCGTCTTTTGTTTGATCGGAGTGTTTTGTGGATTGTCCCGTTTGCAGAAATGCGATGATTACTCTTGAACTGGCCGACGTTGAAATCGACCACTGCACAGACTGCGGCGGCATCTGGCTCGACGCAGGCGAGCTTGAACGACTGCTCGGCGAACAGGAAAAAGCCAGGCAACTGCTCGATTCTTTTAAAACCGATTCAACCTCGTCTGAAAAACTCAGGAAATGTCCCATCTGCGACAGAAAAATGCAGAAAATCATTGTCGGCTCCAGCCGACCGGCTGTGTTGATAGACAAATGCCGCCGAGGTGACGGCCTGTGGTTCGACAAGGGCGAATTACATGATATCGTTGACAGAGCACAGTTGGATAAAGACAATAAAATCTCAAAATTATTAGCTGACATGTTCGGCCAAAACCAGCCGGCTCAGGATTAAACACGGCGTTATGGCTGGTGAAAAAAAACAAAACAGGTATAATGCAAAAAAAACTTGGGTTAATTTTTGAAAGGAGAGAACAATGAGTAAGCTGACCATAATATTAATCATTGTGGCCGTAATCGCTATTGTCCTGGCACTGATAATGAAGAAACGCACTTAGTAAAAACATTAAAACGCTTTCGACAAAGGTAAAAAACTATGAATATAGCATCGATTATTATTGTTTTTGTTCTTGGACTTGCCGTTGTTCTTGGGCTGCTGGTTATCTTTGTGATTGCCATCTACAACTCCCTGGTCAGGCTTCGCAATCAGGCGAATAACGCCTGGTCGCAGATCGATGTACAGTTGAAGCGACGACACGACCTGATTCCCAATCTTGTCGAGACCGCGAAGGGCTATATGAAGCACGAGCGCGGGACCTTCGAAGCCATAACAGAGGCCCGCAGCAAGGCGATGGGCGCAAGAAACGTATCCGAGGCATCCAAAGCCGAAGGCGCCCTCGGCGAGGCGCTCAGCAAATTCATGCTGGTCGTGGAAAATTACCCGGACCTAAAGGCCAACCAAAACTTCCTCTCACTGCAGGAAGAGCTCAGCAGCACTGAGAACAGAATCGCTTTTTCCAGGCAGAACTATAACGACCAGGTCTTGTTCTTTAACAACAAGATTCAGATGTTCCCCTCTAATATTATCGCCGGCATGTTCGCCTTCAGCAAACGCGATTTCTTCGAGATAGAAGCCGCCGCCGAACGCGAAGCACCAAAGGTAAGCTTCTAAAACGGGTAAGTTGTTGGCAGATACCGATAGAATCATAAGCCGCGGCCTGCGAGCCGCGAGGCACGAACCATGTGGGAATTAATCAGAGCCAACAAACGAAACTCTATCCTGCTGATGGTGTTGATGGTGGTAGTGCTGCTGCTGTTGGGCTATATCATCGGCTTAGGTTTCTTCGGCCCTAAAGGTGGTTTTTTCGGCCTGATGATCGCAACGGCTGTTTGGCTCGTCCTCGCATTGGTAAGCTTTTCAAGCGGCGACCAAATCCTTTTAGCAGCCAGCAAAGCAAAGCCTGTCACTCACGATGTCCATCCTCAGCTTTTCAATGTCGTTGAAGAGATGAAAATCGCGGCCGGTCTGCCCGCAATGCCGAAAATTTATATTATCAATGACCCTGCTCCGAATGCCTTTGCAACGGGCCGAAGTCCAAAGACGGCATCCGTCGCCGTAACTGCAGGTCTTTTAGGCAGGCTCAACCGCGATGAGCTGCAGGGCGTCATTGCTCATGAAATAAGTCACATCGTGCACCGTGACATTCTTTACGTCACACTTGCCGGCATAATGCTCGGCTCTATTGTTTTGCTTTCACAGGTTTTTTTGCGAGGCATGTTTTATAGCTCGATGATGGGCTCCCGCCGAAGGTACTCATCCGGCGGAAAAGGTGGTGGCCAAGCCCAGTTGGTTATGCTCATAATCGCAATAGTCGCAGCAATCCTGGCGCCCATCCTGGCGTACCTGTTGTACTTTGCACTTTCAAGAAAACGCGAATATCTTGCCGATGCCGGCGCCGTAAGACTGACCCGCTATCCTGAGGGTTTGGCCAGCGCCCTGGAGAAAATCGCCAACGACCCTTCTCCGCAAATAGCTGCCGCCAACAAAGTCACCGCCCCTATGTATATCACAAATCCCTTCAAGAAAAAGGGACAAAGGAAACTATCCGATCTGACCAGCACGCATCCTCCGATTTCAGAGCGAATAAGAATCCTGCGCAATATTACTCAAGGCGCGTCTTTCAAGAATTACTCAGACGCATATATCGGAGTGACGCATCACAAAACGATTGTCCCTGCGGCTGCTTTAGCCAAAGAAGATTTACCGTTACGCGGTCCCCATGCTGAAGTCAAGAAAGAAGAACGCCTCGACAAACAACTCCGCCAGGTCGGCGACATTATGCGAAAGGTCAACCAATTCGTATTTTTAACCTGTGTTTGCGGACTGAACCTCAAAATCCCGCCAAATTACAAAAGCAGAACTGTAACCTGTCCACGATGTAAAAGAAATCTCAAAATCCCCGCGAAGAATTGATAATAATAAGAGTTTTACCCGGCTTTCCGGCCGAATCCTGATGCTTCCACTATCTTATGGAGTTTCTCAATCTGCCTCTCGATTATGTCTAATCTCCGCTTGCAGACAAAGGTATATAAAGCCCTTTCAGGGTGAACATTTCCATTACTCTGTTCATCACCGCCGGCTGTGGAAACTACCGTATGGGTAATATAATCATGTATTAGCTCGCGCTGCTGTTTTAATAGCCTATGCAGCAGCTTCACAGTATCATGCTGCACCACTATCTCTCGCTCTAAATATTCAAGGCGTTGTTCGATTGTCAGTCTCATTTTGCCTATTCCAATTTTTGCGTTTATGCACTCATTTTAACTCAAATCCTGTCATTAATAACTACGTATAGATAACACTTCTGTTCTCTTTCAATATGGGCATCCATGCTATATCACCTCTATTAGTTAGTTCCTTTAAGAGGAGAAATTATAACGTTCAAAGTCAGGACTCGTCTGCTACCATGCGAAGTTCTCTTCGCTACGAAGCATGAGAATTACAACAAGCCCATTAAACTCGAAATTCTAAGTACGAAAAATGTAAAGTGCCTAAAATGAACTAAAGTGAGCCAAAGTTTTAGTTTCAATTTTAGGCATTTTAATCACTTCAAACTTTAGTCACTTTTGCAAAGGTTTATTTTGCCTTATTATCCACAAATCGGTATAATCACGAGCACCAACCAAGCGAGTTTTTAGAGGTAGGGTGCGATGATTCGCACCTTTGGTTCTCACGGGCTGAATCGTGTTGTAGATTATTATGCTAAAATAAAAAATGCAGTTATTGTAGGGTGGGACTTGCCCCGCCGAAATAATCCGGCAGATTTTCAAAGAATACCTAAGATACTTAGGTATTATATTTACTGTACAGTTTGATATTAGATTCTTGATACACGATGGTAAATTTTGAGATTCCTAATACCTAAGATACTTAGGTATTCTTTTCATATTTATCCTTCAACGAGATGATTAAAGATGTCCAGGGGGACAGTCGTATTTTTTAAGAGCAATGGATTATGGAAGTTGAGTATTCATTGAATTGGGCAAGATTTGTCTGCCACTGTCGGGAAAATCACAAAATAGATTGGTGCGATATTTCGCACCCTACTTTAAACTAAATGTTCCTCAAAAATGACTGATGATTACAAAACTCGTTAAAACAAAAAAACCATCAAAACTGAGATTCACTTTGCTGTAAATTATCATGGATTTTCTGGAAAATAAGCGAAGATCTTACCTCGTTTCCAAAGATACCCACCCTAATTAACAGTTTTGTAGCCTCCACAGATATTGCTTTTAGTTTTATCGTGGTCTTTCTATCCTCATCGTCACGAGTGACAATTTCAGCCGAACGAGTATCTTTTGAATCCTTCGTGATTATTAATCCAAGCTGTCCAACCGCTTTCTTTGTTGCAGCGTAAACTGTATCGATATTTTGAGCTTCAACAGCTTCAAGGTCGCCTTTGATGTAAACCACACCACCAGCGGCTCCGGCTCCAACCGCCGCCGCAAGACAACCGGGAAGAATTATTGCCAAGCTAATAAGCAATCCAATTAAGGCGATGTGGCTCTTATACATATCGGTTCCCCTTCAAATACTGTTCTTTATGCAAGTCTGGTTAAAAAATACTTCGTACCATCAGCAAAAGACCGAGGACGGCGATTGGAATACCTATCACAGCACCGGTACTCATCATAATAAGTGCGACTCCGACAATCATCAATCCTAATGATAAAATAATGCCCAAAATCCGCCCCGTAATTGTTAGCACCAGCTCCACCAGCCTCCATAAAACCGCAAAAGGCCACAAAAACCAAGGAACTGTCCTTACATGTAACATAATTTTCTCCTTTACGCGCAAAGTTTATACATTAACAATAAAAATACAAACCTGATGGTAACGCGTCAAGTAAATACCCGTCGAATATTGGAATGGGGTGCATGCCGAGATTGTTGGTAAAACCTGCAGACAGAAACGTAATGTCTTTTCGACCGAAGCCCCTGTGTCTTCTGTCGAAGACAGAAACAGGGGCGAAGTGGAGAAATCTGCTTTGAAGGCAGACCTCTCCGCTCAGCCTTGCGGCCTCGGTCGAGGTGACAAAAAGGGGCCAACCATTCTTTTGACTCTGCTCAAAGCCTGCCCCTTCGACAGGCTCAGGGCAAGCTCTGAACGTAGCTGAAGGGACAAGTATCGATTGAGATAATTAAAAAATAAAATAGTCCAACTTTACCTACAAATGTGATATGAACCCATTGGAATGTTCGGTCAGAAAGTCCTTGCGAAGCGAGGCGTAAGCCGCTACTATTAATCGTATAGAGCTGTTTTACTGCTCTTCGGGCCTGAGCCTCAGAGCCGAAGGCATAACTATTGGTTTACCCCGTGAGATAGATAACTTCGGAATTAGAATAAAACTGCAAGTGTCTATCTCACAGGTTAAAGGAGTAACCAATTGTCTATATTTCGTTCGCCATATAATCCTATAATCGAGCCGAAAGATGTTAAGCCATCCAAAGATGATTTCGAAGTCATCGGCGTGTTCAATGCTGGTGTTGCTCGCTTCGAAGATGAAGTAATTTTATTGCTTCGGGTGGCGGAAAGGCCGATCAGCAGGCATCCAAACATCATTTCAACCGCTGTTTACGATCTCGCCGAAGCCGACTACATTTCAAAAGAGTTCTCGAAAGACAGCCAGGAAATTGATTTATCAGATCCAAGGCTGATAAAAACACCCGGCGTAACATACCTGACATCCATCTCTCATTTAAGGCTTGCACGCAGCAAGGACGGCGTCAAATTTGAGATTGGAGACTCCCCCACCATCTTCCCGGCTAATGACTACGAAACCTTTGGCATTGAAGACCCACGGATCAGCCTTATTGAAGGCACATATTATATCGACTACGTTGCGGTTTCGCCGCTCGGCGTCACTACCTGCCTGGCATCTACAAAGGATTTCAGCACATTTGAACGTCACGGAGTTATTTTCTGTCCCGAGAATAAAGATGTAGCCATATTTCCTGAACAAATTGACGGCAAGTTTTATGCACTGCACAGGCCCGATTCGCCGCTATTTAAAAGACATGAGATGTGGCTTGCGGAATCGCCGAACCTGTTCTGCTGGGGGAACCATCGTTATTTAATGGGGACACGCGCAGGCTATTGGGACGAAACAAAAATTGGCGCGAGTACCGTTCCTTTTAGAATTGATGCCGGCTGGCTGGAAATTTATCACGGAGCGGACCTAAATAATTGCTACTATCTTGGGGCTGTTCTGCTGGACGGCCAACAGCCGTGGAAGGTTATCGCAAGGTCAGACAAGCCTATATTAGAGCCGCAGGCTGACTACGAATGTGAAGGTTTCTTCGGAAATGTGGTCTTTAGCTGCGGCTTACTTTTTGAAGATGAGAAACTGAAAATTTATTATGGTGCCGCTGATACTGCTATCTGCTATGCAGAGCTGCCCATCGAAGACATCATCGATAATCTGAATCTGTAGTTTGACTTTTTTAAGAAGGACAGCTTCCAAACTCAATCCGGTGGTTCGAATTTATAGCCGACCTCGCGTATAGTATGAATGAAGACCGGATTATGTGGGTCACGCTCTATTTTGTTCCTCAATGTTGCGACAAACCGGTCGATGCTTCGAGGTGTCACAATACAATCATAACCCCAAACGGCATTTAATATCTCGTCGCGTGTAAGCGCTCGGCCTATTCTTTTGACAAAAAGCTCCATCAGCTTGAACTCTTTCGGCGACAGCTCAACATCTTTTCCCTTTCGGGTAAACTTTCTGGCCGGTATATCGAGCCGGAAGTCTGCAAATTCATAGACATCTTGCTCGGCTTGCTTGGTTCGTCTTAGGAATGCCGCCACACGAGCAAGAAGCTCCTTTATGCTAAAAGGCTTGGTGACATAATCATCTGCTCCGAGATTTAGACCAAGCACTATATCCGATTCCTCACCTTTAGCAGTCAGCATGATTATTGGCATATCAAGTTTTTCCTGCCGGATAAGGCGACATATTTCATAGCCATTTATCTTTGGCAGCATAATATCGAGGATAATCAGATCGGGCTTTTTATTAAGTGCAAGGTTCAATCCTTCCTCCCCATCGGCTGCAGTTAATACGCAGTAGCCCTTAAACTCGAAGTTGTCCTTCAGGGCCCGCAGCATAGCCGGGTCGTCTTCAATTATCAAAATCGTGTCCATATACTTCGGTCGGCTCAAATTTATAGCCTGATTCTCCAATAGTGTGAATAAACATTGGATTATTCGGGTTCGGCTCTATCATATTTCTCAGTTTGTCGACAAAGTGGTCAACGTCCCGCAATGTAATAAAGTGCGAATAGCCCCACACGGCGTTTCGTATTTCGTCACGGCTCAGAGTGCATCCGGCCTTTGTAAGAAACAGGTGCAGCATTCTAAATTCTCCTGGCCCAATCTTGATTTCCATGCCATCACGAGTGAGAGTGCGCGCGACGGTATCAAGTCGACAATTGCCAAATTTATAAACCTTCGGCTCATCATCCATTCGGCGCCGTAGAGAAGATTCCGCCCGCGCCAGCAATATCTTTATGCTGAACGGTTTGGTGACATAATCATCGGCTCCGAGATTCAGCCCTAACAGAATATCTGATTCCTCATCTTTGGCGGTCAGCATTATGATAGGCATATCAAGACTTTTTTCTCGGAGCAGACTGCACACTTCGTAACCATTGATTTTTGGCAGCATAATATCGAGGATGATAAGGTCCGGTCTTTCAGCCAGAGCAGAATTAAGGCCCTGCTCACCGTCAACAGCCGTTCTGACGTAATAACCCTTCGATGCAAAGTTATCTTCGAGACCTCGCAGCATAGCGGGATTATCTTCAACAATCAACACGTTTTTCATATTAGCAATCCTTTCCACCGGAATCATATTTTACAACAGAGAGCCTTACAGTAAATGTGCTTCCCTGGCCTGTTTTGCTCTCCACAGAAATTGAACCCTTGTGGGCATCAATAATAAATTTAGCGATGCTCAGGCCCAATCCACAACCCTCGGCACGCCGGGCAAGGCTTCGGTCAACCTGGTAAAACCTATTGAATATTCTCCTGGCAGCCCGGCGTGACATGCCGATACCATTGTCAGAAACGCGAAAACAAACTGAACCATCTTCAGCAGATACACTCAGCTTGATATGTTTATCATCATAAGAATATTTATACGAATTATCCAGCAGGTTTACAAGCACCGTCACCATTGCATCACGGTCCGCCAGCACTTCCGGCAAATCCTCCTGGATATTTACTTCAAACCTGCATCGCACTCCACTAAGCTTGGTTTTAACCGCCTCGGCCGTATCTCGAGCAATTGCAGCGGGATGCACCCTGAGCATTTCAAACGCCTGTTTGTTACGCTCCATTCTTGAAAATGTAAGGAAATTATCAATCAATCTGCTTAATCTTTCGTTTTCTTTTGAGACCAATTGCAAATATTCTGTCACTTGCTGCTGATCCCGATAGTTGCCTTCCAGCAGTGTATCCACGAGGACGCGCATCGAAGCCAATGGCGTTTTTAATTCGTGTGAAACCGTAGCAATGAAATCGTTTTTTAGCCTGTTTATCTTGATTTGTCTTCCTACGGTCTGCGCAGCCAACAACCCGGCTGCAACCATTACAGCAATAGCCAGCAATCCCGCCCACATATATATAACAGTTTGTCTGCTGGCTGTTCTTTCAAAGATGTCAAAATCCTTAAAATGAATTTCAACGTGCCAGCCCGGAAAGAATTTTTCCAGCGGCGCTCTCAGAAAAGCTGCTCTCTCAGGATTTTCCAAACCGCAGGCATAGGCACCAAAATTATCTGTTATTCTATAGGAAACGCCGGATTCCTTAAGGGCGTCTCCACATACCTCGAAGTCAAAATTGAACCTTTCCGCATTCTGTAACAACATGTATATCCTGTCACCGATGCTGTGATACATCCCAAAGACATCTTGGGGCAAATCCAGCTTACGAAGATTATCCTCAGGCCAAGAACCAAAAGTAGTGGCAAACACAGGCCGGTCGAACGTAGCACCGGTTGATTTCCTGGTACGATATGAATCTAATACTATAAATATCTGCCGTTGTAGTTGTTCGGTCCAGCTCCAGTCTAATTCTTGAATTGTATCAAGCGTTGTACGCAACAGTGTCACCATTTTGACAGCATCCTCTTCGGACCAAAGCTCCGAGGCGGCAGCGGTATAATATTTGTCAAGAACCGCTACTGCCAATTCTTCCGCTGAAAGCAGCTCTTTTGCCCTTAGAACCTGCGGTTTCAGCTCTTCAGCCCATTGGCTTTTTTCTACAACTTCAATTGCTTTACGCAGAAGAAAACCTCTTGTCCCCGATGGCATCGGCAAAAAAGTATAACCACTGCCGGGAGCGTAACTGATAGCAGAACTTATCAGGTTTTGCAAATCGGACCGCGCCAGTCCCTCTTTGGTTTCACTCTTGAGATTTACAAGCAGGATTCTTGCTCGGGCGATCAGAGCTGCGGAAGATGAACTTATATTCTCGGGAGGTTGTCCGTAAGCCATTCTTTCGCACAGAGCAATAGCCTGTTTAATGTTTCCCAATTTCCTTATGCAGCGGACCACACCCATTAAAGCACTATAGCGGGTGTAGTCATCAACGAAGGATTCGGAGATTTGCTCATACAATTTTACCGCTCGTGGGAAATTGCCTTCAGTAAATTCAACGCCCCATGCTTCGGTGAACTCATCAGAAAATTCAACCTGTGGCTTTCCATTCTCAGTAACGGGATAAAGCAGCTTCCCGTTACCATCGAAGATAATAATCGCATCACAAATCCTCGAGCCGCTCGTCCCCTCTTGACCAACAAGTCTCTCGAACATCTCAACAGGCTGACGTTCTGCTGTTGCCTGTTGTCCGAGCATTTCTATTCGAGCCGACCACCGTTCATCAAGGCTTTTGCCCAGATTCTGGAGCCGCTGCACGTAAATGTCGGTTAGTTTTTGCTTGACCGCCAGACGTTCATTCCTGACGGCCCGGCTCATAAACCAGAGCAAACATACGGTGGGTAGTATCACCGCTATTGCAAGCAGTAATACAACCCACCGCAACTGGTTCCCGCCTGTTTTAGCCACAAACTTCTGACTTTTCATTGCCATATTATCTTTTGCCTATGACCGGCTTGAGACTATTTTATGGTTATTGAGCCTACACCTGTTTTGAGCTTAAGAGCTCCCTGTCCATCACCAACTGTTCCAGTAATTGAGCTGCTCACAACATCCCGCCCGATTTTTCCTGTGATTGATATAGGCACGTTAGTTTTAATAGAGCCGACGCCCGTGGAGGCGTTGACCACGGCTGATAAATTAGCCGGGCCATCAAAAACAATACTGCCCACATCGGTTGAAATGTCGATTTTGCAGGGTTCTATTGTGCTGTCGATACACTTGACACGAATGTCACCGACATCCGTCTGTAATTGAAGCTGGTTGGAGACGTTTGTGCAAATGATTTTGCCTACATCCGAGCCGGCTTTGATCTTACCTGTCGTATTGGATATTTCAACGTTGCCAACATCGGTTGCACAATCAAGGTGAATTTGTTGAGGAATCTCTATTTCGAGGTCAACAAAGACACCTTCGCCTTTGCTGAGGCGCGGCTTTTGGATTTTCACCTCAACTACGCCTTCGATGGAGTTTAGCAATACCGTGGTCTGGTCTGCGAGCTGAACAGCCCTTTCGTTAGTGCGAGCTTTAGTTTTGATCGTAGCATGAACGCTGCATTCGGCTGTACTGGAACCAATGACGGAAATAGACCCGACGTCGGTTTTGGCAGACAGTGTTGCACCTGGCACGATCGGTGTTGAAAGGTCTTCGGCTCTTTCGTGTGTAGCTTTGAACCAATCTCCACAGCCACACGAGAAACACCCTGGTAAAACGAGTAAAAGAAATAACAGGCAACACAGCTGTACTCTAACAAGTTTTGCTGCGTTCATGTTTAATCATCCTTTCTTCATTTTTCTGATTTACTGAATCACTCACCTTTTGAAAGTGATGTAATCTGTTCTCCCGAGATGGCATAGTTGTAAATGCGTACGTCATCAATAAGGCCGTTCCAGAAACGTCCCGTTTGTTCGGCATTTTCGCCAATATAAACAGGATGGTCATTTGCATTAATATCGCCGGAAGCATTCGACGAAACATCTAATTTGCCGTCAACATATAAATAGAGCTTCGACCCATCATACACTCCCGCGGCGTGATGCCATTGGCCGTCGTTAACGCTAATCTTTCCATGGATACCGCCCCATTCTGTACCGGGAACAGCCAGTCCTGAGCAGGCAAATTCGAGACTATCAGTTTGTTCCACCCGTTGCATTCTCCATGCACTATCACCTTTGGCGATGATGGCCTGCCATTCTTTGTCAAACCGATTTACCTTTATCCATGCCGCTATGGTAATCTGTTCGGCCAGGTCAAAATCCGGACCTTTACCAAGATTTACATAGTCACCGTCACCGTCAAGCTCCAGAGCACCGCCAACCTTGCCGTCGGTCGGTTGCCACTTCGGATTGCCCATAAGTGTGCCGGCGTGTCCATAGCCGGACGAGTCAGCGGCACTGGTGCCTTTGCCCTCATCAAACTTCCACCAGCCTACCAGATCAACTAACCGGCCTGTCCCAAGAGCCCGCGGACTCTGCCATGCGTTATCTTCCCTGTCCCGCCAGGTGAGCTTGGTATCGCGGTCACCACCATCATCGTCATCATCTACATGAACGTCCAGACCTATTGATGCTCCTGCGGATGGTTTTGTTCCCAAGGTTGACCATGGAAACTTAATCTCAGCACAATATCCTTTATCCGTTGTTACGATGGCAAATTCAATATCGGCTGTATCGCCATGCTGAAACTGACCCATAGAAGGATTGGTTTTGTCCCAATCGAAGTGATACTGGCTGTCGTTTTCGTCGTAACTACCCGATTTACTATTGTCGGCATCAATGAAAACCTCAATGGCATCATCCTGGTAAAAATCCTCAGAATCATTCTTCAGGACATCGTCGCGCACGTCCACAAGCAGGTATAGATTGTCCTGGTCCCACATGGCCTTGTAGTAAGCCGAGAAGTCTTCATCAGATGAAATTGGAGAATATATCACGTTTTCGAGCTTGTACATCCTAGCATCAGACCATGTGTCCTCTTCTGTGCCGTCTATTACGGGAGGCTTACTTGCCTTTTTAATATCAGCAGGACTTGCTTTTTTTCTTTTTTGCTCCCAGGCCTTAGCCTTAGCCTTGTGCAGAACCTGGGTAAGTTGCACGATTGGGCCGAATACCTCATTTACAGGCGGAAGTCCGCTTATGCCGGCATGTACATTGAAGCTATTAAGCTTTTCTTCGGTACATAACTGGATAGTGGTTTTGTCGCAGCTTTGTGCCAATTGAGCAAGCTGTTGGTGTGGACCACCCTCAGCGTCCCTGGGACCGAGGTTGATAATGGAATTAGCAATCCGTATTGCTCCACCGACATTAACCAGCAGCAGTTTGCTGGTATTGGCAGATGTTTGCTTAAGAGGCTCCTGCAGAACACCGGCAGTTAGAGCGGATTTCTTACTCTCAACGGCCGACAGCGACGCCTTGAGAACTTCAGGACTAAACGCAAGCACAGTAGCCTTGCCGCGCTGACCTACGTATAAGGAAATCTGCTGGTCGGGTCCAAGCGGAAACACATATCTGCCCTCAACAGCATCGGTCTGGTCAACTGATTGTTTAGCTCCTGCTATAGTTGCCGCCAGATTAACTATCTCCAAAATCTGTGTAAGGAGCTGGCGTGTGTGTTGAGGATTGCGGCTGGTCAGTGCCAGGCCAAAACTTGATGCTACCTGCTCGATAGTCCCACCTTCACCAACTGTCCCCTGGCTCGGTACCGCAAAGATATTTACTTGCTCAATATTGGCAAAGATTTCACGTCCAATGCTCAAACCGGTTAGCTTCTCGAGTGCTTTTTGTGCAGTATCGGTACTGCCGCTCTCAGATTCACCCAAAGCAAAGCTGGCCACGGCAACAGCTTCAGATGGAACGCCCATAAAACCATTTCTGCTCAGGTTTGGAGTTTGAATCATTTTGTACGGCAGGCAGTTATGATTTTCTTTGAAGTTAATGTTCGCATCTATAGCAATACCCATCTGCTCGATTGCAAGTGTGGTTGTTATATCTTCGATGTTTTTCAAGTCAGCAATACCATCAACTATACGAAGCTGTTCTGCCTGCCCCCATTGTTCCATCATTCCGGAAACAGCCGAATAGGTGCGTGCGCAGTCCACCCAAATCGTTATTGCATTGGCTTGACGGGTTTCTTTGTTTAATTTAGCAAACACTTTGTTCTGGGAAGCAAGTGTTGGCTCGTTGGTAATTCCTTTATATTGCTTAACACTCCAAGACAATCGCTCCAGAGGTTGCGCAATGATTATTACCTCATCATCGTGGGCTACACCCGGACCATTTTTAATATTGAGGGTCTGCATACCTTCGATAGGCTCGCCTGCCGTTCCTACCACACTTAGTCCTGCTAAAAGTAGGCCGCGTAGCGCATCGCTTTTGCCGGGATACAACACGGCAACCATTGGTGGGTTATTCTGTTTGATAGCTGTAATACCAATAGCCATGCCTCGTATCTTCTTAAATTCGGCCATCATGCTCGGATTAAATAGGGCACCCATTATGTCCGCGGGCGATCTACCGCCTGGCCCAACGGGGCCTGGGCCTCTGCCGGGACCGATAGCAGCAAGGGGATTCTCAAAGGGAGTTCCCTTGAGCATGTTAAGTATGGTCTCGATCTGCCTTCCAGGATTGCCCAGCTCTATATAGACCAGTGTATCCGGCGGCATCAAGGCAGCAGGGTCGTGGTTCATCAGATCAGCAAGCAAAGGGGCGACCTTTTCTACAAGACTTGTTTGATCTCCGTACTGCTGAACCAATTTCTGAAAAACCGCTTTTGCCTGCTGCTCATCCCTCCTCTTCATATAGCACATGCCCTGCCGATATAGCGCCTGCGCTACATGAGACCTGTTGGCTGCGGGGTCGGTTATTATTTGCTGGTAAACCTTGATCGCCGCATCAAGGTTGCCATCAACCTCCTCGGCATAGAGGCCTTCCTGCAATAGCACGCCAGTGGACTTGGCAAGCGTTACGGTGCCAAGCAAGCCAACGGCCAGCAGAAAGATAAAGGTAATTCTTTTCAACGTTTCCATAATTCTGCTCCTTTCAAAATAGATTAACAAAAAAACTGTATCTTTGACAACCGTAATTATGCAGAGTGAATGTTACGGTTTTGTTACAGTTTTGTCCTTTTTTGGAAATTTTTAATTTTCTCGGCGAGCTGCTTTTGCTTATAAAATCAGTAAAAGAACATCACTATATAGAGCTTGACCTAATCATCATAGTTGTTTATCCTGTCACAAAAGCCTGTCCCGAGCGTAGTCGAGGGGATGGAGATTCCATCAACATGATGATGTCGCATAGTAATAGGAGTGCGAAATGAGTAATGCGGGACATTTAACAAAGGTAATCGCATTTCTAATGATCTGCATCTCAGGGGCTCCGACCCTTCGACTCTGCTCAGAGCCTGCCCTGAGCTTGTCGAAGGGACAGGCTGCGGGTAAAAGCAGCGAATGGCCCTGCTGGCGGGGACCTAACCATGACGGCAAATCCCCTGATACGGATTTGCTGAAAGAATGGCCCGAAGGAGGACCTGCATTACTGTGGCAGGCGGATAGCCTCGGCGAAGGTTTCTCAACTGTAGCAATAAGCGGTGGCTTTATATATACAACAGGTGATGTATTATGGAGCAATGACTGGTGTAAGAACAACGTCGCCAATTGTCCTGACCCGGCATATGTGGATGGATATGTCTTCTGGGCAAACGGTTATAACAAAGGCGGTATTTGTCTGAAGCTGAATACATCAAATGGCAAAGTCTCAGTTGAACGGGTCTGGACAACCAAAAACATGGTTTGTCACCATGGAGGATATATCGTCCATGAAGGCTATCTTTATGGCAATCATAACGGTGGCTGGTCGTGCCTGGACTTTAAAACCGGCCAACTGAAGTGGCATGAAAAAGCCGTGGGTAAGGGTTCATTATGCTTCGCCGATGGGATGCTCTATTTATTCGGCGAGAACAGCGGTCAAGCAGCTCTTGCTACATGCTCGCCGGATGGTATGGAGATTAAAGGAAGGATACAAGTTCAGGGTAGTGGGCCGAGCTGGGCTCACCCTGTCGTTATTGGCGGTCGGCTGTACCTGCGATATGCTGACAATCTATATTGTTTCGATGTAAAAGCTAAAGAATCATAGATGCGATACTGTTATTATTGATCTTTGCGCTCGTAGCTCAGTAGGATAGAGCATCGGTTTCCTAAACCGAAGGTCGCAGGTTCGAGTCCTGCCGGGCGTATTATTGTAATCTAAATTCTTGTCCTATAACTTATGGTGCTCAATCCACCATCTTTCAGGTGGATCAAATCCTCAAGAAAATTTTCTTCAAGTCCCGATAATTTTTTATACTTAAACACATAAAACTTCAGGTGTTCTTCGGCCTGCAGGTGTTCAGGCGCGAAAACGGTACAATCCCGCCTTTCAAGCAGCTTTTTTGTGTTATATTGTTTCGTTTCGCTATGCTCGCCTCCGTGGCAGAATTAACTTGTTTATACCCAGTTACCATAGGAGAATTTATACCAAGCAGACTATGTAATCTGAGTAAGTATAGTTGCAATAATTTGAATTAATTTATAAAATATAGGCAAGGTACATAGGAAAAAATTCGTCTGATGATTCGCTGTTGTTTCAACTTCTTTGGATTTTGAATGGTTTTTTCAAAGTAAGCCTAATGAAATTACATAAATCAAGCGATAATTGCAGAGATAATATAGAGTCTGCATCTCAAATAATTGATGAATATGGTGATTTTATCTGGGCAATCGCTTTTGCCGAGGTTAAGAATAGAGATCAGGCAGATGATATATTCCAAGATTTTTTTCTATCTCTTGTTTCCAAGCCTATACCTAATAACATCAATAATATAAAGGGTTATCTTTATAGAGCTATAAATAATGATATTGCCGATGCTACTCGTCGAGTGCAAAAATACAAAACCCACATTAACAAATATAGTCAGAAAATTACATATTCTATCAACAAAAGTAATTCTAAAAACGCTTTAGAAGAAGAACAAATAAATAGGATGTTTGATCTAATTAAGGAGCAGTTGCCAAGAAGCAGTGCCCAAGCTATCATTTTACGATACAGAGACGGCCAAAATACCAAGGAAGCCGCCGAAAAAATGGGTGTGAAAAGCAAGTCCATCAGTAGATATATTTCGACGGGGCTGAAAAAAATCCGCCAGCATTTAGCAGGAAAATAAAGGAATTACAATGATCGCTCCTAATCTTAATTCATTATGTAACGAGGCTGAGTCATATTATTATGATTTTCTCAGCGAGGAAAACCAAAAACTTATTCCAGAGCCTGTCATTAATCACATAAAACAGTGTCAATATTGCCAGAGCCAGGTATGCGAGCTTAAATCTGTTTTATACCAATACGAGAGCTTAGAACCAGAGAAAAGCCAAGCCAAAGCCGCTACAATTACAATGCTAAAACTACACCTCGCTTACATCGGCAAAAATGTGACTTGCGAGACTGTAAGGCCTTTTCTGACAACCTTGTTAGACCCAGCTTTAGAAATTAGAATACCTACGCCGATAACGGTACATCTGGATCATTGCCAACAATGTGCTCATGACCTGGAAATAATAAGAAGCCTAAATCTTACCCGTAAACAGTTATTCCGTTTAAGCCAGTTATTTGTAGCGAAACCCGCCGATGATGGTGTTAGCTGCTTAGAAGCGCATTCTGCAATCATGGCGTTTGTATCAATGGCTTTTAGTGAAACAACCGAACAAGTCCTGAATCATCTATGCACTTGTTATTATTGTCGCAAAGTTCTGTATCAATATAGAGAAACTATTCTTACAGATTATCTGCGTGAAAAAGGAGGACAAAAAAGCCCATTATGCAACCAGATTCCAGTTGCTGATATCTTTGACTACGTTGTACCGTACGGGCTTGACCCTTCAAATGATCCAAATGGCAAATTTCGGACTTCTCTTACGTCACATTTGCGGAGCTGCCCGGTATGCCTGGCTCGAATGCAACAATTGCACGATACCGTATATGGAATTGTCGAACGTGCTGAATCCGAAATCGTTACAATATACCATGTAAACGAATCTGCCAGGGTTGCCGGCCAGTCCGATGAGCTCTACGGCGGATTCCCAATCGAAGTAGATGTGTTGAATCCCCAGGGTGAGACGGAAACTACCCAGCCAATTCCTATGGTCGGCTTAGCAAATGCGCCGAAAGAAAAAATCTTGAAAATTAAAAAAGTGAAACCATTAGTCAAAACCGGTGTCGCAGCCGCTGCTGTAATTATTGTGGCTGCTCTACTATTATTATTAAATATGCCAACAGCGAAAGCAGTTACTATTAACCAGATTTACAAGGCCATTGAGAAAATCCAGAATGTCTATATTTCAAAATCTGCACCTGGTGACACCGAACCTGCAGAAGAAAAATGGATTTCACGGTCGCTAAATATCTATATAGCGAAAACTGGAAAAGAATTGGTTTTCTGGGATCTGGTAAATAAGGTTAGAAAAACAAAACAGGTGGATACAGATTCAATCGAGACAACACTGCTATCTGACAACCTAATCTCTGGAGTCGAAAAAAGAATAACCGGCTCTTTAGGCTTAATGCCATTTTATGATATGTCTGAGATGCCGCCCAATACCGAATGGAAACATGTAAAGAGCGAAGATATAAAGGATATTCTCAAAGGTACTGAAGTATATGATCTGATTTGGATCGAAAAAAAGTATAGCGGTTCTACAGTCTTCAAGAAGTGGCGGTTTTTCGTAGATTCGGTAACTAATCTACCTCATAGAATTGAAGTTTATCGAAAATTAGCCAACCTTGATGAATACACTCTCCAGTCTACAGTAGTAGTTAGATATTTAAATGAGGGCGAAATTAAATCTGTTATTAAAGATTCCTTTTTTTAAAAGGTGATCGACTTCACTTTTCCTTATTTACCTGGTTTTATTTTGGAATCCAGAGAGGGCTAAGATTCTTGTAAGTATCTCCGGTCTTCTCCACGAATAAATCATCGGCTTTTAGACGGCTAATGTGGCTATCTGCAAATCCAACATTGACTGTCTTTTGGGGGTGGCGGCCATATATAGCATCTTCCTCATGGCTGGGCCATAAATTCCTTTCTCTATTTATTGAGAGGCCGGGTATGTACGCAGCATCTTCGATGGTACTGCCAAGAGAAACGGGAGGAGAATCCGTTGCGTGCCGCCAGTTTATCATACTGTAACCGGCATCGACTATGAGCAGAGTTTGGCCGGGATGTGGTATATCTGCTGCGCATAAAGGTGTTCCAACAAATTCGGCCTGGCTTTTTCTGCCCTGCGAGCTTTTGCATATAGACTGGTTCACGCCATAATTTCCAGATAGTACATTATATTTAAGAGCGTTATCTCTTATCTGTCTGGATGGACACCAGAGAATTAAATTTTTCATAGGCTCTTTTTGTGAATAATCAGTGATATAATTAAACCACCACCATCCCATTCTATCATATTGAAGTTGTCCTGGATAACCACCAGGAGGCGGCCCTGGAGAAGTGGTATCAAGAGAGTGTGGAAAAATTTCATTTTCTGTCTCATACATGGTCAAGCCAAGAGCCAATTGCTTAATATTTGAGCCGCACAGAGTAGCTTTAGCCTGCCGTCTTGAACTTTGCAATGCAGGAATCAATATCGCCATAAGAAATGCGATAATACCAATTACTACAAGTAATTCTATGATGGTAAAGGCTTTCCATCTCATACCACCTTATTTTAGATTATTTCTTATGCGGGTCAACCCTAATGACCAGTCTTAAGAGTGATGAGTAATGAGAAAGCCAACCTTATTGACATGCCCGCATAAAATAGCACGTCCATTCACCTGTTACAGTACAACTATAGAAATCATAAGGGCTGTTTATACAAAGCGATTCAATCATTCTGAGCATTCTCGAGTGGGTACAACTGCCGCTCGGGGCATAATCACAGCCCCATCGTTCATAGTACTGCTGGTAGTAACCCCCACATTCTCCGCCGACATAATCACAAAATATTACATCGTATTCCTGGTAGAGCTTAGTACAGGCATAACCTGAAGCACCGATTATGTTGCGGAGCTGGGCATCATCAATTTCAGCAAAGTTGCCATTAATTTGAATAGGTTTGTCGGAAATCAAAAGGGCTGTGCCTTCTGTCCAATCCATTGGGAAAAAGTTAATATCTGTGGGGTAGTAAAATTTATTATTTGCCAAGTCTACAACCCACACATATTTTCCATCAATATAGTCAAGTACAACAAAATGGTTCTTTCCAGGAATGTGCAGAATCACCTTGCAGCTATTTGAACTCTCAAGCGTCTGGATGTCCGTCTTGATAGCTTGGCAGTATAATCCAAGGCCTCGTACAAATTGCTTCATTGCATATAAACTCGTTGTTTTATTCGTTCTGCTTACCAGTTGCTCCAACTGCCGATCCGTAACAGCTTTGCCAAGCTGCAAAGCAGTGTATTTCACTGCGGCTGTTGCACAGTTCTGTGGCTGTGTACCTTCAGACGCGGCGAAAGCCAATCTCTCGGCTAACTGCAAATCCGTATCAGCAATGTGCGAGTAACGATATATCAAAGGTTTATTGGTGACGTAAGAGCGGTACTCTATTAACGCATCAGGTTCATAGTCAACGTTAAAAATATAGGGGGCAGGAACAGCATCGCTAATTCTGGTAAGGTTCCAGAGGTCATACGCTAATAGTCTATTCGATCGAGCATCGTATCGCTCAATAGAAATGGTAGCGGGAACCCTTTGGCCTGATATTAGCCGGTAGTCGTCATATCGTTGATGGATAACAGAACCGTCCGGCTTATTTATTGAGCAAGACAATACTGCATAATCTCTCTCTGGGTCTAAGACGCAAAGCATTTCTGAACCGTCTGAAGTGTTGAGTGTTAGATGTATCTGGGTTTGGCGAGCTATATTTCTCTCTTCCGCAGAAAATTTGGCGCCGGAAAGCCTCTCATACGTATAATAGCCATATCCCCATGGAATAATTCCTGCGGTTAGCGGACCATTAACAACATGAGCAGTACTGTCTGTTGAGTCAACGATTGTGTAATTAGCAGACAAAGCATAAGTGGTGAATTTTTCTCCATCCCATGCGAATGCACGTCTGGCATTCCAGTTCAGATTGAACTCTTCGGTCATAAAATTACCTTCCAGGTCTTTGCCCGGCCTTATAGAGTCCGTACGTGAGGTTACATTAATTTCCCAGTAAAATTTTTCTCCATCGTATCGTACAGCCACTGTGGAGCTCATTTTTGATTCATTGGACAACCTATAGCGGACGTTGAATGGTATGGCATCGAGCTTCATTTTCTGCAATTCTTCCGTCAATTCCCTACTGTTCGTGCTGTTTTGATACTCTCGAATCTCTTGATTGACTTGACGGTTAATCTCAGGTGTTCCCGTAGTTTTTGGTGCTCTATATTCTTCATGTGTTGCTTCGATAGTGCCCGCAGAAATCCACGTATTTCTCGGTTGACTTGTCAGTTTTTGGAAGATTTCCAAAACCTCTGCTTCGCCCAATTGTCTATCTGCAAAAGCAGCACAATTGATAGAAAGCAAAATACTGGTTACAAATAAAATGTTCTTTGAATTCATGATTACCTCCTCTTTTTAACCTGGATGACGGAAAGTGCCTTTATAACTTGGGTTTCTTTGGTAAATATACTTTACCTACCTACTTACCCTTATAAATTAAGGCGACTCCAAATCCCAAAAAGTTGATTTTTTGTTGAAAATATTAGTGCGAGAAAAACCCCTAAACTCCTCCGAAAAATAGAGTTATATCGAAAACAAAGAGCGCGAGAACATGCTCATTGCCTGCCCTGAGTAAAATCTTATTCACATAAGGCCGGTAACTGGGTATGGAATAAGTAAGACCAACCACAGGCGGCATACTGAGCAAATATATCTATTGTGTGCTTTCAAGCCAGTACTCGGTAAATAGTAGTAAATCATTCCAATCAACGTTGCCATCCATGTTAAGGTCGGTTCCACTACACCAGCCAGTATCGCTGCAATCGGTTAGCTGCCAGTATGAAGCAAACACAGCAAAGTCGGCAAAGTCCACTTTAGCATCGTTATTGAAATCGCGTGTGGGAACATGAGAGAATGTGAGGAAATAAATGGGATATTCCCAACTTACAGCGTAGTCGTAGAACGCAACATTGCAGGTGCCTATACTTGTGGCAGTGTAATCAATAATAAACCAGTCACCTGCTACAGGACTATGAACGCTTTCCAAATCTATTATTTGAACATCAGGTTCTATCCACTCCCCTACACGTGCCCTGTCGCCTGCAGCGGGGAAACGTGACCCTGCCCAATCGAGCGTGATTTCATTGAAATCTCTGGCTGATAGCATTCCATAATCCAGGTCTTCTCCCAAAATAGCCAGTTCGGCACTCAAGGAACCTTCGGTGTCTGAGCTGACAACAATTGTGAGCCTGGTTCCAACCATAATATCTCGATATACAAAAGGAATGTTGGGGTCTGCAAACTCAAGGGGAGTATTGCCGTCAGCTAAGCATACTCTTACTGAAACCTCTCCTTTAAGCACCGAAGCTATATTAAGAAAAATAACGAACAATATTAGCTTTTTCATGATCTACATCCTGGCGAAAAACATTTTTAGGATAAACCGCGTATAAAATCCGAATAAATCATTCAGAAAACTGAGAATGCTTTATTTCCATTAAATGTTTCTGCGCCAATACATACAATCATTCATTATAATCAAATCAATAACACAAATCAAGGAAATAGAGATGTGTAATATAAAAGCTCCCTTCGATGAGAATCCGCCAAAGTTTGAAGGTAGTGCATTAGATCCTGGATTGGGCACTATTTCCCTTGTTCATACTATTCTGCGCAAGTACTATTTCTGCAACGCCGTTGCAAATTCTTACAGATTTTTCGCAAATTCAATCGACAACGGAGCTCTTATTTTTTACGATATAAGCGTTTCATAGGGATTAGTAGCTTATCATGCACCGTGGACACGCTGGATCGCAATAGAAACGGACTCCATGGCGGGGAAGCACCTAATAAAACCGGGGAAGATCAGCCGACTCATGAAAATCGTAAACATTCGTTATCATTCGTCTTGTGAGAGGCAAGATACAGTAATTGATTTAAACCGTATAATCTAATGTATGACGGCCACACATGGTATGTGCTTGGCAGGTCGGTCTTCAAAAAGACCTCCGCGCTTTTAAAATTAGAAGGGTCAAGGAATTAAACATGTCGGATAAACGTTTCTTTGAAGATGAGGAATTTGATATCGGTGAATATCTCGGCAGGGCCTTGTCAATGGTACCCGAAAACAAAATCTATAATGTCAAGCTCAGATTTACGGCGGTAGTAGCCTTTGATGTTGCAGCAATCCAATGGCACAGAACACAAAAGGTTACCTTTGAAGACGATGGTTCTGCGATCCTGGAGTTTCGCGTAGATGGGCTGAATGAAATAATATGGTGGATCCTAAGCTATGGCGATCGTGTACAGGTTCTTGCGCCAAAGACCTTACGGGAGAAAATCACCGAGATAGCTCAGCGTGTTGTAGAAGTCAACAAGCAGGAATCGCACGCTAAGTAAGCTTTAGGTTACAACATATCCCCCTTTAGTCCGCAGATACTCGTCATGTCGCGGGCCAAGCCGCAGCGAGACTTGTGATAATCCTGTAGTACTTCTATGGGAATGATTCTAATTACAAGAAAGTTGGTCTTGCTACCCTTCGTAAGTTACCTGCGGTCCACTTCAGCTTTTTGCCTGGTCGAGGATGAGGTCCTTTACTTTCTGGCTGGGTAAATTAAGCGCACCATAAGCGGCAGCGGCTGAGCTGCGAAGACCAGGATCGGTCTCATCCGATTTGATAAGCGCGTAAATCTCATCAAGCGTGTCTTCAGCAAGCATATTGGCGTTTATTTTCGCCGATGTAGCCAACGAGTTGAACGCCAATATTCGCACATCAAGCCCATTGCCGCTATTCAGACCCACCACTGCTATCGCACGCTGAGCATCAGGGCTGCCAAGATGAGCCAAAATCTGACTGGCAATAATCCGAATGTCACGACGGCTATCATTGGTTGCATTTATAATCGCAGACTGAGCCAAAGACAAATCAACAACTCGATTGCGAGTCTGAGCCAGGTTTAACATAGCCTCAGCCGAGCGAAAGGCGTAGCTGTCGGCTAATTCTCCACTCCATCGCTTTGTTTCTTCGCCGGCCTGCTCTGCTGTTTGTCCGAGAGCCTCGGCCAAATTCGCAGCGACAAGCTTACTCTCAGTGAAGCTTTGCTGAGGACCTGCTAAGGCTATAGCTATCGCTGCACTATATCTTACCGCTCTGTCATCGAAAGTAAGCGCCGCAAGCAAGGGCTGTTCCGGGCTGAACGGATAAAGCAATGACTTTTCGCCCGCCGTAACAGCCAACGCCTCGACAGCACCAAGTGCCACATCGGCGTTTCTATCTTTAATAGCCCTTGCCAACGCCTGATGCAGATACTCAGGACCCGCAGTGGTGGCATAAACAAGCGCATTGGCATGCCTTTGGCCAAAGTAGGCCGGCATTTCAACGCCGGTCGATTCAGCCTTAAAAAAGGCAGCGAGCCACATACCGATCGCATAGCCGAATCCTGGATCGGCTCTGAGCGCCCACTCACAGCACCGCATCGCCATAAGCTCGTTGAAATAAGCCTTATCGACCTCTTCCCGAGTCAGCCTCTGACGCTGTGAATCCCAGAACCATATATTGGCAAAATCGGCATCCTCCGCCGGTGTTAAAGATTGGGAATGATAATAATAACCCTCCGCAAGCCTGAAGAACAATTCAGCAGCGAGAACCTGTGCCGCTGAAGGATCAATTTGTCTTACACTCGCTGCTGCCAAGCCCTTAAACTCATTAGAATTGTCCTTCTCGATAATGTATTTTAGATATGCCAATGATTGTGGATAGCCAATTTTGCCTAAAGCTCTTATTATTTCCGCTTTTACCCCGGCATTTTCCGTCTGCAACGCAGCGACAAGCGGCCTTATCGCAGGGCGACCGATTTGCGGAAGTGCCCATATAATGTTTTGTAATTCATCCGCAGGGCAATCAACCATCGCATCGAGCATAAATGGAATCGCATATTCGCCCGCATCCTGGAGCCGTTTCACTGCCGTGAGTTTGCCTCGCTCTGTACTGCTTAGCCTTTTTATCTCCTCCACGATAATCTTAGGCTCGCTTCGACGAAGGAATCTACCCCGGTCTATTACAGCCATGACCTTGCCGGCCAGCTCCACCAGCTCTGCGTCGGAACAAAACTCATTGACCCTTAATAAAAACGAATAACCGGTTGGATTTGCTTGACTTAAGTCAAATAATTCCAAAGGATTAGGCTCACTTTTTAGAATAACCTGAGCATATCCTTTGGCCAAGTCGAATCGCCCGATTTGAGTGTAATGCAAAAAGTCATTCCAATTCTCTTCAAGACTGGCGGCCAAACCTGTACTAACTACAAAAAGTCCTATTATTAAGGCTACTATGACGGTTTTTTTGCTAAACATCTAAATCTCTCCAAAAGTGCGAATTCTGCTAAATTTGGGGCTTCCCTGCCTACAGGCTGTTGATAAATCATAAGTCATTATAGTAATCGTTCCTCCTGGCCACATACTACAGTAAAATCTCTTTTCTGTCAATAAAAACCCGCTTTCTGCAAACTCAATAAATAAAGTTTTTAAACCTTTCATGCTTGAATATTCATAAATTTGCCAATATAATATTGGACGTAAGAGTTTGATTTACCTTAAGCGAGGCTCGGATTCAAAGAAATCAATGAAGGGAGAAAGCGGTGAAAAAAGCAATTCTATTTTCATGTGTACTGTTATTAGCAACTTCTTGGCTTGTAAAAGCAACCACCATTGACAATAACGGATATACGACGGAGCCGCCATGGAAAACGCTCGGCGGCGATTTCAAACGAACAGGTTTAAGCAAACACTCTGGACCGGAGATCGGTTGTGTCAAATGGAAGTTTGAGACAAATGGTCCGATATCAACAAGCGTTACAGTCGGTGCTGATAACAGAGTGCATATTGCCTGCGAAGACGGGAAACTATATACGCTCGATATCAATGGCAACTTATTGTGGAGCTATGATGCAAATTCACCGCTGCTTAGTTCACCAACCATCGGGCCTGACGGCACTATATATGTCGGAAGCCAAAACGGAAAACTACATGCGATTGACATTAACGGCAGCTTGCAGTGGACTCATAATACCGATGGATTGGTCTATTCGTCTCCAGCCGTATCAGAGGACGACAATGTATATGTTTGCTCACAGGATGGTAAACTTTACGCGCTGGCTCAGGATGGCAGCGAGCTTTGGTGTTTTGAGACGATTGGGCCAGGACAACTTTCCGGTTCGATTCTCGCCTCACCTGCAATAGCAAATGGAACAGTCTATATTGCCGGTTTATATGACCCAAATCTTTACGCACTCGATCAAAATACAGGAGCCGTTAAATGGAAATGCAGCTTTGAATCTCGTGGCTGGCCTTTTGCCTCGCCGGTCGTCGGAGACACCGGCACAATATATCAAACGCTGCTTTACGATACCAAACTTTACGCAATCGCACCAGACAACGGCTCTATTATCTGGTCTGTAAATTTAGCAGACCCTAATAGCAACTTTTTTGATCCCAACTATATTAGAAATTATTCGGATGCAGATGGCTGGTCCGAGCCGGCCTTGGGGCCTGATGGAACAATCTACGTAAGCTTCGATGACCCATATCTGCGGGCAGTTGACCCCAACGGAAACATAAAATGGGTGACATGTTTGGGAACAATAGGCGGCTTTACCTTAGCGGTCAGCAGCAATGGTCATATTTATGCCGCCAGTGATGATGGCTGCCTTTACGTAGTAGATAAAAATGGCAAAGAAATTTCTCGTTTTCAGGGCGATGGCTGGTTGAACTACCCCGTAATAGCAGCAGATAACATGGTGATTGTTAGTGATTCGAGAGATAACTCAATGCTAATTTCACATCCGAATAATACGGTGTGGGCAATTACCTCTGTCGGCTGTGAAGGTCGAGAGATTGAACTAAAAATACCCCCAGGTGAACAGCCGTTTGCTAAGGCAAAGTGAAGAACCGGTCAAGGGTAATATTATGAAATCAAGAATAATTTTTACTAAAAAAGATGTGGTCGTTGCTCTCGCCTGCGTGGTTTTTCTTTTGGCCGGCTTAGGCGCCGTTGGTGGCAGCGGGCGAGAGCGTGCCAAACGCATCGTTTGTCTTGCCAACCTAAAACAGCTAACCGCAGCGTTCAACGTGTTTGCGGATGAAAACGATGGAATACTGCCACTGCCCATAACAGCCGGCTTCTGGTTGCAGGATATCGCACCCAATACGGTAAACTTCATGCTCGGCACCGGCCTGACACGAAAGATGTTCTACTGTCCGTCAAACGCTACACACCAAAAGTACAACGACCTATTCTGGTTATACGCTAATAGATCGTGGAATGGAAAAAGATTCACCAGTGAAAGTGGCTATGTTGTGTCCGGTTACTGCTGCATATTGCAGACTATTTCGGGAAACCGGCCGACTATCGTAGCTTATGAAAAAGATAGCGAGCAAAAGATCTGGTTAAAGACAAATCGCGTAAGTTCTCCGGCCACTCGGGAATTGTGCGTCGATTCAATAATGGGTATTCCACAAAGCAACACAAAGTACGGGTATAATTTCGACCGAATCCCTGGGGGTATATATGCTCAAAGTAGAGTGTATGACCGGACAAACCATTTGATGAGTGACGGCAATCCTCCCGGCGGAAATATCGGCTTTTTAGATGGTCATGGCGAGTGGAGGATGTTCGACCCAGATATTGAAAATGGTGTTGCAGTACCTCGATATGGAAACGCCCCCGGCTTCTTCTGGTAAAGAACAAACTGTTTCGTGCTACAGATGTGCTGGTGGTACAGGACGTTCAATACGGAAGGTCCATGGACAGTAGCCGGTAGTGTGCAACCAAGCGACTGGCCCGAATGGATGAGAAACTTTAAGGACTACTAATTTTAGAAAAAACTCAATGAAAACAGCTTTTACAAAAAAAGATTTGGCAGTCGCGTTAATCTGTGTGTTGTTTTTATTAATGAACTTCGGAGCAATTGGTGACAGCGGCCGAAAAAGAGCTAAAGAGATGGTTTGTCTTTCGAACCTAAACCAATGGGGTCATATCTTCTCAATGTATACCGAAGCAAATGACGGCAAATTCTGGACCGGCGTTTATTCCACTGGATATTGGTGGCCTTGGCAACTCGAAGAGCAGTATAAGGATTGGAAGCAGAATAAAACCTGGTTTTGCCCGAATGCAACAACACCTACTGTTGACGAAAAAGGAAATATTTCGCCAACACTTAATATCTTCAATGCCTGGGGCATCTATAAAGGTGAGCAAGGAGGGTATAGTTCAGGTCCAAATGGCATAGCTGGAAGCTATGGTCTTAACGGCTACGTTCTTAATATACCAATTAATACTACATTTGACAGGGGTATATCTGCAAAGAATGGCTGGAGGACCACTAATGTGGACGGCGCAAGCAATATACCGCTGTTCATAGATGCACTGCGTTTCGACCTCTGGCCGTGGCCTGAAGATGCGCCTGCCTCTAATGAGTATGCTGCATGGACGTCTACCGGTCACATGGCCCGATGTTGCATTAACCGGCACAATGGAGCAGTGAACTGCCTCTTCTTGGATTTCTCTGCAAGAAAGGTTGGACTTAAAGAGTTATGGATTTCAAAATGGCACCGAACGTTCAATACGGAAGGCCCATGGACAATGGCCGGCGGTGTTTGGCCGAGCGACTGGCCCGAATGGATGAGAAATTTTAAGGATTACTAATAACGATATAAAAGCGGCGCATTATGGTCAAACCAAAAGGATTTACCCCATTGGAAATACGCACCAAAAGCAGACGTCCCAAGAAGCTGGGATCGCTTCTAAGGGGATTTAGCCCGTTAGATAGATTAAAACATCTAATGGGTTTTACGTTGATAGAGCTGCTGGTTGTAATTGCCATCATCGCGGTGTTAATGGCGATATTGATGCCGACGCTACAGCAGGCCAGAGAGCAGGGCAAACGCATAGCTTGTATGAATAATCTGCGGCAGCTAATCCTTGCCTGGAACTTGTATGCCGATGATAACGACGGCAAAATAGTATGTAGATGGACAACCAAACAAAAACGCCTGGGTATACTGGGAATCTCCCGGCTCAATAGAAGATAAAATACAGGGCGTCAAAGATGGGTATCTATATCAATATTGTCCGGAGTTAAAACTCTACAAATGCCCGACAGGTGTACGCGGCGAGGTGGTGACATACGCTATAGTTGATAATATGAACGGCCATCCTGAGATTGCTGGAGTTACTCTGCCTCCAATTAAAAACAGGGTGCAAATTCGCAATACAATCAACCAGATTGTTTTCCTCGACGAGGGCAGGCTAAGTCCCTCAAGCTAGACCATCTATTACTACCAGGAACGGTGGTGGGACCAGATCACGATAAGACACGGCAATGGGACAAATTTAGGTTTCGCCGATGGGCATAGTGACTACTGGAAGTGGAAAGACCCACGAACAATAGACATCGCCAATATGGATTACAATTACTGGCAAAGTACAGGCCGGCTTGGCGCTCTGGCTAATTCGCCCGGTAATGAAGATTTGCAACGGGTGCAAAGAGGCGCATGGGGGAAATTGGGGTACGAGCCTTCGAACTAATATTTGCACTCGTTGATTCTACCAACCAAATTACTCAAAAGCCTTTCGCAGCAGGTCAAGGCTTTTTGGTATGGCCGTTTTGTAGTCTTCGTTTCCTTCGAATTCGAGCGACACATAGCCCCGATAGCCATGTTTGCGCATTATCTGGGCAATGCGGTTGTAATCCAGATCGAGCGTGTACCAGATACCGCCGCCATAGTAGGTTTTGACCTGCATAAAAACGGCCTCCGATGCGCACTGGTCGAGCTTGTTATAGGGGTCTTCGAGAAAATTGCCTGTATCAAGCAGCACCCGCAGCCAGGGCGAATCAATGGCGTTTATTATCCTCATAAGACCTTCTGGTGTACGTGACAGGCCCCAGTGGTTTTCCAAGCCGAGGATCACGCCGCACTTCTCCGCGGCAGGCAGACATTTTTCTATGCTGTCGATAACCCATTTAAAGCCATCATCCTCTGTATATCCCGGCAAAACCGGTTCAATGCCGCGATTCTTCATCAGCTCATCGAAGCTTTTCGTAGTGCCCCATCTGCCGGTGTTAATGCGTATGATGGGTATGCCGAGACTATAGGCCAGCTCTATACATTTAATGGTGTGGTCTATATTTTTCTGCCTTGCTGCTTCGTCAGGCGAGACAAAACTTTGATGCGTGGATAGGCAGCACAAGTCAACGCCGTTGATAAGGGCACGTCGCTTGAGGTTTTGGAGATAATCGTTGGATTCGTTTTCCATTTGTATATGGAGTATATCCACGCCATCAAAGCCCATCTGCGCAGTCTGGTCAATGCAGTCTTCGATAGGAAGTTTCAAGCCATCTTTGAAACGCCAGAAGGAATAGGTAGCAAGAGCGATGCGGTTGGATTGAGTTTGCTTTTGTTCCGAACCGGGCGTTGTGGTGTTTGTTTGCTCGTTAGGCTCTTGGCCAAACGACCGAGAATTGAAACCGGCAGCGGCTGCAACAGCAGCACAGCGCCCCAAAAAAGTCCTGCGTTGAATCATTTTTCCCATCGTTTACTCCAAACTTTAGCTCACTACCGTAAGGGATCCCATAGGGATTTAAATACTTTTATTTGTAATAGTATCAAGCTCTCCCGCTCCGGCTCTGCGAGCCTTCGCCGAGACAAGAGCTGCTATTTGCATAAACCTCGGCATTGTATAATCGAAGAACCTCTTATAGGCATCGCAGAAATAGCTTACTCGATGCTCGTTTCGCACTTGGCTGTCGAGTATCGAGCATCGAGAATCGAGCATCTTTCCATCCTTCATACAGCCACCGCGGCAGACAGCAAGATGTCTACAGAGAAGACATTTGTTATCAAGATTTAGCTTGGCTCTGGCAAAATCCCGCTTCTTGTCACTGACTGCCAGCTTCTCTATCGGCGTTTCAAAGATATTACCCAATCGCCAGCCGGCTTCAACAAAAAAATCACAGCAGAAAGCATCGCCGCTGTGCTCAACAACAATATACTGACTACATTGCCTATCGAATGTGCAAATAGTATGTCTTCCCGTAATGCAATAGGAAAGCACCGAATCAAAGACACGAATGCGCAGATTTTCCGGACCATAGTCGTACCAGCGGTCAAATAACCTGCACAGAAATTCGCCGTACTGCTGTGGCGTAATTGAAAAATCCATAATTTCTCCTGTTTCTGGATTTGATTCTATACAGGGAATAAATTGAAGATATTTAATGCCGTTTTCGATGAAAAAGTCGAAAATTTCATTCGGATGTTCGACATTCCTGTCGTTTAACAAAATAAGCGCATTGAATTCAACCTTGTGCTCTTTGCACTTTTCGATAGCACTCATTACCCTGTCAAAGGTGCCGCAACCGCCGTGGTCGAGTCGATAGCGATCGTGGAATTCCTTGGGGCCGTCGATACTAATACCTACAAGAAACCTGTTTTCGCGTAAAAACCGGCACCATTCGTCATCGAGTAAGATTGCATTGGTTTGCAGGCAATTGGCTACTTCCTGACCGTCGGCTCCGAATTTCTTTTGCAGCTCTACAGCTTTTTTGTAGAAATCCAGACCCATCAGCGTTGGTTCCCCTCCCTGCCAGATGAAGGTAGCTGGTGAGAAATGTAAGCGCATATAATCTTCAATCAGCTTCTGGAGCACCTCGTCACTCATTCGCTGTCTGCCCGTACCGACCTCCGGCGTCCTGTCCTTGTAGAAACAATATCTGCAATCAAGGTTACAATGAGAGCCGGACGGCTTGATTAAAAGTGTAAACGGCTGCATTTGCTTCTTTTTTCCTATTTTTTCTATTTTTATTAAGACCCATTAAGTATGCATTTTTTGTGGCAGAAGCCATTATGTCAAGGCTGTTCTCTATCATCTGTCTTTCCGTCCTCAGTCGTCTATCATCTGTCCCTTCGACTTCGCTCAGGGCAAGCTTCTGCTCCGAGATTGGCTTTGAATTGGGTTTGTTTTCACCAAATGTCCAACATAGTTTTTTCTCATAATCCCTTGATATATTTAATCTTACGTCCATTTGACTTTTTCCCAAATTGGCTTTGTTTTGCATAAAAAGGGGCCGATTTGTAGAACATTCTCGACAATTGTAGAGCAGGTTGTTTAGTTTCGTTGTACGTTTATAGGTTGCGCAACTGGTTTCGATTAACGTTAGACGTCCAACGTGACGAGCAGCGCGACCGCAACCGGACATTCGCTTCCTGTTATCCTGATTTTCTGATAGCCAGATAACCTGATAATCCTGCGTCTTCAATAATCTCCCCCATTCTTGATGCGTTTGTCTTATGTTTTCCCGTCCCGCCTCCGGCGGGCAAGCTTCTGTCCCCCGTCTTCTGTCTTCCGACTTCTGACTTCTGTCTTCCGACTTCTGACGGGTATTATACCAAATTCTGCCTATTTCTCAATAAAAATCTTGGGGGAAAAGTTAAAAGTTCAAAGTGTAAAGTGTAAAATTGTGGTATCGCTGAGCGATGGATTTCTAATTTTAACCACGAATTCAACCCGTGAGATATCGGCCTTGCCTATCTCACGGGTTAAACACGAATTGGCACAAATTTTAAGACAGTCCTCTGTCATCTGTCATCCGTCTTCTGCTTACGGCCTAACGGTATCTCTTTCATTTTTTCTAATGTAGGGGCTTTCTTTAATACATCAAGAACACCAAGCAACTCTTTCTTGGATATTGAATCGCGGGACATCGCAGCATTGAGCAAACGAATTGCCACTTCGATATGAGAACAAAGATGTTTTGCAAAACCCCTTAATCTATGTAATTCAGATTGTCTCTCGTCAGGCGGATCATCTTTTAGTTCGTCCATTTTTTGTTGACACTCCTTTCCGCAACCATATAATAAAAATGTTGACACCTCTTAGAGGGCCTGGATATTTGCGCATTTGAACATGCCCTATCTTTCATCCTCTTTATTTAAGAGCTCGAATTCGGCTGGTTCGTAATTAGGGTCTTTGTATTTATTATTACAAATGTCGCACTTATAAAAACCATCATCTGGAGGTGGTAATGGGGTTCGTCTTTTATCCCCGTGGTAACAAACGAAACAAAATCGAACATTTTTTTTAACGCCTTTTTTATAGAGCCAATAAAAACCCTCCTCATAAACCATCTTCTCTCCAAGAAAATGGCACTTCAAAAACTCAATAAAACTTCTGTACAATTTACCAATTGATGGTATAATATGTTTTCCAGAGACAGATATTTGTACCATTCTTAGGCTCAGTTTGCTTCGGGCGGATTGGGCTTTTTTTCAAAAGATTATTGTTTTCGGGATTGTATCATGGAGAAAATCATAATCACCACTAAAGAGTTTGAAATGGACAAATCAAGGTAATATAAATGTTAATTCACCCGTATCCATATTCATGTAACCGTTGCCTGTTTTCTGAAATATAGTCCCCGTATCAAGGTTCATTATACTGCCATCATTTAATATTGTGCTTAATTCGCCTGTTTGTGCATCCATTATAGAGTTTCCCGTTACAAATAACATGTCTCCGGAATTTATATCCATCCAGGTATCTCCCGTTCTGACCCATATACGCCCTGTTTGTGGATTGACAAAGCTGCCCTGTAAGTTGGTGGGATATGAACTTGTATTTTGCTCGATGGAACCTAATCCAACCAAACCGGAATAAAGCGTTTTTTCCCAAAAAGGTGTTTTTGGGTTACGAGGTTTCTGGGCTATTGTTGCATAGCAGTAGTTCATTACAACCACTGCCTTATCCGGTGTGCCAAGGTCAACTTTCTCAGATGCAAACTTTTCGAATAGTTTTACAGCTTCTTTTTCGTACTCATAACCATATATCTCATTGAACATACTTAGGATTCGAGTATATGTTTCATCTTTGCTGTAACCTTGCTGGCGAATATACCTGGCTCTATTTAAGATTGTAGATAATTTCGGTTGTTGAGTTGCATTGGCACACCCCCCCACCACCAGTAGTATTAAGACTAATAAAATTTTTTTCATTTTTCTATTTCCCCAAAATCATTGTTCCGGCGCAACAAAAAGGACACCGCTAAATCGTTCTAACTCAAGGCCCGCCGAAAAATACACCCTTGATGCTCGTAAGCTCGCATACAAAGGAGCAATGAATTTCCTGCGTTTACCGATTTCAACGACTCGCTCCATCTAATATACCCGCTTAGTGGCAGACGGGCAAGGAAAATCTTTGTCAAACTGGAATGTTGATTATCGAATGAAGCGGATATACAATCAGAATGAAAAAAATATTCGGGACGGCAGGTAGCTCCTGCCAAGCGGCTCAGGCAAGGTTTGTTTTGTGGCTCACCTGCCTTTTTATCAGCCTTGCTTGAACCGGCCCGATGAAAGACAGATGAAAATGAAGCTTAAGGACTCTGGGTGGTTAGAGAAACTCATAAAGGCACTGAAAAACTGGAAGGAACATGCAACCACTTATGGCTCTGATTCTGATGGGTCAAAGGCTTATGGTTCAGATGTCATGACACTCTTATTTGAAAATTCACAACACCTCGATGAATATCAACGTAAATTCGGGGCAAGTACTATTTCACAGCAGCATATTTTGCATTTTGTTAGTAATTCGGACAGGTTTACGTCTGTAGAAATTAAGAGCATGGGGGGAGAAAATGATTACCTTGCGTTTTGTGAAGATGGTTTTCTTATTGCAGACTTTGAAAAGTGGCAAAAAAAACAAGCAGAAGCAGATCAAAAGGATGCTGATGGTAGAACAGGCAGGATCAACAGTTTTTTCTGGACGCTCTATGAAAAAACTCTGAAAGCTTTTTTTGATTCGCTTCTGGGAAAATCTTGAGGCTAAGTGAAAAGCGTTTTGTTGGCAACATGTAGGGTGGGTTGTGCCCACCATTATTCTATCGGAGTGCAATGCACACCCTACCACATAAATAAGAACCCTGCCACCTCACTCCGCCCAAAAGATAACCCTGCCATAGTGATGGCAGGGCTAAACGTCCTTCGCGATTTCGTTTCAATCCGTGTTAATCCGCGGAATCCGTGGTTAATTTTCTTTCTATGTCTTCTGTGGCTATTTTAATTGATTAGTCGAAGGGCAAGCAGGTGGCGGAATTGTTACTTTTATATTGTTTTGTGCTTTTGTAGCCATTGGGTGGCCCATTTTTCGGCTTGCGCAGAGGTTTTTACGGCGCCTTTGAACTGGGCGATGTACATCTGATCGGCTAATTGTCCCAACGTGGGGCCTGGCACAGCACCTATGACAAAGACCTATGCGTCAAGATATGCAGTTACACACAGAGCTGGAAAAGTGCCAACCTATGCTACTCTGCGTAGTACGCTACGAAGCACGAGCCAGTTGCGTGAATCCGCTTTTCCTATCAGCTCTTACAAACCACCTCTGGTAGGTGAGGCCGCTCCTGTTATGCGCAACTCAGACTCCAGTGGAATTGTTTCCTCCACGGCTTCCGGCTCTTGTGGTGACAACTCGATGTTGAAATGCTTCTGCAAGGCTGCCAATCTTCGGTCAAGCATCTCCATCTTTTTGTTCAACATCTGCACTTGTCGGCTGAGCCTGTCGATTTTGTTATCCACCGCTTCGACCTTCGACTCCAATCTCATGCGAGTTACATCAAGCTCTCCTTTGGTTAACGGCCTGTGAGATGATACCATTAGACCCGTGGCCACAATTAGAACTGCTATTCCTTTTAGCATTTACCTTTACCTCCATATAAGTGTTATGATTGCAGATGTATTATAAAACCAAACTGTTAAAACTGCAAACCTACTTTCTGGTTTGTTTTTTATTTTTGTATGTGTTTAGCCACATATTGTAGTAGACCATCCCCAAGCTGCGCTTGGGGCTGCCACCCTTTATAATTTCATTGGGTGGCAGCCTCAATCCGACATGATGGCTTAACCAACATGGCGGATTGGGGATGGTTTGCCCCGGCTAAACATGTACTTATTTTTAATAAAAAAACCCCGCAATAAACCCATCCCCTCGGCTTTGCTCGGGGGCAGGGCCGAGCGAGGTCGAGGGATTGCGGGGCTAAACCCCGTTAGAAGCTCTTCGCCCTTCTAACGGTACTCACACGGGGCATTCTAACGGGGTAAATATATAAGGAATGGATCCCCGCCGGAGTTTATCCCGTACTTTGATACGGGGCGGGGATGACAACATTAAAATTCAGCTATTATCGAAAGACCGGCATAGACCTGCTGGCCAACATTTACCTTAATTTTCAAATCATGCAATTTGGGCAGCACGATATCCACTTGTGAACCAAACTTGATCATACCGACTTTCTGGCCCAAAGCCAGCTCATCACCTTCTCTCACATACGATACGATACGTCTGACCAGTCGAGAAGCTATTTGAATAAAGCCCACTTTGCATTTATCGTTCTTGACAATCTCAATAACCCTTTCATTTTTATAAGGGGCATCTTCTTTTTTCAAAGAACAGAAGCTCCCTGGGACATGCTTAAAATAAGTTAGTTTTCCTTTTATTGGACTCCTGGTGACATGGACATCTAAAAAAGTCATTCCTATCCCGATTAAACAGCCCTGTCCATTCGTAAAAATGTCCGTTAAAGGTGAAGATAGTTTTACCTTTTCCCTTCCTTTTGAGGACATCGGAATTTCACCTTTTTCGATATGTTTAATGTATTTGACAAAACCGTCCGCAGGGGACAGGATTATATTTTGGCCTTCAGGTGGTACTCTATCAGGATCCCGATAAAAGCGGACAAGCAATGCTGACAGAGAGATCGAGGCAATTAAAACAAGGCAGCTTATTAATTTCAAAGGCAATCCCATAAAGAAGTATTTCTCAATGATGCTGATAACCAATCCAACAAACAGGCCAATGATAAGTGCGCTGATTGAAACAACTTTAAGATTCAGCTCCCATTTATAGGCTAATGGAATTATAATCAATAGGGCTAAAACAACACTAACTGCAAAATTCTCCATATGTCACTCAAAAGCCGCGTTTATACCAAAAATAAGGTGCAAAAAGTATTTCCATAACAGATGGCAGAGGATCTTTTCTTGAATAAACTGCAAACTGCTTTTTGCCTCGGAGAGAATTAAAATAATCCGCGGGTTTCAAACGCTTTTTCAGGATTTCTGAGATCGCAACAGGGACATCCGTCAACATTCGTACCCATTTGACATTTTCTTCAAAGCCATTTTTATGGAATGACTGATGATTCATATCCATAAATAAAAGCTCAGAGAAATTCACGCCAGCTTTAGAACCCAACGTATGCCAGCCCCATGTCCGAGCGTTTATTTCCAAAAGCTTATACGTTTTATCGTTATCGTCATACATAAATTCCACTTCGGACAGGCCATAGTAATTCATCTCTTTTAATATTCGTACAGACAGCTCCTCCAGCTCGGGGATTTTACATGTGAACGCAAAGGTAGTAGCGCGACCAAAATCCATAGGATGCTGCCGCTGTCTTTTCGCAATTATTTTTGCCTTGACCTTTCCATCGCCGAAGAGCGAACAGAATGAGCACAAATTATTCGCACCTCCTTTGATTAATTCCTGCACAATAACTTCAGATTTATCAATGATAGAGGCCATATACTTATAAAAATGTAATAATTCCTCTTTATTGTTTGCTTGTATGGCCTTTATCTTCGTCGTCGGGAAAAATTTGTCTTTGATGGAAGGTTTAAGAACAACAGGGAAATCCAAATCTGCGTTTGTTAGTTGCTCTTCATCCTCAAAAAAAAATGTTTTGGGGACTGGTATATTCAATTTTTCTGCCAATTGGTAGGTGAGCTTTTTATCGTAAGCATATTTGGTAATCTCCCACTCTGGAGTCGGTATCAAATAATATCGACTTAAACATTCTTTGTTTCTCGAAAGGACATATACCGCTTCGTCAGTTGTTGGATAAACAATCCAATTTTTTAACTTTTGATTTATGGCTAACTGCCCCAAAAAAGCTGTAAAAGCTGCTCCGTCGGCTAGGGGGGGACATTTATAATATCCCTGCACAAATCTTGAAAATTTACTGATACAAAAGTCAGGATCGACTATAATAATAGGGACTTGAAGGTCGGCAAGATTATGAACAATACCCAAGCCTTGAAAATCACCGCCAATTATAACCGCACCATTCTTGAACATATTGTGCACAGTGTTCCTTGCTTACTTCCTTAACAACCGCCTATATCGTACTGAATGAAGAACCCCGTGGCAAGCCAAAGGAAATTATCAAGTTAAAGAAGTCTGGTGATCGGGCGAATAGCAATTCCGATTTACACATTTCTTTTTTTTATCTCTTGTATTACTCTCTTTTTTTCCTCTGCTGTAAGAGACGGTTCATATTTACCAAGCTGCTCAGAGGTAGTAATTGGTTTCAGCATATTCCTACTTTTTAAATTGACAGCTTCAACGAGGAGTTTTCCAGAAAGTTTTAACTCTTCTTCATCCAATTGCTTAAGAATATCTTCCTTGTAATTAATTTGAAAGTTCTCACGAAGATATATTTCCCCCGCATCGATTTTTTCTGTAACCTTGTGAATAGAAACACCAAGCGGATTTTTATCTCTAAGCGCCTTTAGGTTTGCATCCAACCCCCGATATTTTGGAAGCCAACCAGTATGAGGATTTAGAATCGTAAGACCATCAATATCGATGATTACCGGTTTTATGACGGGAATTGTTGCCGTTAATAAAAGAAGCTCAACATTATTCGATACCAATATCTCTCTAACCTCTTCTGAATTAATATCATCAACAAAATACACTTTATCAATTTGCCGGAGCATCTTTGATATTTGCCTTTTTCTTACAATGAGGTTTTCAGCCACTCTTTTAATAGCCGGGATAAATCCTCGTAGTTGGATTTTCCTTATCAATCTTCTCCAACTATGTTTTAGACCTTTAGGGAAAATTGCCCCATCAATAATAATCCCGTGTTTAATTAGATAATTTAAAAGATAACTGGTAGATATATTATCTGAATAACCAATTACAAATATTTTCATTTTTCTAGAGTCCGTTTGTTTAATCTTCCTCTTTGATCACAATACTTCTAATAGGTAAGTGAATGGTCAGGCCAATTCCGAATGAGAATAACTATTTATCTTGAAGCCCGTCTTATTGCCATTTTATATCTCAAACGATCTATAAATTCCCTAAAGTAAAAACTCTGGAAAAAGCATTTAAAAAAGATACGTTGCAATAATATGCTCAGCCAACTAGTTAATCATAGGAATTTTTTGAATATTTTTCAAGCATAACCATTTATGAATATGTGGTATGGCCTTGCTTTAATACTAATTTCTTATAGCGTATAAATTCGATAATTCTACGGAAGAAAAGACTATTAAAAAATAACTTTTCAAATATGATCACATTGAAGAAATACCTTATTAAAAAACCGATGAAAGGATTAGTTCCATAAATTCTGATAGCCGTATTTTTCATCACCTGTCTCTGTACTTTACGACATCGTTTCAATACCTTGAGCCGCTGCTCTTCTGACATTTCAGGCGTCTCAAAAACAGAGACATCCTCCTCTTCAGAAACATCATTAAGATAATCTTCAGGAGGAATTAGAAATAAGTTATGCTCTTTTACATAATCGAACATTTCCGTTCCAGGGTACGGAATTGGATTGTTAAAGTCAACCCTGGCTATAGGGTATTTTTTAGCAAGCCTGATGCTGTCTTCAACGTCAGCCTCTGTTTCGTGCGGTGTCCCAAAGATTATAAATATTTTTACGTCAAATCCCACTTCGCAGGCATCCTTAATTGCCTGTTCAATCGTCTCAATTGTCTCACCCTTCTTCAAGTACTTTAACATTTTATTATTCCCGCCATCAACGCCGAAGGCCACTTCTCTGACGCCGATTTCTTTCATTCTTTCCAGCAATGGACGGTCAACACTGTCTGCTCGGATGCCATTGGAACACCGTATGAACAGGTCCTTTAAACCACGCTTTTCTATTTCATCACAAATCTGATAAACCCGTTTCTTGCTGAAATTGAAATTATCATCATCAATTGCAAACTGTCTGATACCTTTTTCATACCAATACTGAATTTCATCAACAAAATTCTTTTCACTGCGGCTTCGATATTTTCTACCCAATAACTTATTGGGACAGAAAGTGCATTGGTGTACACACCCTCGTCCGAAGTGAATGGGGATTTGCTTAGAGTAGTTACTTGTATTAAAATTCTTATATCTTGGGAAGCCATATTTATCAAGATTTTTAACAGGCGGCCGCTCACCGGTATAAACTATTTGCTTATCTTTTCTAAAAATTAGTCCCTTGATATTTTCGTATGGTATATCAGCTTTACAAAACTCAAGGATGGTTTCTTCACCATCATAAACAACTCCAAAATCAATATCCTTGCACTCTTCGAGTACCTTTTCCTTCAAAATAGTCATGTGGTGTCCACCTACAACAATTTTAGAATCAGGCAATAGTTGTTTCATCTCAGAGATAATTCTATAGCCCGTTTTGTATCCCATAGTTATCATACTGAAACCAATCAGGTCCGGTTTAAAGGCTAATGCTCTCTTTTTTAAATACCGCAAAGAATAGCTTATTCGCATATCTACATAAGCATACTCAATTTCATTATCATCTAATACCTGAGCAATGTATCCGATTCCTGCTGGAACTCTTAGCCCGCCATAGCGGCTGGGTGTTGGTGGGCTTATTAAAAGGACCTTTTTAAACCTCATTAAATCACACTCCCTATATTCAAAATATTTAAATGTTGCGTTTTGAATATCATCCCTGAGCCTCTTAGCCTGTCTAACCTAAATGATGATAGGCCATCCACCCTATTATCTTTGCTATAGACAATGGTAGATGCTTTCCTATAGACCTTAACAATTCATGCCTTAAATCATTTTTCTCTAAGGACATCATTCCTTTGACTTGTGGATAATAAAAATAAGGAAGATCATACATTTCCGCGCCCCATCTTCTCTTAAAATCGAGCAATCCTTTGTTCTCAGGAGGGGTTTTACCAAAATCAAAATGATGGTATCCTTCCGAGCAGGCCATCTCTATACCTTTGAACAGAAGATAATGGTTAGGCCTCGCTTCCAAATATTTCGGTATAAAGGCTATATACTCTGCGGAAACAACATCCTTGAATTTAAACAGAATAAGGCCGGCAATAACCTTCTTATCCACCTCAGCCAAGAGTAATGTAAAATAACCTTTGGGATACATTAGCTCCCACATATTTTTGAAAAACCTATAAGGCTGAATCGGAAATCCCTGCCGTTTTCTTGTTGCAGCGTGTATCGAATAAAATTGTTTTAAATCCTGTACAGAACATCCCTGTCTAACCGTGACACCAGACTTTTCCGCTTTTCTTATGGAACCGATAATACTCTTTTTATGAAAGGCCTGCAGTATATTTTCGAATCCATCTTCAATATTCAGAATATGGATCTTGTGGTAATTATGCGATTGCAACTCGCCACCATCGATTAAATCCTGGCTTCTGAAAGCCCGAAGCTCATAATATGAACCCGAAATACTTTCGAGAATGTTGGTTACTTCATTAAGCAGTATAATAAGCTGCTTCTTATCGTCCACCAAAGGGTCACAGTAAGAACTAAAGGGTAACGATACAATTCTCGTCCCGGTTAACCTGCTTCTAACAATAAAGCATGGAAGAGCTGCTCGAATATCACAGCTTTGGTCTTCAAGGGCAAAACACAATGGCTTAGCATGCTCATAAGTAAGGACAAGGACTTTCATCCAGCAGGAATGTTGATAGATGCTTCCGTGAGGATGACCCTGGACAAACGAATCCCATCGCACGTCGCTAAATGGGTCAATAAGTTTTGCCTCCCCATAATTCACAATATCTCTTCGCTATGAATAGCTATTTGCTTCTTTTAGCTTGATTTTCTGCCCAAAAACGTGCGATATCCTTAGGCAGCACATGCCAGTATTGTCCTTCGTACTTGCTTTTTACGTAATCCAGCAACTCTCTATAATATTCGACTGGATACTCGTAATATTTCGGTCGCTTTGCACTAAAGCTCATGTAATCAGGATGAGTAAGCATAACAGCCACGCCTCCCTGCTCAACAATCCAATCCAGTTTTTTCTTCCACAGATCGATAGTCTTTTCCTTCATTAGGATAAATAGTGTCCAATCCTGCGCAAGTGTGTAGGGCATTTCTACATAGCCTCTGTTGTTTTCTCCTTTCGGTACCCAGAAGGGAAATATTATATCTACGCCACCCGGCCGAGGTTCAAAAGGATCTGTGTCGAAAGTGGAACAGTCATATTCGATATCTAACTCGTGAAGCCATTCCAGCTCATGTTCCATGAAAGGAGAGCGGAAACCCACAGAGTTCCATTTTTTCAAATATTGGTTTATCCGAATGGCCTGCTTTTTAAACAGTTTCTTGGAAGCGTATAATTTGCCGTCATGTTTTAGACCATGAATACACACTTCAAAACCATGAGATGCCAGGTAATCCCGAAATTGCGAATCGACTTTATATCCTTCGGGGACAAAGAACATACCGGACCGGAAACCAAGCTCTTCTTCGAGCTTTACGAGTAACTCACACTTCTCATAGCCTTTGCTACTTTCCACATCATGCGTAAGTATAAAGGCAAATTTCTTTTGCTCGGGCCATCCCGACCAGTTTTTGGGTCGTCTTGATGCCTTAGGATTGATGGGCCAGCTTTGGTTGTTTGATTTCAGCCTTACTGAAATCTGAATCCTCCGCAGCGCAACGCGCAATCTCCTTGGAATAAAAGGACGCAAAGCATAATAAACCCTGTTAGCAAACATTTATTTAATTCCTCTCCACAACTTAATATTCTCCAAATGCACTCATCTATAATCTAAACGCTTACTTCCAGAAAGCACTTAATCTCATTAGCGACCATCTCTATTTGCTCTTGAGTAAGTTCTGCAAACATAGGCAGCGAAACAAATTCTTCAGCACATCTCTCAGCCACAGGAAAACTGCCTTTTTTATAGCCCAGTAATTGATAAGCCTCCTGTAAATGTATCGGTACAGGATAATGAATTCCACAGAAAATATCCTTTCCCGCCAGAGTACTGATAAGCTCATCGCGGTTCTGAGTTCGTATCGCATAGATGTGGTAAACATGCCTGCCATAATCAGCTTGTACAGGTGTAATTATATCTTCCATATTTACCAGGAGGTTGTTGTAAAGTTGGGCGTTTTTTCTTCTTGCCTCATTCCATTCAGCGAGATATTTCAGCTTCACACCCAAAACCGCTGCCTGAAAACCATCCATTCTCGCATTCCAGCCGATCATTGAGTGATAGTACTTTTTTCCCTGACCGTGGTCACGGAACATACGCATCTTTTTAGCTAATTCCGCGTTGTTGGTCACAATAGCACCAGCTTCCCCGTATGCTCCCAGGTTTTTGCCAGGGTAGAAACTAAAACACCCAACATCACCGATGGAACCGGCAAATCTTCTTTTATATTCGGCACCATGCGCCTGACAAGCATCTTCAATAACAAATAATCCATGTTCCCTCGCAACTGCCATAACAGGATCCATATCCGCTGTTTGGCCGAATAAATGAACAGGAATAATAGCCTTCGTGTTCTGTGTTATTACAGCTTTAATAAGACTCGGATTCATATTGTATGACTTCTCATCTATATCGACAAATACCGGCTTTGCACCACAAAAGCTGATGGCTTCAGCGGTGGCAATAAATGTATTGGGAGTGGTAATAACCTCATCGCCGGGACCTATCCCCAAGCTCAACAGAGCCATCCATAATGCATCTGTGCCGCTTCCGACACCAATAGCAAATTCACATTGACAAAAAGAAGCAAAATCCTTTTCGAATTGCCCGACAAATGGTCCGCCAGCAAACGCAGTATTGTCCAACACCTGCTGCAGAGCACTTGTTATTTCTTCCTTAATGGATGCGTACTGGGCTTTAAGATCGAGAAATGGAACTTTCACTATCTCCTCCTTTCCTTTGCTGGCTGATTTTTCTTAATATCCGTGCAGGATTACCCGCAACAATAGTATTAGCAGGCACATCCTTAGTCACAACGCTACCTGCTCCTATAATGGCATTTTCTCCAACCGTAATCCCGCACATAAGCGTAACACTGGAGCCGATAGAAGCTCCCCTCTTCACAAGCGTCGGCACACAAATCCAATCTTCGTCAGCCTGCAAACCTCCGTCATCAGTGGTTGCGCGAGGATAAATATCATTGATAAATGTAACATTATGGCCTATGAATACATTGTCCTCTAAGCTCACACCTTCACAGATAAAAGTATGGCTGGAAATCTTACAGTTATTGCCGACCTTTGCACCCTTTTGAATTTCAACAAATGGGCCTATCTTGGTGTTGTTTCCTATCTCGCACCCATACAGGTTCACAAAGTCACAAATTTTAACGTCTTTACCAAGCTTCACATCTGGAGCAATTTTACGTGTCGGTACAGACTCAATCTTCATTTGTCACCTTCGATTCACGTTTCAAGCTCAGCCTTCTCAGGCGATGCCTTCTTCATTTATCGACATTTTATGGAAATTGGCAAAGAACTTGTTGAGAAATATTGAGGGCTTTAGCAAAATTAATGGTTTATTAGTATATGATTGCACCCTAATTAGTCAACTATTTGAGATACCTATATTAGGTATAGCAGACCCGATAAAATACAAAATCGTTTCAGCTACGTAATCCTTCATTTCATCTGTAAGCTCAGGATAAATAGGAATGGCTAAAACCTCCTTCGCTGCTTTTTCCGCTTCAGGAAAATCACCTTGTTTGTAGTTTAGATACCTGAAACATTCCTGCAGGTGCATCGGATGGGGATAATATATCTCACAGCCAATGCCCTTTTCTTTCAAATAAGCGACCAATTGATCCCGTTTGGGAACCCTGATTACATACTGGTTATATATGCTTACACAATCCGGGCTGATATAAGGTGTCTCGACGGCCTCACCATTGAACTTCTGATTATAAAAAGCAGCGTTGCGCCTGCGAGCTTCGGACCAATCGTCCAGATGTGGGAGCTTAACCAACAGAGCCGCTGCCTGGATTGGATCAAGACGGAAATTGCCACCGACAAATTTATGATAATATTTGGGATTGGCACCGTGGTTTCGCATTAATTGAAGCTGCTTATACAATTGTTCATCATCTGTTACAATCATACCACCGTCACCTACACCACCAAGATTTTTACTTGGGAAAAAGCTAAAACAGCCTACTGTGCCGATGCTGCCGGCCTTTCTACCCTTATATGTGCTGGTGATTGATTGAGCTGCATCTTCTATAACCGCAAGATTATACTTGGCGGCGATTTCCATTATCGGGTCCACATCAGCCATTTGACCGAATAGATGGACAGGCATAATCGCTTTAGTCTTTTCAGTAACAGCTTGTTCTATAAGGTCAGGATTTATGTTATAAGTTCTTGGGTCGATATCCACGAAGACCGGTTTGGCTCCTGTACGGGAAATGCAACCAACTGTTGCAAAAAAAGTAAACGGAGTAGTAATAACTTCGTCTCCATGCCCGATATCCAGGCTCATTAAGCTGTTCAAAATAGCATCTGTACCGCTCGAAGCACCCACCGCGTATTTGCAGTCACTTACGACAGCTATATTTTTCTCAAGCTCGGCTACCTTTGGACCACCTATACACCGCTGTGATTCAAGAACCTCGGAAACAGCAGCTAAGACCTCATCTCTTATAGTTGCGTATTGCGCTTTCAAATCTAATAGTGGAACCTGCATGTATATTTCCCTATAATATTAAGTTGAACGCTTATTTTTCTTAAGCTCGTAATAAAAAACTTCTCCCGTTGCTTTTTCCGGTGGCAGTGGTGCTTCCTCATCCAAATCAAGGCACCTGACAACATCCGGCTCAACCTCTTTATAACGATAGCCGCTTTCCGGACAAACCATAATACCATCGGCATCCGGCTCCGGCAGAGGTACACCGTGTCGGCTTATCCAACGTACACGCTTAGCCGGCACTCCCATCACCATTGCATAGTCTGGAACATTCTTAGTCACTACCGCGCCGGCTGAGACAAAACAATACCGTCCAAGCTCGATGCCGCAGACAATCGTCGCATTCGCACCGATAGTTGCGCCACGTCGAAAGAGCGTCTTCTCATATAGTTTATGACGCACAATTTGCGACCGCGGATTTGGAATATTTGTCAAAACACAACTGGGGCCGAGAAAAACATCATCCTCAATAATCGCTCCAGCATAAATTGAAACATTATTCTGAATCTTAACATTATTGCCGATGATCACGCCGCCAGCGACATTTACATTCTGGCCTAATATGCAGTTTTCTCCTATCCTGGCGTCCTTCATCACGTGTGAAAAATGCCAGATTTTTGTGCCTTTGCCGATTTCACACGGCTCGTCAACATATGCTGACTCATGCACGTAGTAATTCTTATTCTGGCTCATTAAAAATCCTTTGGATTAAAAGGCTCACCATTATTCTTCAATGACTCTTGCCCTGCTTCCAAGACTCGAACAACTCGTAAGCCATCAATACCATCGCTGCGTATTGGTGTACCATTAAGCACGCAGTCTATAAAATGTGCACATTCCAGCGCAAGCGGCTCCCCAGAGGGTACTTTCGGAATCACTATATCGCCAAAACGCAATGATATTATATCCGCGTATGATGTCGTTATATCATGCTTTATTGCTGCACCTTTATCATACATTCGGATTTTCTCAGCAGTTTCCATATCATCAAATGTCATCATTTTGTCAGAGCCAACAACTGTTACCTTCCTGATTTTATGCGGATCAAGCCAACTACAGTGAACGTTCGCCATTTTGCCGTCTTCAAATTTAATGGTGGCGAAAACGACATCCTCGATACCCTTCTGTAAATAACACTGTCCGTGAGCTGATACCGATATTGGCTCGGAACCAAGCAGATAACAAATAATAGAAACATCATGTGGTGCCAACGACCACCATGCGTTCTCATCTTGACGAACAATGCCCAAATTAACTCTTTGTGTATATACATAGTAAGGCTTTCCAAGCTGACCTCTGTCTATCATTTCCTTAAGATAATTTACAGCCGGGTGGTACTCGAGCAAATGACCCACCATCAATTTCAGCCCCTTTTCCTTCGCAAGCTCGACCAGAACCTTTGCATCACTGGCTTTTGAGGTCATGGGCTTTTCCACAAAAGTATGTTTTCCGGCCTTTAGGGCCTTTTGAGCAACCTCGAAGTGCCTGGGAACATCGGTAGCAATAATAACCGCATCAACGTCACTATCGTTCAAAGCCTCATCAATACAGGTAGTGGTCTCGATGAAAGGAAATTTCTTTTTCTCAACCGCCAGCAGTTTTTCATTTAAGTCGCAAACATATTTCAGAGTGCATCCATTAGCTGTTGCAAAATTGCGGACAAGATTCTTCCCCCAATAGCCCGCACCAATAACAGCAATATTTAGAATATCTTTACTCATGTTTTTTATTAACCCACCAAATTATCAAGAGCACACATACATTATTATTTCGAAAAAAATTGTTTTTTTAACTTACATACCAAACTTAGTAAAAAATTATTTTTACTAATAATATTATCTCTAAATTCGGAAGCATGTTGTCTCATCCAAATCCTCATATTCTGTCTAATGTCTCGATTTATCTCTAAACATGGGATGTTATCCTCGTAAACTAATTCTATCTGGACAGTTTCTCCAGGTCCGATTTCTATAATTAAAATAATTCTATTGTTTTGACTTTTATATGATGACTTTTTCCCGTTGACAAGTAAATGTTTTATCGGAATGTTGCCCATTTCATCTTTAGCGATTATATATGTCTTAGAACGCTCATATTGGTTTTTTATAAATACTGTGTTGCCATATATCTTACAATGGATTGTTCCATCCACATCCTCTCTTTCTAAATAAGTTTTTTTTATTACGGTACCAATCCCAGTCCACTGAATATCCTTTGATACTGAATTTATTTTATCAATAAGGTCAGTTATATTGTGATATCCCTCTTTAAAATTATTATGATGCGTTACAATAAAGGCAGGCTTCCCTATAAACAGATCAAAAATGAAATCCAAAAAATTCTCTGGGTATCTTCTAAGGAATAAGGGGAAACTCTCATATATCGTTATAGCAGATTCGAAGAAACAAGATATTTCCAAGCCTTCTGATTTATTAACAGGGGTGGCATTACTATTCAGAGCTGCCAAATAATTATTAGTTTTTAATACTTGCATCGCCATGGTGGAGAATATCCCTTGAGGAAATATCATAACCTTGTCAAATTTCAAACCATTGCTATTTTCATGAGCAATCATCCTCTCAGTGGCTAATTTAATCCTGCTATTCAACTTCTCACTGTCTGTTGTGCCAAACTCACTTCCTATATGATCACAACCATGAACACAGATCGTAAACCTATCAGGCCTTTCTTTAAACAAATCTGCAACTCTCTTACTCGTCCTTTTGAAATTCCATGGAATGAACGCAACCGACGTTGAGAAGTTATGTTCATCCATCTCATGTAACAGCTTTCGATAGTTTAGAAATCCGTAATTCTCCTTCAGCAATAGGTCATCTATAATTAAACTTGCATAATTTGTATTAGAGTGCCAGCACTTATCCTTAAAAACATACTTAATGAACATCATCTCAGGTACGATTTGAGAAAAGAATTCGTGAGTGTTACTCACACCGGATGACTTTGCGTTAATATCCAAGACACGATTGCTAGCTATAAGAAAAAGAGCACATTTTCTGATGTTCATTTGCGCAAAAAAGGGATGGCTATCTATTGATATAAGATTAAAAGCTCCTTCTGAGTCACTTTTCATACCGAAGTTATAATCAGTTTCATTGTTGATCGGTCCAAAAGTCAATCCTGAAAATTGCCTGCTAATGTCATTATAATCTTTGTTGACTTCGTATTGATAATTGCAGGTTTTAAAACTTGACACTGATTCAATTATTCCACCTGTAAGATAATTAAGTGCTTTGATATTCGAATCATTCGGAGAGATATCATATACTAACACGTAGGAAACATTGTCAAGTAAAACGCTCCTTAAAGTGTCATCAGCTCCGTTACGTTGTAATGTGGCAATGACCTTACAATTTAATAATATGCATGGGTCGTCATCTTTAAAGTGTTGCCTTAATTGACCAGGCCTTAAAGTATCAATACCTAAATAAATGAATCTATGTTTGACTCCAAAAAAATCTAAGAGCTTGGCTAAATTTATATCATTACCTTCTGGTTCTTTCGAACACAATATGATAGCTTCCGACGGCATAATAATAGATTATCCCCTGATGCCCTATTTTTTGATTGGCCGTAGTCCTTTCTTGAAATCTTCATAACTAACTGTACCTTCTATTGGAACTGTTACTTCGGCAATAGGTTTAGCTGGCACTCCTCCAACAAAAGTATAAGGTGGAACATCTTTCGTAACAACACAAGATGCTCCAAGAACGGCTCCTTCACCTAAAGTTATGCTCTGACCATGACTAGCAGATATTACGCAGTTTGGTCCTATCCAGACTTTTTTTCCAATTATGACTTTGCCCGGACCTCTGAAATGTGCCATAATAATAGTACGGAGAGCAATTATAGCTCCATCATATATTTCAACGCATTCAGGATGGTCATTTTCTATAATAACATCCTCTCCAATAAAAATATTACCATGAATTTTTACCCCTCTCAACTTATGCAAAAAAGGCCGCACCGTGGTAGAGCCCGGCAAAAAACGAGCTAATAATTGGACAATCCGATTAAACGTTCCTCTAAATAGATTCCTATTCATGAATTAAACCCTTTCATAATGTCATAAGAATAATCTAAACTTGATAATTTTTCTGGCTTGCCACAAGGTGTACAACATACGAATATCTATTTATTAAGGTCTTAAATACCTAACTTTCCAACACCATTTGCCACATTGGTATGCTTCCCACTCACGGTGTCCCGCTGTTTGTCGACCGAGCAAGAGAATTCTGGCAGCTATATCAATGCCCTGCCTTGCTAATTCTATAGGCATTACACACCCTATATCTCTCTTGAGCCACCAGTAATTAATGCAACTTATTCGTCTCCTATTACTTTATCTTACTCAAATCGGGTACAAAGCGATTGATTTCTCCGGCCGGTCCGTCAACACACTTTATTTCTCCGCTTGTACCAACCGAAAGCTCCTTGACGTACTTTTGGTCGATTTGGACCATACACCGCTGAGCAGCTTCATTTTCAACAATTCCAATTATGTACTCTGAGCAATATGGTGGAAGTGGCATTTTTATTTCCGAGTAACTAATTAGTACCCAAGTCATTTATATCTCCTCGAAAAAATACTTACTACAGCAGTAGCTCCAGAACCTCCCACATTACAACATAATCCAGTTTCTGCATTAGCAACTTGTCTTGCACCGCATTCGCATCTTAATTGTTTCACAATTTCTACAACTTGGCTTATGCCAGTTGCTCCAATAGGATGGCCTTTTGCTTTTAATCCACCACTTGGATTGATTGTAATATCACCATTAATCTCAGTCCTGCCCTCATCAATCATTTCTTTGCCCAAGCCCTTAGCACAAAATCCAAGGTCTTCCATTTCAATTATTTCAGCAATAGTAAAGCAATCGTGGATTTCGGCAACATCAATGTCCCTTGGGTTAAGATTGCACATCTTGAACGCCTTTTGGGCTGCATGAGTTACCGCTGGCATAGTAGTTATGTTTTCCCGCTCAAACAATCCAATGCGGTCTGAATCATGTCCAATACCCATGATGTATACCGGCAAATCTGTGAATTGTGATGCAACTTCTTCATTACATAATAGAACCGCTGCCGCCCCGTCGGAAACCGGTGAACAATCAAAAAGTTTTAATGGAGATGCGATTACTCTTGAGTTTAATACATCCTCAACTGTTATTTCCTTTTTGAATTGTGCAACTGGATTATTTAAGGCGTTCTTATGGTTTTTTACAGCAATTTTTGCAAGGTGCTCCTCAGTCGTGCCATAGTCATGAAAGTGGCGTTGCGCCATTAGTGCATATAAGGCAGGAAATATGGTGCCGTGCCTAATTTCAGTTTTTTCCGCTGCTCTTGCTAAAATACCTGTCGTTTCCTCAATCGGAGTTTCGCTCATTTTCTCTACGCCTACAACAAGAGCTGTTTTATACAATCCTGATAAAATCGCAAGTACCGCCTCTTTCAAAGCTAAACCACCTGCAGCACACGCCGACTCTATACGAGTAATCTCCTTGTTTACGCCTAACTTCGATGCCAGAACAGCTGGCAGGTGACACTGACCGCAGAAACCGCTGGAAAAGTTTGCAATATAAATTACATCTACTATACTTATTTCAGCACCCACACCATCTAAGGCCTGTTTACATGCACTTAGCATCAGGTCCCCAATATCAGCACTTGCATTACCAAACTTTGTGTGCCCGGTACTAACAACAGCTATTTCCATTTACAATCTCCTCATAAACTGGATAATACTCAGCCAGAACCAATCACTCATTCTATTAGAATTTTATTACCTAATAGGTAGACTACTAAAACTATTTACTTATACCCCTACCCATTGTCAAGACAGAAAACTGGGATTTCTAAGATAGATTTATCGCCGTGTATTAAAGCAGTTGAAACAGAGGGAGCCTGGAGGGTGACCGGAGTGCCAACTGCTGCGCCGTACACCTCGGCGGGGGGTACGGTAGCCCAACGCCTTATGCAATCTGTCATTATTATAAAACTCAAAATATCGGCCAAGGTTAAACCTGGCTTCGGTTACCGTCTGACAGTCTCGCAGATAAATCTCCTAAACTTTTACCGTACGCCATAAACGCTCCGAAAAAATATTATCGAATATTCGACCTCTGCCTTCCATGCTGATTTGGACATCTGCATCCAGTAATACCTTTGTAAATTCCGTTGAGGTAAACTGGCAGCCCCGGTCCGTATTGAAAACCTGTGGCCTGTTAAAACTCAAAGCCTGGTTCAATTGCTTTTCGCTTTTGCTCAAGCGTCAAATCCAGATTTTTTTTGAGCCAGCCTAGTTCAACTTTCAACTGGCCTATCTGTTGATACAGATGTTCGGTTAACTCATCCTGCCGGATGTCTGGTTCTGGTGCTTATTGTCTGGGAAAGTAAGGACTGCTTCAGGGCTTTTATGTGTACTGACTTGAGACTGCCTCTGCCGTGGAAATTCTTGAAGCAGTTGCTGATAGATGTGCCATTGAGCAGAATTTTAGTGACATTAAAGAAATTGAAGGAGCAGGCCAGCAGCAGGTTCGAACTATTTGCAGTAACATTGGAGCTTTTCAACAGTTTTATAAACTGCTAAAGCTCGTCGCTTAGCGTTTTACTTTTTGGAAAGTACAGATAACTAATGAGTGAATCGATTAACTTGGTATAGCGCTCTCGCATAATTGACCATCGTATCTTCTGATATCGCTGGAAGGCTTCTTCTGCCTGTATTAGACGTTTCTGTGGATTGACATACAGCTCAAAAATCCTCGAAGCAAGCTCATCTACGTTTAGAGATTCAAAATAAGAAACAGCATTCTCAGGAAAATACTCTAAAGTGGACTTTAACCTCGTAGCCACCACAGGCGTCTTCGTACATATATATTCTGCTAATTTATTCGAGAAAGAATAATCAATGAATACGTCCCTAATTGTCGGCAATATTCCTACATCAGTCTGATGGATGTATCGAGGGATTTCTTCCCTCGGCACCCGCCCCATAAAAATAACATTACCGCAAACACCAAGCTGTTCTGCTAATTTTCTCAAATCATCTGCTTCTAAGCCGTTCCCAAAGATATGAAGCTTCAAATGAGGAATTTTATCCTTTAGTTTGGCTACTGCTTGAATGGCCAATTCCAGCCCGTAAAGCGGAGTGAGAGTGCCATGGTACATTAGACTAAAGTCCTCAGACTCGCCAGATGACAGAGGATAATCCGGGCTGAATAGTCTGTCATCGGCACAATTCATGATAACTGTGGGGGCCGATTTGAATTTGCACCTTTGAAGTAATAGGCGTTTGATTGGCTCATTAATTACAATTACTGCATCAGCAAAGTGAACACTGATTTTTTCAAGCAATATTAGCACCTTAATCAAGGAATGAGACCTGCTGACGTTGAATTTTGACATATAAAACTCCGGCATAATCTCATGCATGTCTAAGACAAGCTTCGCACCAAAGATTTTGGGAATTATGCCTGCAAAAATAATAAAGTCGGGGAGAGTATGGAATTGTATTACGTCATAGCGTCGTTTAAAGTAAAATTTAGTTACTGTCAAAAATACCAGCAGGAAAAACAAAATGTAAGCTAACATATATTTAAAAGTACTATACCCTCGGTATTTAAACAAAGGCAGACGGTATATATTAACACCATTTACCACGTCCGACCTTGCGTATCCCTTTTCTCTTAGGCAGATGCAATCCACCCTCATGCCTTGCTGCACAAGCGATTCAGCTTCTCTGCAAACCCTTGAATCATGAAGGTAATTGGTGTAAGCTACCATGCAAACTTTTTTCATTAGCCTTATTCTCAAATATATTGTTTAATCAAGCAAGAATTTGATAAGTTATTTCCTGACAAAGGTTTTTGTTCTTCAAGATATCTCGTTTGCTTTTTTTCTCAAGTTTAATCTTTTTAAGGTCTTTATCAGATAATATTGGGGTCATTCTTCCCAGTTTAATCAAACTTTTATCTACAGCAGGCAATTTGCCGGCAAAAATTGTATATGCTGGAGTACCTAACACGGCAGCTTCCCTGTTCATAGTACCTCCGGCACTTATGACCAGGTCTGAATAAAACACAAGATTGTTTCCGTCTAACGGGAGCTTCGGGATATGTAAATTTGGAAACTTTGCTTTAATTTCCCTCCGCTGCTTAGATGTCCGTGGCAATACTATTGTGGTCACTTCCGAATTCCTGTTAAATTGCCCCAACAATGGCCCAAACAACGGATTCTTAAAGTGATGATATGCAGCCATTGTCGGATCTGTTCGGATCGTTACCAGAAATGTTTTTGTAATATCCCAATTGGGACTGAGATCGCATTTTTCTATAATCTCTTTAAAAAACGATTCATTTGGAACAAAATTAGAGAGATAGACCTGTTCCTTATATCCTTTGTACTTGTAAACCTTGCTAAAACGCGCTCCAGATTTTTTGAGCGATTCGTCTGGAAAATATTCAGGCACTATTATCTTATCAGCCAATCTAAATGCAAGGTGATTAGCTGGCTGGCCTTCATAGTCCATAATCGTAACTGTTTTGCACCCCTTTAGCCTTCCTGCTATTATTTGGGCATAAGAATTATGGCTGACTGCTATATCGACTTTGTCGCCATGATTATGCCTGGCCAATCTTATTGACCGAGTAAAGGTGCAAATGACTTTTTTTGTCCTATTCCGGCCGCTATGTTTGCCAATAACATACCCATGAATTCCATATCTTTCTGCTAACCCAACAGTCTCGCTAAAGTCCCTGAGAGTTACGAGCAGTTTATGACCATTATGAGCTAATTGCTTCATAATCGGGTCGAAAAAAAGAACATGTGGTGAATTTGCAAGGTCAATCCAAATGTTCACGACACCTACCCCAACAAATCATATCTATCCCCGTATTTTAAACTTGACCATTTCATAGGATAGCTGGTGTTAGAAATTGGCAATGTTATAAAAGTTCTCGTCTCTCATTGAATCATTGAGATAATCTTGACTATGCGCTTAGCTGATTTTCCATCCCAAAGCTCCGGAATGCTCCCATTTTTAGATTTTCCATTTATTATCTTTTTAACGAAGCTCAGCACTTTTGTCTTGCTCCTGCCCACCAGATAATTTGTACCTTCTTCTATAGTCACCGGTCTTTCGGTATTTTCTCGCATTGTAAGACATGGAACTCCCAAAGAAGTTGTTTCCTCTTGTATTCCGCCGGAATCGGTAATAACAAACTTAGATTCCTTAACCAATTTAATAAAATCAATATAGCTCAAAGGGTTGATAAGTAAGAGATTGCCAAGCTCTTCAAATTTGCTCGAAAATTTATGTTTCCTTATCATCTTTCTTGTCCGAGGATGGATTGGATAAACCATCTTAACCTCTCGAGAAACAGCGCGTAGAATATCAAAAACCTCCGCGATTGTTTCCGCCGAATCTACATTACTCGGTCTGTGCAAAGTCACTACTGAATATTCGTTGCAAGTCAATCTCAATCTGCTCAAAATGTCTGACTCATTAATAATTGAGAGATTGGCTGACAGAGTATCTATCATCACATTGCCTACAAAATAGATTTTATTTGGATCTATTCCCTCCCTTTTCAAATTTCTTAGTCCATTTTTCTCGCTGACAAATAAATAATCGGACAAAGAATCCGTAACCATTCGATTAATTTCTTCCGGCATCGTTCTGTCAAAACTTCTTAAACCTGCTTCTACATGGGCGATCCTGATGTTCAGTTTTGATGCAACTAAAGAACAAGCTAAAGTGGAATTAACGTCGCCAACTACAATAACTAAATCTGGTTTTTGCTCCAAAATTGCGTGCTCAAAAGCAATCATTATTTTAGCAGTCTGAACCGCATGTGAGACTGAACCAACATTTAAATGAATGTCTGGTTTTGTTATTTTCAAATTTTGGAAAAATACATCTGACATTTCAAAATCATAGTGCTGACCGGTATGAACAAGCACAACTTCAAAAAGCCTCTTATGCCTGCCGAACTCATACATAAGTGGAGCTATTTTGACAAAATTGGGTCTGGCTCCAGCAACAATCAAAATACGTTTCTTCATATCTCTTGAATGCTACCTGCCATCTTTATTATTTTTTCCTGCTGCAGAATTTTGCAGATTTGTTTCGCTGCGTTGCCATTGCCATATATTGACTCCGGATTCTCATCCGGCTGTGTATGATAGTGTCTGACACTATCAATAATGCGGCATTTGTCGGCTCCAGCCAAGGTATTCCATCCTGATTCTACTGTCTCGACCCATTCGGTTTCATCACGAAGTGTGACACAGGGCACGCTGAGCCAGTAAGCTTCTTTTTGGACTCCGCCAGAATCCGTTAGTATGAGCCGAGCATTATTCTCAAGAGCTACCATTTCGAGATAGGATACGGGCTGTATGACTTTAACACAGTTGGCAAATTCCAAGCCGTGGTTTCGGGCATATTTGACTGTTCGTGGATGCAAGGGCAGTACCACAGGACAGTCTGTAGCTGCTATTTCGCTAAGTGCTTTAAAAATATGAGCGAGCCGAGCACCATCATCGGTATTCTCTGCACGATGTACCGTCGCCAAATAATACGATTTAGACCTGATACCAACCTTCTCCAGTATTTGCTTCTCAATAGACTTTGTCTTTTTTATATAAAAAAGGATGCAATCATACATTACATCACCGACCTGGTGAACACCCGCTGAAATTCCTTCCTTTGCCAGATTATCGACGGAGGTCTGTGTCGGGCAAAATAGCAGTTCTGAGACATGGTCTGTTACTACGCGATTGATCTCTTCAGGCATTCTACGCTTGAAGGACCGTAAGCCCGCCTCAACATGCGCAACAGGAATGTGAAGCTTAGCCGCTGCCAGAGCACCGGCGAGTGTTGAGTTGGTGTCTCCATAGACAACACACAAGTTGGGCCTTTCTTTTAGCAGGACTGCTTCGATCCTCGCAAGCATTTTGCCTGTCTGCTGACCGTGAGAGCCGCTACCGACTCCAAGATTATAATTCGGCTCTGGAATATCAAGCTCCTTGAAAAACACCTGGGACATATTCTCATCATAGTGTTGGCCGGTATGAGCAATAATTTCGATGATTGTACGGTTAGGATGCTTTTTATTGTGCTTAGCAATCGCTCGGCTCACCGCTGCCGCTTTTATGATTTGAGGTCTGGCTCCAATGACACTGATAAGCTTCAAGTTCTTCATCCTATTGAACATCTGATTAGGAGAAAAGTTTATTCCGTTCCCTCAGCCATGAATTTATGTCTCCGAGATTGGTAACCCATATTTCGTTATCGCCAGATAAAAACTCCAAAAGCTTAATATAAGTTTTCCCCCAGTTCAGGTACTCAGAATTCTTAGGAAATGATGCTCTAACATGCCAATCTAAAATTCCCAAACCTCCAGATTGTTTTATAACACCGATATAATCTTTCAATTTCTCGATGGCATCGCAAATTTCAATTGGACGATAAAACAGATTTCCATCCATACAAAAAACTGGCAACTGAATTACGTTAATCATACACTTATTAATTTCGTCCCAAGGGTAATAAGGAAGCGCTATATTTCTTCTAAAACCTATATGGTCATTAAAAGCTATTGATGAATCGTACTCTAAACCGGCCTTCTCATGCATCCTCAACGTTTTAAATTGATCTTTACCAATGTGCCAGCGATGATGTCTCAAGCCGACAATTTCTACTCCAGCTATCTTTTCAAGTTTCTCCTTTTCATTACGAAGATAATCTTCATTATGATACGCGTTATAGCTTGCGTGCAGCCCAATTTCAAAGCCCCGCTCCGTAATATTTCTAAAGACCTCTATAAACTTTCGGCTATATATGTCATACGCAACATCAAAAACAGTCCCCCATTCGTCGAACTGATTTACAGATGTAAAAAAAAATGTAGATTTGAATCCATACTTTTCTTCTTCCCGCATAATGTCTTTAAAAAGCCAAAAGTCATCAGAGGCTTTGCCCATTGTGTATTCAATAACAGCTTTCGCTTTTTTTAAATTTGTAACAATGCGCCATTTCAAATCTTTGTTTTTACAAAAAAGGGGGGCTTTCAAGATAGCGTACCTATCAGGTACATCCACATCATGAGACAATCCAATAGCACATTTTTTCCCTTTAGGCCAAAGAGGAGTTCCCTTTATGGAAAGCTTCTGCTCAAGTAACGCTCGAAAAAAATTAACATACGAATTCACAAGTGGCACATTTGCAATATTTGCTTTTGATTGAAAACTTCTGCTAAATATTAGACGTTCGTGAGTATCATAAGCATTATCTGACAAATTCTTGTTTACTTCATCGGTGATAAGATGTGATATTGCGTTCACGATATCAAATTTCACCATTCTATTGTTATCACTTTCTGAAATCTTTCCTTCTATTAATTGCTTCCATATAATATCTGTTACCTTTTCTAACATAACAATCTTACAATTTTTAGATGGATTATTACCATAATAAATGTTTAATTGGTCACGATTTGAAAAAGTATTACACTTCTCACCTTGAATTCCTATTATATTAAAAAGAAAATCGAAAATATATTGTTTCAACGGTGACTGTTTTTCTATCCTATATTTCACAGAACTGCGCATTTCTTTAACATTCCAGGTTCTTCCAGCAATCGTTAAATTTTCGACTATTTATTGTGTAATATTCACCATTACAAAATACGGCTAGGTCCCAAAAATCAAGCAAAATTTCATTGCGAGCTTTTCTCAACTCTATTGACTTTTGATAATAAGTGCGTCAATGCACAGAACATAGTAGCTTGTCCCCAGTGCAGCATCGGAATCTTCACTTTTTTACACCTGAGCACTCTATAATAAAAAAAGCCGCTTTTGTCCTGCATGTTTTTAATAGTCCAATCTGCAACTTTTAAGGCCAATTTAAGTGAAGAATTATCATACTCAGCAAAATACGATAAGGTATCAATCGACTGAGATGCACATTGAATGTTTATTGGATACAAGCTGTTGTCGTAGTATTTTGGCTTTCCCTCACCTTCAAAAAAAGTGTCTTTGAAATATCTAAAACCACGAGCAAGGTTCTCCTCAAAAGTTTTGTCATTTGTGCTGTCAATATAACATTTCAGGCTATCCAGGTTATAGCCTGTGTGGAAATTGTCAATCCAATGATACTTTGTTTCCTCCCCATAATACCAGGCCCCATTTGAGAGCTGCTTTGAACAGCTATATTCCATTGCCTCTTTAGCGACTTTTACTGCCTCAGTATCACCCGTAAATTTTGCGGTTCTTGCCAACATTGCTGCACTAAGCATATTTGCATTGTGGACAGGTGACCCGTCAGAAGGGGGGTTGT
>Ga0315541_1000233_pt1 | contig 58961 bp, 52 predicted proteins | sample SalMarSW160190MG_FD_203095 | JGI IMG/M metagenome (GOLD analysis project Ga0315541, IMG submission 203095) | Salt marsh sediment microbial communities from the Plum Island Ecosystem LTER, Massachusetts, United States - Salt Marsh Sediment SW1601-190 ... | reverse complement strand
GTACCTGGCGAGGATGGAGGTACCGGCCATGGTCGTGCTGACGAAGATGGACAAGCTGAAGCAGAGCGAGCGGAAGAGGGCGGTGACCCGGACCCTGGCCGCGCTGGCGCTGGACGAGGAGCAACTGGTGCCCTTCTCGTCGAAGACCGGGGAGGGGCGTGACGCGCTCCTGGCCGCCCTCGACGACCTCCTGGGAGAGCCATGAAGCGCCCGTGCCTGGCCGTCCTCGCCGTGCTCGCGGCCTGTGCGCTCCCCCCCGGAACGCCGGGGACGGCGGTCCCCGAGCTCCTCCCTCCCCCGGGCTTCGGCTCGCTTCGGCAGGACGAGGTCTCGGTGAGCCTGACCAGCGGCCCCCTGCAGATGAAGGTGACGCCGCTGGCCGAATCGGTGACCCGGGTCACCGCCCCCGACACCCACCGGAGGCTCTCGGGCCTCGCAGCCCGCTTCGGCCCGGACGGAGCACAGGCCACCGGCGTCCCGGACCCCTCCCTCTTCCTGGTCTCTCTGTGGTCCGAATCCCCCGACGCCACCTTCGTTCCCGAGGAGATCCAGCTCATCTCCCGGGGCGTGCGCCTCCGGCCCGAGGCCGTCATGGCGGTGACCCCGGGTTGGGGAGAGCGCCGGCTGCGCCAGCGGGAGACGGAGATGGCGGTGTACGCATTCGGGGAGGGAGTGGACCTGGAGTCGGATCTCGTGGTGGTCTACGGGCTCGTGGAGAGCGCCGAGTGGGCGGCCATCCTCCCCCAGGTGCGGGCGGAGCGGGTCCGGGCGGCGGCAAGGGCCGGGGGAGAGGTGCGCTAGGGGGGACGGGAGCCGGCTCGGCGGATCCCTCACTCCTCCATGTCGTAGCGGGCCAGCTTCCGGTACAGCGTGCGCTCTCCGATCCCCAGGATCTCGGCTGCTTTCCTCCGGTTTCCGGCCACCGACTCCAGCGCCGCCCGGATGGCCTCCCGCTCCAGGTCCTCCATGGTCATCCCCGGGCGGAAGACGACCACACCGCTCTCATCTGCGGCCGGCGGCGCTGCTCCCACGACGGGCGTGGCGGCTCCGGTGTCCCGTGAGACCAGCCGCTCCGCGGCCTCGACGAAGGGGACCTCCTCCGCCTCCTCCTCGGCCAGGCGGTGGGACGGGCCCACGACCCGGGCGGCGATCTCCCGGGGGGCGAAGGCGGCGAAGCGCGCGGACCCGGGAGTGAGGCCGCTTTCCCTTCGGTAGGTCTCGAAGTCCCGGCGGAGCTCGTCCATGTCCACGCGCAGGTCCACCAGCGTCCGGAACACGAACTCCAGCTCGGGCCGCAGGTCCCGCCCGTCCCCTCCCTGCCCCACCGGACGCGGGATAGGCGCGGGGAGCAGGGTACGCCCCCGCCCACCGCGCACCTCCGCAGGGATGTCCTGGGCCTCGATGGTACTCCCCGGGGCCAGGATCACCATGGACTCCACCAGGTTGCGCAGCTCCCGGACGTTGCCGGGCCATGCGTAGTCCCGGAGGATCTGCATGGCATCCGGGGAGATCCCCGGGAAGGGGCGGTCGTGGCGCTCCGACGCCTCGCGGACGAAGGCCTCCACCAGGATGGGAATGTCGTCACGGCGCTCGCGCAGCGCGGGAAGCTCGATGTGGAGCACGTTCAGCCGGAAATACAGGTCGCGGCGAAAGTCCCCCATGGCCACGAGCTGGCGCAGGTCCTGGTTCGTGGCGGTCACGATGCGCACGTCCACCTTGAGGGGCTTCTCGCCGCCCACGCGGTGGAACTCGCGCTGCTCGAGGACGCGCAAGAGCTTGGTCTGCGTGGCCAGGGGCATCTCCCCGATCTCGTCCAGGAAGATGGTCCCCGTGTCGGCGAGCTCGAAGAGGCCGCGGCGGGCGTCGATGGCGCCGGTGAATGCCCCCTTCTCGTGCCCGAAGAGCTCCGACTCGAGGAGCGTCTCCGAGATGGCGGCCACATTCACCGCGATGAAGGGCCGGTGGCGCCTCGGCGACAGTGCGTGGAGCCCCCGAGCCACCAGCTCCTTCCCGGTTCCGGACTCGCCGGTGACGAGGACGGTGGCGCCCACCGGCGCGATCTGCACCACCCGCTCCAGCACCTCGCGCATGGCGTCGGTGTTCCCCACGATCCCGGTGAGGCGCTGCAGCCGGCGCCGCTCGATGGACAGGCGCCCCACGGCCGCCACATCGCCGGCGGTCACCGAGGCCGCGAACACCTCGTCGAAGCCCGGTCGCTGGGCCGGGAGCAGGCTCTCCCCGGGCGCGATGGCGAAGACCGGGATCTGGAGCTGCTCCCTGGCCTGGCGCGCCAGGGCGCTCCCCCCCCCTTCCAGCCCGCCGGTGAGCACGAGGAGGACGGCGCCCTCCCGGTCCAGCTTCTCGTCGGGGGTCACCAGGTCCGAGCCGTACCCCGCCCTCGTGAACGCTTCCCGCAGGGCGCCGGCGCGCGGGAGATCATGCGTGGAGACGAGGACCACGTCCTCCCTCACGGCGCGCCTCCCTGGTCCGGCGACGAGCCCGTGCCCCCGGCCGCCGGGGGCTGGTGGGACGGCTCCTCCCCCCTGAGGAGGGCGACGGCATGCGCCACGAGCGGCCCCAGAACGTCGAGGCCGTCCTCCACCCCTCCCGTGCCACCGGGGAGGTTCACGACCAGCGTCGTGCCCCTGATCCCCGCCAATCCTCGGGAGAGGGCCGCGTAGGGTGTCTTGTCGCGGCCCCGGAGGCGGATGGCCTCGGCGATCCCGGGAGCCTCCCGGCCCAGCAGGGGCCAGGTGGCCTCGGGGGTCACATCCCGGAGACCGAACCCCGTCCCGCCCGTGGTGACGACAAGGTCCAGGCGGAGGGAGTCGCACCACTCCAGGAGCACCGACGCGATCCTCGTGACCTGGTCGGGGACCACCTGGCGGGCGGTCGCCTGGAAGCCCCGGGCGGCCGCCCAGGCAGCCACGGCCTCACCGGAGCGGTCCTCCCGCGCGCCGGCGGCGCACGCGTCGCTCACGGTGAGGATCCCGATACGGATGGGCGTGTCCCCTGTCATCGCCGGCTCCGCACCCTACCTGCGGATGGACCCCTTCGTGTAGAACGGGGGCCGCTGCACCACGGCGTCCACGGGCTTGCCGCGCACGTCGATGTGCAGGGCCGTGTCCGGCTTGGCGAGCTCCGGCGGGACGTAGCCCATGGCCACGCCGAAGCCCAGGCTGGGCGACACGGTGCCGCTGGTCACCACGCCCACCGGGGCGCCGTCCGAGAGCACCGGGTACCCGTGCCGGGGGAACGCCTTCCCGGTGATCCGCATCCCCACGAGCCGGCGGGGGACCCCCGCCTCCTTCTGGCGGAGGAGCGCGTCCCGCCCGATGAAGTCGCCCTTGTCGAGCTTCGTGATCCACCCGAGCCCGGATTCCAGCGGGGTATGTTCGTCGTCCAGGTCGTTCCCGTAGAGCGCGTATCCCATCTCCAGGCGGAGGGAGTCGCGGGAGCCGAGGCCTGCGGGGATGAGCCCCCGGCCCTGGGCCAGGAGCGCGCGCCAGACGCCCACCGCGTCCTCAGGCGCCACGCACAGCTCGAAACCGTCCTCGCCGGTGTAGCCCGTGCCCGCGATGATGGCGGGCGCGCCGTTCACCTTCCCTTCCATGAAGTGGTAGTAGCGCACGTCGTCCACATCGATGGACGCCAGGGGCCGGAGGATCTCCCGGGCCGCCGGGCCCTGGAGGGCGATGAGCACCATGGCGTCGGAGCGGTCCTCCACCTCCACGTCCAGGTCCCCGGCCTGGCTGCGGATCCACGCCAGGTCCTTGTCCAGGTTCGAGGCGTTCACCACCAACATCCAGTGATCCTGGAAGCGGTAGACGATGAGGTCGTCCACCACCCCACCGTGCGGATAGCACATGGCCGAGTACTGGGCTTGCCCCACATCCATCTTGGAGGCGTCGTTCACCGTGACGCGCTGGACCAGGTCCAGGGCCTGCGGGCCACGCAGGATGAACTCGCCCATGTGGGAGACATCGAAGAGGCCTGCGGCCTCACGCACGGCCTTGTGCTCGGCGGTGATCCCCGTCGGGTATTGCACCGGCATCTCGAAACCGGCAAAGGGAACGATCTTGGCTCCCAGAGCTGCGTGCTCTTCGTACAGGGGGGTGCGCTTCAAGGGGGCATTCATGACATGAGCTCCACCATGATGGCTTTCTGGGCGTGGAGGCGGTTCTCCGCCTCCGGGAAGATGCGGGACCGGGGCCCGTCGATGACCTCGGCGGTGACCTCCTCGCCGCGGTGCGCGGGGAGGCAGTGCAGGAAGACGGCATCCGGGGACGCCCGCTCCATGAGAGCGGCGTTCACCTGGTAGGACCGGAAGGTCTTGGCCCGGTCGGCCGCCTCCTGCTCCTGCCCCATGGAAGCCCACACGTCGGTCGTGACCACGTGGGCCCCCTCGACCGCCTCCCGGAGCTCACGGGTGAGCAGGATCCTGGTCTCGCCCCGGGCGCGGGCCAGGATGGCAGGGCCGGGATCGTGCCCCTCCGGACACGCCAGCCGCAGCTCGAAACCGAAGCGGTACGCGGCGTTGAGCCAGGAGTTGGCCATGTTGTTCCCGTCCCCGATCCACGCCACGACGCGTCCGCGGAGCTCGGAACCGAACTCCTCCTGGACGGTCTGCAGATCCGCCATGACCTGGCACGGGTGCAGGAGGTCGGTGAGGCCGTTGATGACGGGGACGGACGCGTGCCGCGCCAGCTCCTCGACCTCGCCGTGGGCGAAGGTCCGGATCATGATCCCGTCCACGTAGCCCGAGAGCACCTTGGCCGTGTCGTGGAGGGACTCGCCCCGCCCCATCTGGCTGTCCCGGTCGGAGATGAAGAGCGCATGTCCGCCGAGCTGGGTCATCCCCACCTCGAAGGAGACACGGGTGCGCGTGGAGCTCTTCCGGAAGATCATGGCCAGACTCTTCCCGGCCAGCGGCGTGCCTTGCGCCTCGCCGGCCTTCAGCCGCCGGGCACGCTCGAGCATGGCCAGGAGCTCCCCGCGCTCGAAGTCGGGGATGGCCAGGAAATCCCGCTTGGATGGCATGATGCAGGTCCTCGCGTCTACAGGATGTAACGGCGGAGGTCCTCGTCCTCCGCCACCTTCTTGAGGCGATCGCGCACGAAGGCACCGTCCACCTCCACCGGCCGGGTGCCGCTCTCCGGGAGATCGAAGAGCATGTCCTCCAGGAGCGTGGTCATCACGGTCTGCAGCCTGCGCGCGCCGATGTTCTCCATGCGCTCGTTCAGCTCGGCGGCGATGCGGGCGATCTCCGCCACGCCTTCGTCGGTGAAGGCCACCGACGCCCCCTCGGTCTCGATGAGTGCGCCGTACTGCACGAGGAGGGCGTTCTTGGGCTCCTTCAGGATGCGCACGAACTCCTTCTCCCCCAGGCTCTTCAGCTCGACCCGGATGGGGAAGCGGCCCTGGAGCTCGGGGATCAGGTCGGAGGGCTTGGCGACGTGGAACGCGCCGGCCGCGATGAAGAGGATGTGGTCGGTGCGCACCAGGCCGTACTTGGTGGCCACGGTGGAGCCCTCCACCACCGGGAGGAGGTCGCGCTGCACCCCCTCGCGGCTCACGTCGGGGCCGAACCCGCCCCGCTCCCCGGCGATCTTGTCGATCTCGTCGAGAAAGACGATCCCCATCTCCTCGGCGCGAAACAGCGCCTCGTTCACCACCTCGTCCATGTCCACGAGCTTGTCCAGCTCGTCCTGGAGGAGGACGCGGCGGGCCTCGGACACGCTCACCCTGCGGCGCTTGGTGCGCTTGGGAAGCATGTCCTGGAGCATCTCGACGAAGCTTGGGTCCATCCCCTCGCCGCCTCCCATGGGAACCATCATCCCATCCAGGGACGGCGCCTGCTGCACCTCCACCTCCACCTCCCGATCCTCCAGCTTCCCGTCCTTGAGGAGCTGGCGGAGCTTCTCCCGGGTGCGCTGGCGGCGGGTGAGGGGTACTGCCCCCTCCTCCGACGTCTCCACCCCGGAGGGCCCGGCGATGAAGACCTGGGGCTGGTCCGTGTCTTCGGACTCGGGCTGCTCGTCCTTCACCGGCGGCAGGAGCAGATCCAGGAGACGCCCCTCCACGCGTTCCTCCGCCGAGGGCTGTACCTCGTCCTCACGCTCGGCGCGCACCAGGTTCACGGAGATGTCCACCAGGTCGCGGATGATGGACTCCACGTCCCGGCCCACGTACCCGACCTCGGTGAACTTGGACGCCTCCACCTTGAGGAAGGGCGCTCCCGCCAGGCGCGCAAGGCGCCGCGCGATCTCCGTCTTCCCCACGCCGGTGGGCCCGATGAGAATCAGATTGTTGGGCAGAATCTCGTCCCGCGTCTCCTCGTTGACGCGCTGCCGGCGCCAGCGGTTCCGGAGCACGATGGCCACCGCCTTCTTGGCCTCCTCCTGCCCCACGATGTACTTGTCCAGCTCGGCGACGATCTGTCGGGGGGTGAGCTCATCGAGCCAGGGGAGTTCCTGCGGTGCCTCGCCTTGGATCTCGCCCGCAGGCGCCGCGGGCGGGAGCGGGGGCTCCATGGGCTTGGTGGTCATCCCTCGCCTCCCGGGAGCTCCAGGACCACGATGTCCTCGTTCGTGTAGACGCAGATCTCTCCGGCGATCTTCAACGCCTCGCGGACGATCTCGGGCGCCTCCAGGGTCGAGTGACGCTGGAGCGCACGGGCCGCGGAGAGGGCGTAGGTGCCCCCGGAGCCGATGGCCAGGATGTCGTCGTCGGGCTCGATGACGTCGCCGGTTCCACTCACGAGAAACAAGTGCTGATGGTCCGCCACCGCGAGCAGGGCGTTGAGGCGGCGGAGGTACCGGTCCGTCCGCCAGTCCTTGGCGAGTTCCACCACGGCCTTGGTGAGGTTGCCGGGGTAGCGCTCGAGCTTCTCCTCCAACTTCTCGAAGAGGGTGAAGGCGTCGGCCACGGCCCCGGCGAAGCCCGCCAGGATCTTGCCGTCCTTGAGGGCGCGCACCTTGCGGGCACTGGCCTTGACGATGGTGTCGCCCACGGTGACCTGCCCGTCGCCTCCCATGGCGACGCGCTTGTTCCGGCGGACGGCGAGGACGGTTGTGGAGCGGACGGTTGGAATCGTCATGGGATCTTGCGGTTCTCGCCTGGTTGGATGGCGCTGCCGCAGTCGCGGACAGTCACCCCGCTGGGGAGTCTCGAAAGCTAACGCCCATTCTGCCGAATTGGCAGACTCGAACCCTACCCTCCCGAGCGCGGGTGGGCATCCCGGTACACCCGCAGGAGGCGCTCCTTCGTGGTGTGGGTGTAGATCCGGGTCGTGGAGAGGCTGACGTGCCCGAGGAGCTCCTTCACCGCCAGGAGGTCGGCGCCCTGCTCGAGAAGGTGGGTGGCGAAGGTGTGGCGCAGGGCATGCGCGGACAGCCCCCGGGCCCCCGCGGCGGCCTCCAGGCCGCGGCGCACCGCCTCCTGGATGGAGCGCCGCGAGAGCCGGCCCCCGCGGGCGTTGACGAGCACCGCCCCGCCGCCCCCCGCCACCTCCGCGCGGCGCGGCTCGTAGCGCTCCAGAGCAGCCAGGGACCGGCGGGTCACGGGGACGATGCGCTCCTTGCTCCCCTTCCCCAGCACGCGCACCTGGGCCGAGCGCCGGTCCAGGGCCTCCAGGTCGAGGCCGTGGAGCTCGGAGAGCCGCAGCCCACTCCCGTAGAGGAGCTCGAGGATGAGGAGGTCCCGGGTGGCCTGGAGCGTGTTTGCGGCGGCGCGGCTCTCCGCCACCTCGAAGACGGCCCGGATGTCCGCGGTGGAGAGGTGGCCCGGAAGGGGTCGGTCCACCTTCGGAGCCCGCACCGCCCGGGTCGGGTTGTGGGGGATGCGGTCCTCCAGGTGCAGGAAGCGGAAGAACGTCCGGGCCGCAGAGAGCTTACGCGCCACGGTGCGCCGGGAGCGTCCACCCCTGCGGCACCATCCGAGGAACCCCCGCAGCGCCAACCGGTCCGCTTCCTCCCACCCCCAGTCGGAGCGCCCCAGGTACTCGGAGAGGAAGGCCTGCAGCTCCTCCAGGTCCCGGGCGTACGCCTTGACCGTGTTGGGGGAGAGCTGGCGCTCGTCGGCCAGGTGCCGGAGGTACTCCTGCACCGCCGGCCTCGCGGGCATCCTTTCTCGAGCGGGCCCGGCCATGGTCACTCGCCCGGCGCCCGAGCCGCGTGCGCGGGCTCCAGGCCGTGTCCGGCCATCCAGGACAGGAAGTCCTCCTGGGCCCGTCGCGCCAGCGCTTCGCGCTTGGCGTGCTTGTCGCGGATCGCCTCGGGGAGGGGGTCCACCAGCCCCCAGTTGGAGTTCATGGGCTGGAAGCGGTCGTGGGCGCCCTCCCGCAGGTAGCGCAGGAGCGCACCCAGCATGGTGGTGGGCGGAGGGACCACCGGCTCCCTCCCCTCCAGGACCCGAGCCAGGTTGACGCCCGCCAGGATCCCGCTGGCGGCGGACTCGGTGTACCCCTCCACCCCCGTGAGCTGGCCCGCGAAGATCAGGTCGGCCCGGTGGGGGAGTGACCCGTGGGGCGTGAGGCAGCGGGGGAAGTCGAGGTAGCTGTTCCTGTGGATGGAGCCCCAGCGGAGGAACTCGGCCCCGGCGAGCCCCGGGACCATCGTGAACACCTTCTTCTGCTCCCCGACGCGAAGGCGCGTCTGGAACCCCACCAGGTTCCACATCTGGGCGGCGCGATCCTCGCGGCGCAGTTGGACCACCGCCCACGGACGCCGCCCCGTGCGCGGGTCGGTGAGGCCGATGGGCTTCATGGGCCCGAAGCGCAGGGTGTCCACGCCGCGGGCGGCCATGACCTCGATGGGAAGGCATCCCTCGAAGAAGGGCACCGTGTCCCACTCGTGGCCGTCGTGGACGTCGGCGGCGCGGAGCGCCACGATGAACGCCTCGTACTCGTCGCGGCTCAGGGGGCAGTTCAGGTAGTCCGCGTCCTCGCCGAAGCGCCCGGCCCGGAACACCACCGACTCATCCAGGGAGTCGCGGTGGACGATGGGGGCGATGGCGTCGTAGAACGCCAGCCCGCCATGCCCCAGGGCGGTGCGCACGGCCGCGGACAGGGCGTCCGAGGTGAGAGGCCCCGTGGCCACCACCGCCGGGCCCTCGGGGAGCGCCTGCATCTCGTCACGCACCACCTGGATGCGCTCCTCGGCGGCCACGGCCTCGGTCATGGCACGGCTGAAGAGGTCGCGGTCCACCGCCAGCGCCGACCCCGCCGGGACCCGGGCGCGCTCCGCCGAAGCCAGGAGCACCGATCCCAGCGCGCGCATCTCGCGCTTGAGCTGGCCATGCGCGTTCACAGGATCCTCGCTCTTGAACGAGTTGGTGCACACCAGCTCGCCCAGCGCGCCGGTGCGGTGGGCAGGGGTGGAGCGCACCGGCCGCATCTCCACCAGGCGGACCCGAGCGCCCCGCCGGGCGAGCTGGACGGCGGCCTCACACCCGGCCAGCCCTCCTCCCACCACGGTGACCACGGAGCTCACGTCCCCCGCTTGCGCCCCCGGCTCCCCTTGGGCTTCGCTTTGGCGCTCCCCTTGGCGCTCCCCTTGCGCACCGCGGCCTTGGCCAGGAGGTCGAGCGCCTCCTCCATCTCCAACTCCTCCGGCTCCATGTCCTTCGGGAGGGTGGCGTTCACCGTGCCATCGGTGACGTACGGGCCGTAGCGGCCCGAGAGGACGACCAGCTCAGCGCCGGTCTGGGGATGCTTGCCCAGCTGCTTCAGGGCGTCACGCCTGCCGGCGAGCTTGGCATCCACGAGGGCCACGGCGTCGCCGAGGGAGATCCCCCAGAGATCCTCTTCGCTCTTCAGGCTGGCGAAGGCCTTCCCGCGGCGCACGAAGGGCCCGAAGCGCCCGATCCCCACCACCACCTCCTCTCCGGTGGCGGCGTCCGTGCCCAGCGGCCGCGGAAGGCTGAGCAGCCGGACGGCGTAGTCCAGGTCCACGTCCTCGGGGAGCTTCCCCTTCGGCAGGCTCATCCTCCTGGGCTTCTCCGCTTCCGACGCGGCCTCCAACTCCACGTAGGGCCCGTACGGGCCCGCCTTGAGCAGGACGGGACGCCCCTCCTCGGGGTGGGCGCCCAGGACCTCGCCCTCGGGAGCGGGACCGTCCAGGGAGCGCGTGCTCCGGCACTCGGGGTATCCCGAGCAGCCGAGGAACCGGCCGAACCGGTTCCACCGCACCAGCATGGGCCTCCCGCACCGCTCGCAGGACTCGCCTTCGGCGGCGAGAATCTCCTTGATGATCTCGTCGGACCCAGCGGTCCCGTGCTCCAGGCGCTCCAGGAAGGGCGGGTAGAAGTCCCCGAGGAGCCGGCGCCAATCCACCTCCCCGTCCTCCACCCGGTCCAGCTCCGTCTCCATGCGACTCGTGAAGGCCACGTCGAAGATGTTCGGGAAGATGCGCACCAGGAGCTTCACCACGACCTCGCCCAGGTCGGTGGGGTGGAAGCGCTTCTGCTCCAGGTCCACGTACCCCCGGTCCACGATGGTGGAGAGGATCTGGGCGTACGTGGAGGGGCGGCCGATCCCCAGGCGCTCCATCTCCCTGACCAGGCTGGCCTCGGAGAACCGGGGAGGCGGCTGGGTGAAGTGCTGGCGGGGCTCGATGCCCCTGAGCTCGCCCTCGTCTCCCTCGGAAAGGGCGGGGAGAGGCTCCAGGTCGTCCAGGCGCCGGTGCTCGCCGGCCTCGGTGGCCTCCAGGTAGAGGCGGGTGAAGCCTTCGAACTTGACCACCGAGCCCGTGGCCCGGAACAGGTACCCCCGCCGGTCGGAGCCGCGCAGGTCGAAGTCCACCGTGGTGGTGTCGTAGACGGCCGCAGCCATCTGCCCCGACACGAAGCGGAGCCAGATGAGCTCGTACAGCCTCGCCTGGTCCGCGTCCAGGTACCGAGCGGCCTCGGAGGGATGGAGGGTCACGTCGGTGGGCCGGATGGCCTCGTGGGCCTCCTGGGCGCCCTTCTGCTGGGCCCCCCCCCAGAGCTGGGGCGTGGGGGCCACGAAGGCCTTGCCCAGCTCGCCCTGGATCCACTCCCGGGCCTGCTGCACCGCCCCGGGAGAGACCCGGGTGGAGTCGGTGCGCATGTAGGTGATGAGCCCCGCGCTCCCCCGGGTGCCCACGTCCAGGCCCTCGTAGAGGCGCTGGGCCACCGACATGGTGCGCCGGGCGGAGAAGCCGAGGCGCTTGGCCGCCTCCTGCTGGAGCGTGGACGTGGTGAAGGGAGGGGCGGGGTTCTTGCGCCGCTCCCGGCGCTTCACGTGGGTGACCCGGAAGGGGACGCCCGCCACGGCCGTCACCACCGCCGAGGCCGCCGTCTGATCGCCCAGGGCGAAGGCCTTCCCGTCGATCTGGTGGAGCTTGGCGTCGAAGGGCTGCGCGTCCTTCACGAGGTGCGCGGTGATGGACCAGTACTCTTCCTCCTCGAACGCGCGGATCTCGTCCTCGCGCTCGCAGACGAGGCGCAGCGCCACGGTCTGGACCCGGCCGGCGGAGAGCCCCGGGCGGATGGGCTTCCACAGGAGGGGGCTCACCTGGTAGCCCACCAGGCGGTCCAGGATCCGGCGGGCCTGCTGGGCCTCCACCTTCCGCATGTCGATGGGCCCGGGGCTCTTCAGGGCCTCCTGGACGGCGGCCTTGGTGATCTCGCGGAACTGGACCCGGCGGAAACGCTCCCCGTCGTGCTTCTCGTAGCCGAGCTGCTCCGCCACGTGCCACGCGATGGCCTCGCCCTCGCGATCGGGGTCGGTGGCCAGGATGATCATCTCCGAGGACTTGGCTTTCTGCTTGAGTTCGGTGAGGATCTTCCCCTTCCCGCGGATGGTGACGTAGTGGGGCTCGAAGCCGTTGGCCACGTCCACGCCCAGCTCCCTGGTGGGGAGATCCCGCACGTGCCCCACCGAGGCCGCCACCTCGTAAGCGCTCCCGAGGTAGCGTCCGATGGTCCGGGCCTTCGCCGGGGACTCCACAATAACCAGGTGCTTCGCCATGCCGTTAACGCGTCTCCAACGGGGTGTGAATCCCAGGCTCGGACTCCAAAAGCTGGAGCACCCGGGCCGCAACATCTTCCACCGTTCTGCCCTCCGTGTCCACCTCCAGGTGGGCGCGGGCATACTCCGGCTCCCTCCGGGACAGGAGCTCCCGGGCCGTCCCGAGGGGGTCCGGGCCTGCCAGGAGGGGCCGCTTTCCGGAGCGCGGCCTCGCCCGCCGCACCGCCTCCTCGGCGGACACGCGGAGCCACACGGAGGTGGTGCCCTCGGGCAGGTTGGCGAGCCGCCCGGGCTGGGCCGCCCACCCTCCCCCTGCCGCCAGCACCACCCGGTCCCGGGCCAGGGCCCTCTCCGCCTCCCGCGCCTCGGCGGCGCGGAAGTGCGACTCCCCGGATTCGGCGAAGATGGCCGGCACGGGGCGGCCCTCCGCCTTCACCACCTGCGCATCCAGGTCCACGAAGCTCCACCCCAGGCGCCGGGCCAGCACACGGCCCACCGACGACTTCCCGCACCCCATGAACCCCACCAGGACCAGGCGCCGGGACGGGGGCAAGGTCAGCGCTCCCCGAATCCGCGCCGGGCCAGGTGCGCCAGCTGCGCCACGAAGTTGCGGCGGACCTCCCCGACGGAGTCGCCGCCGAACTTCTCGAGGAAGGCGTCGGCGATCACGAGGGCGACCATCGCTTCTCCCACCACCGCCGCCGCCGGGACCGCGCACACGTCGCTCCGCTCCACCGCGGCATCGCCCGCCGAGCCGTCCCGCAGATCCACGCTGGCCAGGGGCCGGCGGAGCGTGGAGATGGGCTTCATCGCGCCGCGGACCACGAGGGGCTCCCCGGTGGTGACGCCCCCCTCGAGCCCTCCGGCCCGGTTCGAGGAGCGGCCCAGACCGCCGGTCCGGGGCTTGTCGGCGGCGCGCACGATGGGATCGTGGACCTCCGAGCCGGGACGTCGGGCGCCTTCGAACCCCAGGCCGATCTCCACGCCCTTCACCGCCTGCACGGACATGACCGCCGCCGCCAGACGCCCGTCCAGCTTGGTGTCCCATGCGACGTGGCTCCCGAGGCCGACGGGGACGCCCGTCGCCACCACCTCGAAGACGCCGCCCAGGGTGTCGCCCGCCTCCCGGGCGCCGTCGATGGCGGCCACCATCCGCGCCGACGCGGCCGGGTCCAGGGACCGGACGGGGTCCAGGTCAGAGGCGGCGTTCAGATCCTCCGGGAGCACGTCGGGCGGGGCCGCGGCCACGTCTCCGATGGACACCACGTGGCTCCCAACGCCGATGCCGAACTCCGCCAGCAACCGCTTGGCCACCGCTCCACAAGCCACCCGGGCAGCGGTCTCCCGGGCGGAGGCGCGCTCCAGGATGTCGCGCACGTCCCGGCGGTCGTACTTGAGCGCGCCCACGAGGTCGGCGTGCCCGGGGCGCGGGAGGTAGTGGGGCCGGAGCGCCTTGGGGTTCTCGTCCTCCGCGGCAGGGAGAGGGCTCATGGCCGTCCGCCAGTTCTCCCAGTCCCGATTCCAGATCACCATGGCGATGGGCGAGCCGAGCGTCTCGCCCAGCCGGACACCGCTCAGGAGCTCCGCCCGGTCCGCCTCGATCTGCATGCGCCGTCCGCGCCCGTGCCCGCCCTGGCGGCGTCGGAGTTCGGGATCCACGTCCCGCTCCATCTCCAGGCCCAGGCCCGCGGGGACCCCTTCCAGCAGGGCCACCAGGCCCCGCCCGTGGGACTCCCCGGCGGTACGGAACGACAGGCGCGACATCCTAGGTGCCCGTGGCGGGAGTGAAGAGGGCCGCGTTACGGACGCCACGGCCTCGATTCCTAGGCGGCGCGACGACGCCATAGCCCAAGCTACGGCTAGGAGCGCCAACGACGGGGTAACAACGCGAAGCGTTGTCGAGGCCGTGCCGCCGCAACCCGCATCCTCGTGTGTTCATATCTCCCCTGGTGTCGGGCTCAGGGGGGTTACGCCCCTGAAGCATCGTCTCTCCTCCTCACCGTAGCTACGGCTACGCCTCGTCGTCGTTCCTCCCTTGAGGGGCTCAAGCCCCCTGAGCGCGGCCCACGTCACTCCCGCCACGGGCACCACCCTCGACAAAGCAAAGCCCGGCCGGGCCGGGCGGGAACGTGGTCGGTGCCTGGGCCGGAAGGGGCACGGACGCGTTCCGGCTGGCTCCTAAGTATATAGATGTACGGGCGGCGTCCTCCAAGACCCGTTCTTCCGGAATACCTCACTCAAAGCAGGCGCCCCGGCGGCTGATGCCGCCGGGGCGCCTGCTTCCACAGCGCACGTTCTGCCTGGAGCCCGGCCTCTATCTGCGCGCCGGATGCTCCCTGAACACGTCCGCCTTGCGCACGTCGATAACAACCACGCCCCCCGCGGAGGTCGTCCCGAACAGCTTCATCACAACGCAGCGGTCCTCCGTGATGCTCTCATCGTCAATCAGCGGAGTGCCGAAGTCCGTCGGGTCCCCGTAAAGTCGGACCGCCTCGCCGATATCGGTCCCGGCTCGATTCTTCGGGTAGACCTTTCCGCAGGTATATCCGGCGTTGTCCTCGGGGAACGGGAGTACTGCCCTCAACGGGCCCGTGATGATGTCGCGGATGTACACTCGCCCGATTCGCGTGAAGCGCCATGTGTCGATGATGTCGATCGTGCGTGCTCCACTCCCCACGAAGGCGAGATGAGTGTCTGGGCTATATGCCCCACGGTTCTGCAGTGTACGTGCGTTAGCGTGAAGAGGGTGCAACGCTGCACCGGCAGCCTCAGTGGCGGAAGGCACCGCCACCACCCCTTGGAGGCGCAGGTCCTCAGGACTGATGAAGTACGCAGCCACCTTTCCCCGGACCACTCCAGACGTCCCATCGTTGTTCAGACCCACACCGCGGACCTCCTCCGCTGCGTTGGTGAGCAGGTCGACAACTCGGGCTCGCGCGCTGAGTGCCACCGTGGGTCCGGGGTTAGCGCTGTATGTTACCACCCTCCCGATCGGTGCAGCGGCACCTTCACCCACCAGCACAAAACGTCCATCCCCGGACGCAGCGACGAACGTGGTGTCCTTCAGGAGGAACTCCTCGGCATTGATGTCGCCCAGCCACATCTCAATGTCCGAGCCGGCTGCCTTCATGGACTCAATCGCCCCGTCCAGACCGGCGGCGTCAGTGTTTGACGCACTGATCACCGTATTGGGCCGGCCAGTCGGGTGATCATAGATCGTCAACTCACCGGAGGGCGAACCCTTGACCGAATCCACATGGAAGACAACCCAGATGTCCTCGCCGGGCGTCGGCTCCTGGAAACCGTTGAAGATCTTCACCTCGGCTGTGTCACTCGGAGGCTCGTAGTATCCCTTTCGAACCGTGCCTCCCAGCCCGGCCACTGTAGTCTTCGTCGAGTAGACAACGTTCCCATAAGCATCGACCGCCACGAATTGGGGTCGGTCCGAGAACGACACTCCTTCGGTAAACGGTAGAGTCTGGATCTTCCAGCCGATGGATGTCTCTCCCTCCTCCAACACAATCCGGAAGATGTTCACATCCGGAGTCAACAGTCTGACCGAATCGGTTTCCGTCAGCTTGACGAGATCCACAGAGGAGAGATTCGTGCCGCCGGAGTTCGCCACCCAGAGCGAATCTCCTGCGCGATTGAACGCGAGCCCCCAGGGCTCTGAGCCCACGCCGATGGACCTGAGGAACCGATCATCCCTCAAGTCGAACACATCCAGGCGGTTTGTGACGATGTTGGACAGGAACATCCTGCGCCTCACCGTGTCAACCGCAGCGTCCATGATCCTCCCCCCAAAGGGCAGAAGGACCGTCTTTCCCGCCACCACGCTCCGCGTAAGTCGTAGTCCCACGCGGTTCTGCGCCACTGTCTCGCCAGTCGCCAGCGTGTCGCACGGCAGCGAAACCAGTGAGTCCAGTCCGACGCTGGCCGCGCAGTTCCCCTGCGCGTCCCTCATCCACGAGGTGATCTCGTAGATCAGCGTGTCCGGGAGATTCAGAGAATCCACGTTGAAGGTCCCGAACCTGAAGAACCTCGTGACCGTCCCGGTTCTGGCCGGGTCGAACACGGCCGAATCGGTCCGGATCAGCGTGTCTCCCCTCGTCGGGGAGATAGCCCTCACGGTATACCCCACCTTCGCGACGCCACCACCGGCGTCCGAGCCGCTGATCTGGACGGTGACCGAGTCCTGGAGCTCCATGCGCTCCGGAGCCGACGACGTGTGCCTCAGCACCGGACGGATCGTGTCCCCCGCGCCGGCGGGAACCACGACCATGCTCAGCGGGCCATCCTGACCGGCGACCTCTAGGGCGTTGCGCACGATGGCCGTGATCTCCATCGGGCCGAGAGTGTTCTCGGGAATCGCGATGGTGGTGTCCACGACGACCGAGTCGGCCGGAGGCGTGATGGCCTTCACGATGGTGGTGTCCAGGGCGCCCCGGATCTCGATGCGGACCTGGGTGATGCCAAGCGGATCCTGCGCTCGCACCCGGGCCGTGAGGCCGAGCCCGGCCTGGATGGTCTGGCCGTCGACGATGTCGAGGATCTCGACGTCGGGTCCGCCCAGGACCAGGTTCACGGTGTCCGACGACTGGTTGCCGGCGCTGTCGGCGGCGATGACGATGATCTGGGCCGTCTCCTTCGTGGAGTCGGCCGTGGCCCGCAGGTAGCGGGAGATGGTCGTGTCCTTCACGCCCGCCGCGAACGTGACGGCGCGCTCGATGAAGCGGGGCACCACCGTGTCGGTCCCGAGGTCGGGGTTGCCCCGCTTCGCGATGCCGCGCATGCGCACCGAGCGCACGCCGAAGTTGTCGGTGAGGCGGGCGGTGACGAGCACCGAGTCGCCCAGGGGCTTGGCGGAGAGCGAGTCTCCCCTGGGGATGAGGATCGTCGTGGTCGGCGACTTCCGGTCCGCGATGAACAGGAGCACGCCGCTCGTCCGCTCGATCACGCCGAGGGTGTTGCGCGCCGCAGCCTGCACCATGATGGGGCCGGCAGCGGTGTCAGGGATGGACGTCGCCGTGTCGAGCTGCACCGAATCCTGGCTCGTGCCGAGCGTCTTCACCAACGCACGCTCCAGGGAGCCGGTGATGTCCAGGCGGAGCCGGTTGACCCCCTTGGGGTCGGTGGCCGTGATGGTGGCCTCCAGGTCGGCGCCGGAGGAGACGACGTCGCCGTCCTCGAACCCGCTCAGAAGGACCATGGGCCCGCCCACCGAGAGGCTGACCGTGTCCGCGGCCACGTTCCCGGCGCTGTCCTTGGCCTCCACCACCACGTACGCCTTCTCCCGCGTGGTGTCCTCCGCGGCCGGCAGGTACCGGCTGACCGTGGTGTCCTTGGCCGCGACCGCGAAGTCCACGGTCTTCTCCGCAAAGCGCTCCACGACCTGGAGAGTACCCAGGGCGGCGTCGCCGCGCAGCGCGAAGCCGGTGATCGTCAACGAGGTCACGCCCACCTTGTCGGTGACGTGCACGGAGACGAAGACCGAGTCACCGATGGCCGTGCCCGAGAGCGAGTCGCCACGGGGGACGCTGATGTCCACCGTGGGCGCCTTGGCGTCGGCGCCCGCGGGACCGCCCTGTCCCGGGATGGAGAAGAGGTTGTCCCCCTCGCACGCCGCCACCGCGAGGACGCCCGCCATCGCGGCTCCGGTGAGGAGGGTTCGGATTCCCATGATTGGCTTCCGGCGCATGTCGGTTTCGCTCCCGATCGACCCGATCAGTTGGAGCCACGCACGATGTGCGGGGTCACGAGGATGATCAGATCACGCTGGACCATCTGCTCCCGCTTGACGCGGAAGAGCCGGCCGATGACCGGGAGGTCCATGAGGAGGGGGATGCCGGAGCGGAACTCGGTTCGCTCGCTCTGGGTGAGCCCGGCGATGACCACCGTCTCACCGTCCTCGACGAGCACCCGTGTCGCCGCCTCCTGAGTCTGCTTGATGAAGCCTGCGTCCGACGCCGTGAACTCGGCCGAGGAGCGCTCGGCGATGAGGTCCAGCAAGATGTTCCCGTCGGCGGTGACGTGGGGCGTGGCCTGGAGGATGATGCCCGTCTCCTCTGTGGTCACCTGCGCGGTCGGGTAGGCGCCTGTCTGGCCGCTGGCGCCGGCGCCGGCGTCCACGATGCGCACCGGCACGTCGGCGCCCACCTTCAGGCGGGCCTGGACGTTGTCCAGCGTCGTCACCTGGGGAATGGCCTGCACGTCCGAGAGCTGCACCGAGTGGAGGGCGTCCAGGAAGCTGATGAGCTGGTGCCGCCCGATGACCAGAGAGCTGAGAAGGGTGAGACTCGGGGACGTGAGCCGCTCTTTGGCGTTCCCCAGGGCCGCGATGGAGTTTCCGCCCAGGAGCACCACGGCCTCGCCTTGCTGGACGGCCTCGTCGGGCAGGTCCAGGACACCGTCGCCGTTCAGGTCGGCGGCGCCGTCGGAGAGCTGGTTGATCTGGTTCCCGCGGGAGTCTTTGAGCTCGTACGTCACGCCCATCTCGTCCAGGTCCGTGCGGTTCACGAAGATGATCTTGGCCTGGATGGAGACCTGCGGCGTGCGGATGTCCAGATCGCCGAGAAGGCCCCGGACCGCGTTCTGTACCCGGGCGATGTCGCTCACCACCAGCGTGTTGGTGCCCGTTCCCACCGTGACCTTGCCCCGCGCCGACAGCAGGGGCGTCAGCGCCATCTGCAGCTCGGTGGCGGTGGCGTAATTGATGCGGTAGGGCCGGGTCTCGATGGGCTCGATGGCCTCGCGCTCGTTCAGCTTGGTGATGTTGTCCACCCGGATGATGCCGTACTCGTCCTCCTCGGCCACCAGGCCCTGTCCGGACAGGATCGTCCTGAGGGCGATGTCCCACGGCTGATCGAGGATGGTGGCGGTCACCAGCCCGGTGATGTCCGAGCCGGGCACGATGGACTTGCCGGAGAAGGACGCGAAGGACAGCAGCACGTCCTGGATGGGCGAGTTCGAGAAGGTGATGGAGATGCGCCGGGCTGTGCTGAGCTGCTGCGGAGCCGCCTCGGCCGAGGGCTGCGTCGGGCCGGCGCGGCCGTCCATGCCCGCTTGCTGCGGGAACACCGACGGCGACGACGCGCCGGCGCCCGAGCTCCAGGGGGCGAAGTCGCCCTCGGAGTTGTCGAGTGTGATGCGGATGCCGTGGGGGTCGGGAGCGATGCTGTACGCGGGCTTTCCGCCCAGCACGAGCACCACCCGCACCACGTCTTCCGAGTACTGGCTGGTGCGGACGGAGCGGATTCCCCCGCGGTTGATGTCGGCGAATTCGCCGTCGGGGAGGGCGTGGCGGGCTCCCATGACGTCCACCACCAGGCGGTGGGGACCCTCCATGGTGAAGTCCCGGAAATCCACGTCTCCGTCCACCGCGATGAGGACGTTGGTGTGCTGGTCCGCGGAGGTGATGGCCACTTCGGTGACCGGCCCCCCCAGGGCCAGGAGCACACCCGTCCAGAGGGCGTACATGGCGGTCATGGAGTGCCTCCCAGGCGCCGGGTCTGCAGCTGCATGATCTTCTGCTCCGTGAGCCCGAATTGCGCGACCTCCACCACGACCTGATCGCGGTGGATCTCGACGACTCGGATGTTGCCGACCGATTGGCCGACCTTGAGGTACCAGGACGGTCCGGGCTGGACCGTCACCGTGGCACCGTCCTCGGACATCTCCACGGTGCTCGTGCCCAGAACGGCCACGCTCTCCGACGGGTTGCCGGAGTAAAGGATCCCCACCACCCGCAGTTGCTCGAAGCGGGGGGCGCCCTGGTCCACTCCTGTGAGGGGGCGGAACGGGTTGCGACGCTGCAAGGTCGGGTAGGAGAACACCTCCCGCTCGAACACGAGCTCCGTGGGCGGCTGCTGTGCGGGCGGGTTGGCGGGGGGCTCCTGAGCCGCGGCTCCCTGCGGGAGCAGGAGCGCCCCCACGAGCAGGCCCAGCGAGAGATGCGAGAGCGTCGTCATGGGTCAGTCTCCCGCCGGGGCCGCAGCCGGCGCGGGCCCCGGAGTGGCCTCCGGCAGCACATAGGTCTCGATGCGGAAGCCCGCCTGGACCGGGGACTCGTATTCCGGGAAGTAGTCGGCTTGATCGTACAACTCGACATCCACCCCCACCGGCGTGATCACACGTGACAGGCTGGCAATGGCGGTGAGGAAGCGGGCGACGTCATGGTACTCGCCGACGGCCACCATCTCGTAGGAGGTCTTCGTGTAGAAGGCACCCGTTTCCGGAGGCTCGGGGATGATGCGGCTCACCTCCACTCCGGCCCGCCGGGCCCGGTCGGAGATGTCGTCGAGCAGTCCCGCCACCTCCTCGGCCGCGGGGATGAGCTCCTCGAGCTTTCCCACCTGGCGCTCGTAGAGGGCCAGGCGCTCCTCGAGATCGCCACCGCCCCGGGCCGCCAGCACCTGGGCGCGGCGATTCTGGTCCTCCAGCGTCTCCAGGCGGGTCTGCATGGCCGTCACCTCTTCCCGCCTACCCTTGTACCAGAACGAGTAGAAGGGATAGATGAGGGCGAGGAGGATGACGCCGACGATGAGCGCGTTGCGCTGCTTCGGGTCCGCGGGGTTGTACCATGCCATGGCTCACCTCCCCCCTGCGGTGCCGGAGGTGGTGGCCTGCGCGCCGGAGAGATCGCTCTCGAAGAGCGGTACGGTCTCCAACTCCTCCAGGGGCGGCGGCTCGAACGTCACGAGGAGCTCGAACACGTAGACGATGTCGTCCGGGTTCTCCACGGACGGCGCCTGCTCGGTGCGCTCGATGACCACGCCCCGGAGGAAGGGTGACGCCTCGAGGTTCCGCATCAGGCTCGTGATCGCGAAGTTGCTCCCCGCCGTGCCGGCGATGCGGATCTGGAGGGGCTCCTCCTGGACCTGCATGACCTCGCGCAGCCAAGTGTAATCGGGAAGGGCCCGGGCGACCTCGTCCAGGATGTGCGGCCACACGTAGCGGCCCGCGTCGATCTGCTGGATGATGGCCACGCGCTGCCCGATGGAGTCCCGCCGGGCCGTGAGCTCGTTCGTGCGCTGGATCAGGTCCGCGAAGCGCACCGAGTCCTGCACGGCGGAATCCAAGGCGACCTGGGCCTCCTCCCGGTCGGAGCGCAGGCCGAGGAAGAGCCACCCGACGACCACCAGCGTGACCAGGCCGGCGGCGCCGGCCCCGATCTGGTAGGGATCGCCGGGCATGGAGAAGCCCCCGCCGCCCGTGCCGAAGCTGGGGAGCGAGATGCCCTTGAGGGAGATGCCGCGGCCCTTGGAGGACCGCTTCTTCCCACCCGGAAGGAGGTTGACTTCAATCAAGGGTCAGCCCTTGTCCATGGCGCCTCACAGGCGCAGTGCCAGCCCGAGGGGAAGCAGGAGCATGGGCCCCGCTTCCTCGATGGACACCTCACCCGCCGCGCCGGGGCGCACCGGGACCCGCTCGAAGGGGTTCACCAGCCGCGTCTCGACGTTCATGCGCCTCCCCAGCGACTCCACCATGCCCGGCACCCGGGCACCGCCGCCGCAGAGGTAGATCTTGCCCAGGGTCTCGCCGTCCTCCCGGGTCATGAGGAAGGCGCTGGCCCGCTCGATGCCCACCGCGATCTCGTCGGCGGAGGCGTCCACGAACCGCTCCAGGTCGTCCACGGTCTCCCGCGCCTGGACCACGTCTTCCGCCTGCTCGGCGGTGAGCCCCCGCTCCCGCTGGAGGTCCTCGCGGATGCGCCGCGAGCCGAAGGGGATGTCCCGGGTGAGGATGGGGATCCCGCTCTCCAGGATGTTCACGTTGGTGGTCTCGTGCCCCACGTTCACCAGCGCGATGATCCCCTCCTGGGCCTCCGGGTAGTTGTGCAGGAACGCGTTGTGGAGCGCGAAGGCGTCCACGTCGATGATGACCGGGTTGATCCCGGCGTCCTGGAGGAGGCCGACCTTGTTGTCCACCAGCTCGCGCTTGGCGGCCACCAGGAGGACCTCCATCTGCATGCCGTCGTCGTGGGGGTTCAGGATCTGGAAGTCCAGCTCCACGCTCTTGATGTCGAAGGGGACGTGCTGCTCCGCTTCCCACCGGATGACCTCGCGGGCGTCGGACTCCTTCATCCGATCCATCTGGATCTTCTTGATGATGACGTCGTGCCCACCGATGGCGGTGACCACCTCCGCGTTCTTGCTGCCCAGCTGCTCGAAGAGGCCGCGCACCGTCTCGGAGACCAGACCGTAGTCCATGATCTCCCCTTCGACGATGGCGTCGGGGAGGAGGGCCCGCATGGCGACGCGGGTCACTTCCGGCTGCGCGCCGGAGTGGTCCACCTCCACGACCTTCACGAAGCCGGAGCCGATGTCCAGGCCGATGGAGGTCCTTTTCCGCCCGAAGAGACCCATGCGCTCGCTCGCCGCCGTGGGACAGGAACAGAAATTCCCAGATTTGTCGGGTTCAGCTTACCACCGAAAATCCAGACTTGTCAAGAATAATGTGCTTCCTGCCGGATATGCAAGAATTGGTAAACATTTGGCGCATGCCAAGGCGAGAAAGACGGCCGGCAGGCTCCCAGGTCGCCCGCCGCCCCCGCCGCGAGGAGCCGGCGCTCAGCCGCCGGTGATCCCCGACAGGTCCACCCAGCTCCGCATGGCGATGGGGCGGATCCTGGTGAGGGACGAGTTGTTCAGGAGGGCGCGGTTGACCGCGCAGCTCGAGTAGGTGATCACCGCGTCGCCCAGGACCGTGATGTCCTCGATGTTCACGTTGGCGGCGGTGACGCCGCCCCAGAAGTGGCCTCCGCTACCCATGGTGGTGAGCGTCCCCTTCACGTACACCGGGCCGTAGAACTCGAATCCGCCCGTGACCTTCAGGTCCCCCTCCACCAGGAGGATCCCCTGCCCCACGCCCTGGGTGAGCTGGAGGTCGCTGCCCCCGTAGTAGATGATGGGGAAGTAGTTGAAGCAGGGGGACGTGGGGTTGATGGGGTCCCCCCAGTTGTCCTTGACCGACGTGTTGCAGACACCACTCGCCACGATGGGCCCGATGGACGACGGGGTGCCGGTGTACACCTTGTCGGCCAGCGCCACCATCCCCTCCCACCCCAGGTCCCCGAACTCCAGCATGGATTCCGCCGTGACGGTGGAGTCCTGGGTGTAGAGGGGGACACCGGTCATGTTCGCCTGGATTTTGTCCTCGTTCCCGGTCCAGTCGATGTTCAGCGTGTCGTCGATGAGGATCCCCGGCTTGTCGGTCAAGCCGGTGGTGGGGCAGATGCCCGTCCAGTCCGCCAGGCCACCGTCGTCTCCGCTGGGCGCGCCGTCGAGACCGTGGATCTGCGCGCTTCCACCGTAGTTCAGCGTCCCCTGGGTCGTGAGCGCGGCCGGCGGGTCGATGGTGGCCGTGATCAATCGGGCCACCAGGCCGACCCGGCGGGAGCCTCCGGACCAGAGGGCGCCGCCCTCGGTGACGGTGGACGTGGCGTCCAGGAAGTACAGGAAGGTGGAGAGCCTGGTCACCTCGACCGACGAGATCCCCTCGTCCGCCGTGTCCGAGAGGGTCGTGACACCCCATATGGGCATGGCCGACAGCGTCTGGCTGTTGCTGACGAGGATCCGGTTGGTGCTGCTCTGGGCGAGGTTCACCGCCAGCGCGGCGTTCCGGTTGGCCACGCCGATGCGCAGCTCCTGGCTGGCCATGTAGAAGCCGGCGGTGACCAGCACACCGATGATGACGAGCGTGCCGACGGCCACCGGCATGGCGAACCCGTTCTTCTCCTGCGTTGACATGTCGCTCTCCTGGAGCCGGGAAGGTCGAAGAGGCTGCTCAGTTCCGTGTGTAGATGCGGCCCGTGAGGGAATCCGACACGGGCTGGCCCAGCGAGTTCATCACCCCCGAGGCCGTGCGGATCTTCACCGTGATCTGGCGCACGTCGGTCGTGACGCCCGTGACGGAGCCCAGGGAATCGAGGTACGTGAACTCGATGCCCGTGGAGGGTTTCAGGGGCCCCACCATGGGCGCGGCGGTGCCGCCCGCGGGCGTGCGCCCCAGGTACGTCTCGCCGCTCTCGGTGACGAGGCTGTAGGTGTAGCGGACGTAGCTGCGGACCGGTGCCCCCACCCGGACGGAGTCGGCGGCGAACTCGGCCGCCTGGCCCCCGAAGGTGAGGCGGGACGCGGGAGACGATCCGCAGGCGGCGGTGGTGTCCACGGCCGTGACACTCGCCGCGATCCAGGCATCGTCGCTGCTGACGTTCTCCCGGTTGTCGGCGAACACGAACACCGAGTCGCCGACGGAGAACCAGTTTCCGACCTTCAGCACCGTGACGGACGGGGTCGCGGGGGAAACGGCACACGCCACGCCGAAATTCCGCATGGAGCGCACCGTGATGGAGCTCGAGCTCATGGAGATGATGTCGCCCCCCTGGGCGCTGACCTCCCGGAGCTCGGAGAAGAGCACGTCCATGGCGGCGCGGAGGGCCTGCTGGCCCTGGATCTGGACGTTCTGCGCCGTATAGGTCCGCTGGTTCGTGATCAACACCTGGAGCGTCACCATGATCAGGAGCGACCCCAGGACGGCGACGATGATGAGCTCGGTGAGGGTGAACCCCCTGCGGTCGCGGTTCATCGCCTGATGATCCGGTATTGGAACGTGTCGGCGACCCCGGTGGTCAAAATGGGAAATCCAGCCCCTGTCGCCGTCTTCACGCCCGGGCCGACCGTGATGATCCGCACGAGCTTGGACTGGGACGTCTCGCTGGTCGCACTCCAGGTCATGCGGAAGACGCCCAGGCTGTCCGACCCGCTCCCCACGTTGTCGAAGTTGGTGGCCTGCACGCGCTCGACGACGCTCTGGAGGGCCACGGAGCGCTCGGTCATGACCCTGGCCAGGGTGGTCTGGCGGACGACGAGCATGGTGGTTCCCGCCATGCCCAGCACGCCGATGGCCAGGATGATGATGGAGATGATGACCTCCACCATGGTGAAGCCGCCTCTGCCGGAATCACGCGGGGAGTCCATGTCAGTAGATCAACTGCCCGAGGGGGAGGATGCGCACGGAGGCGGAGTCGGCGTTCTGCCAGAACCCGAGGTTCACGGCCGCGGAGAAGTTGGTGCACCCGGTGTCGGCGTAGCCCCGGGCGTTCATGCACAGCAGGAGATTGCCCGAAGTGGATTGGAGGTCGACGTGGAACTCCTCTTCGAAGCGGACCTTCTCGATCAGGGTGGTGCCGCTGGTGATGGTGACGCTGTCGCCCGCGACGTCCACCAGGAGCTGGACGGTGGTGCCCCTCTCGATGGCGGTGGCCCGGGCCCGGGCGTGGAGCGCGCTGAACGTGTTCCGCGCCCCCCTGACGGCGAACCGCCCCTGGGCGTTCCCGTAGCTCGTCAGCGCGATGCCCGTCAGGATGCTCCCGAGAAGCAGCGCGATGACTACCTCGATGAGGGTGAAGCCGCGTAGGGCTCGCATGGACGCTCCGAAGGGGTACTCGAACTCACTGACAGACCATCCCAAGTTGCGTGCCAGGCCGTAGCTCCAATATTCGTGCGGCCCCCGACCCCCGTAAAGGATGACCTGAAGGACCTTTGTGCGCCTGACCGGCAACTGTTGCACCCCCGGCGAGCGCCCCGGGACCCGGGCGGGCCCACCGCAGGGAGCCTCACGCCCCCGCGTCGCATGCGCCGGTTCGGGGTCGGCGGGAGTCCATCCGCCGGATCCCGAGCCTAACGGGCCCCCGGGGGGAGGAGAACCAATCCGGCCAGGGGAACGGGACGGGCGAGCACATCCGCGACCGACTCCAGGGCGCGCAGCGTGCGGCAGGGAGAGCCGTCCAGGGCCGACGCCGGATCCACCAGGATGTCGCCGCCGGCCCGTGCCGCCCCCAGGAGCCGGGCCCCGTCGCGGAGGGTGAGGGAGCCCCCGGCGAGGAGGAGCCCGTCGAAGCGGGTCCCGGAGAGGACCACGTCCCCCGTCACCACCAGGAGCCCCTGCCCCCGCCCACCCACCATGGCCACGCCGCCCTCGTGGAAGCGGGCCGGCACGTAGGCGCCGCAGGGCGCGCCGGCGCTCCCCGGATCTCCCAGGTTCGTGGGGTCGGAGCCATCGCACGCCCCGTCCAGCACCACCGGCCGGGGGCTCCCTTCGCCCCAGCCCAGGGGAGGGAGCGCCCGAGCCAGGTCCCCGGGGCCGAGGGGGCCCAGGGACGGCTCCCCTTGAGGGTGGGGCTCGACGCGGGCCGTGACGGGGAGGGTGTGGAGAGCCCGAAGGGTGTCCAGGACGGCCTCCCAGGGGCTGCAAGCGCCGTCGGGAAGGGGGATCTCTTCGGGAACGGAGAAGCCGCTCGAGTGGCCGAGGAGCAGGGCGGCACCCCCGGCCGCGAGCTCTGCCACACCTGCGCGCGCCTCGAGGCGCCCTGCGCCGTCCAAGAGCCATGCCGGGGCGCCGACGCCCACGCTCCACACGGCCCCGCGAACGTGCCCTTCGCCGGAGATCCGCCAGACCTCCCGCGAGAGCCGGAGGGCCCGCCCGGCGAAGGCGTGCCCACCCAGGGTGCCCTCGACGAGGAGGGTCTCCCCTCCCCTGGCAAGGTGCGCCAGCGCCTCCCGGCTGGCCGCCGCCATCCCTTCGCGGTATCCGGCCTCGGCACCGGCGCGCGCCTGAAGGAGTCGGGCGCCGGCGACGGAGGCGGCCAGCTCGCGGCGCGCCAGCAGGAGCGCACCGTGGGCCAGGAGCCCCAGCGCCACGACGGCGAGCGCCGCCATGGCGAGCACCGTCCCCCGGCGGTCGGAGCTACTCATCCCGGGTGCCCCGCATGCGCACCGCCCAGGCAGGCGAGGAGCTCGCCTCGCCGTCGAGGACGACGTCCACGACCACGTCGGGAGACACCGCGCGGAAGCCGCTCCCCGGGGTCTTCAGAACCTCGGGAGTGAGCGGCTGCCGCCCCCCCAGACCGCGCCGGTACCGCAGCGCCCCGGCGGAGAGGTGATACGCGCCGCGCTCGAACCATCCGGCCGCAACCGCGTCGCGAGGCACGGTGCCGGAGAGGACCCACCGCTCCGGGGACGACTCACCGAACGGGCACGGCACGGAGCTGGGACCCCGCTCGACGAGGGCCAGCGCCACCGTGCGGCCCGAGGCCAGCACCAGGAGGACCGAGTCCTTGGCAGGATCCGGCGCACGGGTACCCGCAGCGGAAACATGGATCTCGGTGCCGCCCGCCCCGCCTGCACAGACCAGAGCCTGCCCTCGGAACGCGCGGAGCGCCAGGGAGTCGGGGCCGACGCTCCAGTCCCCCTCGCCCGCCGCCGCACGGGCCTCCTGCCCCAGGAGGTGGCGCGCCGTGCGCACTGCGGCGAGGCGCTCCGCCCGCCCGGCCAGGAGGCCCAGGACCTGGCGCTGGCGCGCCACCATGCCGAGGGCCAGCGCCATGATCAGGTACGAGAGGAGCAGCGCGACGAGGGTCTCCGCCAGCGTGAAACCGGACCCCCGCAGCGTGGCGCTGCCGGCGCTCACGGGCCCCCGGCTTCCCCCACGCGCGCGTGGAGGCTCGTGAGAGCGGAGTCCGGCCCGGAGGACCATTCGAGGAGGAGGCCTCCCCCGGACAGCCACCAGTTGGCCGTTCCCGAGGGTGTGACGAGTGCGCCGGACGCAGGCGCCTCCACCGCCGCCAGCGAATCGTAGAGGCGCTCCAGTTGCGCCACGCCGCGCTCGGTGCGCTCCGCCCGGGCCAGGGTGGCAGCGGCGAGCCAGAGCGTGCCCACGACGCCCAGGATCCCCACCTCCAACACCACCAAGGCGACGAGAACCTCCACGAGCGTGAATCCCGCTCTCCTCATTGACGGCGCACCCTCCCGTACGCCGACACCACCAGGGACGAGGCTGCCTGGCCACGCAGGAAGCGGAGGGTCTCGCTGGCCACCTGGCCCAGCCCCAGGGCGTCGTAGCGCAGCTCGGTGGCGGTCCGGTCCCGGGAGAGCTCGACGGTCACGGCGAGTTCCTCCTCGAGCCCCACCCTCCCGAACACGCTGTCCCCCACCTGCGCCCACGCCCTCCAGGGCCCGGAGGCTAGGTGGACCCTGGCACCGCCGTGGGTAAGCGCCGCCACCCGGGCCTCGGCCACCAATCCCGCCACGGCCTCCCTGGCGGCGACCACGGCCATGCGGTCCAGGAGGCTCCGGCCGGCCGGGAGGAATGCCGAGGCCGCCAGGGTGACCAGGAGGAGGCCTGCGCAGATCTCGAAAAGGGTGTAGCCGCGTCGCATGGCGACACGATGGCGCTCCCGCCGGAGCGGCCGAATGGCGCGATGGGCCTCCGTGCCGGACGACCGCCGGCCGAGGCGGTCTACTCGATCCCGAAGTATCGAGGGGGGCGTCCAGCCGCATAGAACCACACCTCCACAAGTCCCAGGCGCCCCCATTTCCGCCTGGAACTGGCACCAGAAGTGGCACCGTGCCCCACGGGACCCCGCCCGTTCCCCATGTGCTCGCCGGGGGAATCCTCCCCGACAGCCTCCCACAGAGTTGGTCGAAGGCGATGCACCTCCTGGAGGCCGTCGCCCACGGTCGCAGGCCGATCCCGGGCTTGAGTCCGCGCAGCCCATCACCGACCGATCAGAGGCTCCCGGCAGGCCCAGGACCACGGTTGGCGCGATGGAGGCCCCATGAGCGCCGGGTCGAGACGCCGGACAGCGGGCGCGGGACGGGCGGTGCGCCGCCGGAATCCCGAAGGAAGAGCCTGGGTACGCGGGAGGAATCCGCAGGGTACGTACCCGCGACGTTCTGAGAAGCCCGGCGCTCCGTCGTCGGGCTCCTTGGCAACTCACGAGAATACGGTCCAGAGGCAGAGGAACCCCGCTGAGGATGATGCTCGGCGGCGTGATAGCCGTCGCCAGCGGTACCAACTCCGGGAAGTCCTGTGGCAGGAATCCTCGATACGCCGGGTCCGGCTATGTGGCCGGGTCCCAGCTCGTGGAGCAAAGGACCGACCCCAGGTACCGGAGGTCCGACTGGCTGACGGCGTAGCTCATATCGCCGGAGTAGGTAGATGCGGGTCCGTCTGGGCATGTCCCGCATGCGCTCCACGGATCCGCCACGAGCGAGCCATGGAAGCCGACCAGATGATGCGGGCATGGCTCGGACATCATTGGGGGGACGGGTCAGCATGTGAACTCGCAGACAGGGGCCAAACTGGACAGATCCTCTTCCTCACCCTGACGCTTCCCCATGACGTCGGTGAGTCATGCGCCGATCTCATGGAGACGATGCGAGCAGCGTGGCGACTTGTCTTCAGCGGAAGCCGTTGGCAAAGAGACAAGGAGCGGTTCCGGACGGTGCACTACATCCGGGCACATGACGTGACTCACGGAAGGAACGGCTGGCATCCCCACTTCCATGCGGTGCTCTTCGTCCGGTCTCCCCTCGGCTTGGATGAGGTCACCGCCTTGGAGGATCGTCTCTACGCACGTTTTGCCCAAGCCGTCGAGAAGAGAGGGCACAGGAAGCCATCACGAGAACACGGAATCCACCTCGAACCCGCCAAGTGTCCGGACGATCTCTCCGTCTACCTTGCCAAGGTGGAGGGCGTGAGAAGTGGGGCCCGCGTCGCCCTGGAACTAGCTCGCGGTGACCTGAAGGAGGGGCGCGAGGGCGGCAGAACCCCGTTCGAGATTCTGTCGTCGTTTGCGGCGACTGGAGACGCCGAGGATCTCCGTCTCTTCCACGAATGGGAAAAGGCGACTAAGGGCGTCCACTTCATGCAGTGCAGCAGGGGGCTCCGCCGGTTGCTTAACGTGGCCGAGAGAACGGACGAAGAAATCGTCGAGGAGGAGATCGGCGGAGAGACCGTGTATGTGTTCGGACCACTTGAGTGGGCGGCGGCGACACGCAGACGGGGAGGGTTGGCAACGGTACTGGACAGGGCAGAGGCGGAAGGGGGAGTCGGAGTGATGCGCCTCATTCACACGTGGATGGAGCAAGCGCCCGCCCGTGCTGCGCCCGACTCACGCTCTCAGGGTAGGTCCGAATGAGACGCGGGGCAGATCGCGTAACCGTCACCCTTCGAGTGGAACGGGAGCCCGGGGCCGGACCGGTCGGGCACCTTCGCCTTTGGGCGACCTTCTCTCGGTCGGACTTCTCGAGCGTACTGGAAGGGCCGGGAGGTTGTGTTCCGGGAATCGCTCGGGACGGGGCCGAAGCAATCCTCATAGTGCACGCACGGCCTGGTACGCTGCCGTGACGTGACGCAGGCTGGTCTGCGACCTAACTGTACGACCACCCCTGCGTGCCGAGTGCGTCGCGGAACTCCGGAGCGGTCAACGGACTCTCAGGCCTCTTCCGCCCTGTCCTCCGGCGGCTACACCTTGACCGCCTTTCGCATGACCTCGTCGAAGTGCATCGAAATCCGTAGCGGACCGTGCTGCCTTCCATCGGGGCCGACATGCAGCTCCTTCTCTAGCTCTGCTTCGAGCTTGGCGACCGCGCCGTTCTCTTCCTTGTCTGCTTCCATGCGTAACTGGCTTGCTCTCTCGACCGCGTCGGCGATGTCATCCTCTGCACGGCTAGCCAGTCGAGGTATGGGTATTCGCTCAATGTCCTCGGGGGCCAACTCTGGAATCGACGTTCCAAACGCCTGACTCAAGACCAAGGGTTGGCCAAGTGAGCGATGCGAGAGAAACGCTTGGAGGTATCCGGGGCGCACCCCGTCGCGAAGAGGGATGATTCGGATGACGTGTTCACTAACTACCGCTCTCTCATGTCCCTCGTTGGCCAGCACGACGCTCCCGTTGAGTCCGTATATCTGCCCAGACCTAGCCATTAGAAGCCATCCCGCCTCGACCGCGTACTCCGTCATGTCTAGGTCCATGGCTCGTGCCAGGAACTTGGTGATCTCCGGGTTGACCTTGAAAATGTCCTCGCTGCCCAACAAAGGGGTCCCCGAAGCAGCGTAAGTACGAGCGAAACGCCCCGGAAGGACCAGTTGCGCTAAGTCACCGAGGCGGGCGACGGGGTCCCCGTAGCGCTCGACCGTCTCTGAGACTGCTAGTGCTCGCGGGTTGTGGGCATAGCCGTCAAGGCGACGCCGTCCGCCGAAGATGGTCCTCGCGGACAAGGCAAACCCTGCCTCAGATTGCCGTCCCGGCTGGCTCGGCATGGCTTTCGACAGCGCCTCTCGCGAAGCCAGGTCGAGCCGGTAGGCTTCGTCGCGCTTCGCGAACACTCGCCCTATTACGGTCGAGAGGTCGTCGGTCAGTCGAGACACGATAGGCACTGGAAGTTCGGTAAGGTGCTCGACCTCAAGGTGCTTGATGATGTTGCCGTAGTGGCTGCCCCGCATCATCGCCCGACCGTGCCACGTTCGCAGGAACGTGTAGATGTAGTGGCGAAGGGCAACGTCAGTGACCTGGACGCGCAAGAGATCGTCAGAGATCACGAGCCCGTCGTGGGCGGAGTACGTGATTATCACGTTCCCCACGGTCCCGGAGCGGGTAACGAGCATCCAACCGGGCTCTACATAGCGATCAGGAACGTCCGGTGTCCGGGAGCGTGCGAGCCACTTCCGGGGGGTCGGCCACACGTCAAACACCTGTGTCGCCGCCAGGAATGGGGCCCCATCTTGTTCCTCGACTAGGATGCCCTTGAGTCGGTTGGGCTGCCAGATGTCCGCAAGTTCACCCAGCGTCGCCACGGAAGTGTTAGAGCGTCGGATTGCGCGACGGACGGTGTAGCCGTCGGACAGGTAGACCTCCGCGTCGAGCCGTCGTGGCCCAGCACCGATCTCCGACAGAGCCATGGTGGTGCATTCAGGTGCCAGCATCGGCGGTGCTTCCCTCGGCTTCTCAGCCCGCACCATCATGCGTCTATCCAGGCTCGGAAGGCAGTCGCGATGTCCTCAGTGTTGTCGTCAAGAACCTTCTGCTTGACCTCCACCGTGCGATAGACCTTGGTGCCGTCGTGGACCTCTTGCACGCGCTCTTTCTTGGGGACAACGACGTCGTTGCCTTCCGCGTCCCTGACGAACGTCGTGTTCCCGCGCTTGTCGTGACCGACGTGGTTCGCGAGCGCCATGAAGACTTGATAGTCGTTCTTCTGTTTCGCCGCCCGCTCTAGCTCAATCTCGTCGAACCGCTTGCGCTCCAAGACAAGCACGCTCGTCTGTGTGGCGTTCTTCGGCTGGAACGTGTCCGGGTGCATGTCAATGCTCGCGAGCACCCTAGTCTGCTCGAAGACCCAGTCGCGAACGTAGGCGAGCCCGGGCGCCCCCAGGATGCCGTCCGGCAGGACGATCGCCATGCGGCCTCCTGGCTTCAGCAGTTGGACGCAGCGTTCCACGAACAGGATCTCAGGCGGCTGTGACTTCTGAAGCTGGCGGGGCTCGCGGATGTAGTAGCGGTCCTCGTCTTCGTCGTAGTCCCACACATGGGCGAGGTCGTACTGCTCAAGGATCGTCGGGTCGTCCACGGGGATCTTCGATCCGAACGGTGGGTTGGTGAAGAGAAGATCCACAGTGCCCAGCAGTTCACGGTCCCTAAGAGCGTCCCCCCATGTGACGGGGCGGGCGAGCGAGTTCGCCTGGTAAAGCCCGCCCGAACCGTCATTGTTCATGACCATGTTCATCTTGGAAGCCTTCACCAGGTTGGGATTGATGTCGATCCCCACGATACCCTGGTCGGCGTAGTCGCCGATCTTCCTGTGCAGCTCGCGCCACTCCCGTTCTGTTGGGTCGTCCGGGTTGCGCCACTTAGCCGCTTCGGCAGCGCGCAGCTTGTCGATAACGTGGTTCATCGCGATGGTCAGGAAGCCCCCGGTCCCGCATGCCGGATCGACGACGAGGTCGCCCGGGCCAGGGTCGAGCATCTGGACGGCCATGCGGCACACGTTTCGCGGCGTGAAGAACTCCCCGCGATCGCCCCGAAGATTCGATCCGACGATTTCCTCGTAGGCCTTGCCCTTCACGTCGACGTCACTGTCAAGGAGCGACCACGGCTGAAGCTGCGAGACAATGTAGGCAAGGACGCGCGGCTCAAGCTCGACGATTTCGTTCTCCTTGAAGATCGTCGCGTATTTCCGCCGCACCTCGGCAAAAAGCTTCTCGGTGCGTGCCTTCACCTTCAGATGGCCGTTGAGTCCTTGCCGCTCCTGGGACGTTGCGTAGAAGTTGATCTCACTGGACCGTTCGTCCTCGATCTTGCAGAAGATGAGCTTCAGTAGCTCCCAGAACGCCTCAGGCTTCTGGAGCCCCTGGTTTCCTGCGATGTAGTTGTGGCACCGCTGGAACGTGAACAGGAGCACGTCGCTCGTTGCTGGCCTGAGATCCCCGAACTTCGGGCGCTCCGCATCCTCCAACGCCTTGCCCTTCTCGGGGATGTCGGCGATCTCAGAGAACGTGACTTTCCCGGCCTCGACGACCCGGCGATAGCAGAATCGCTCCTGACCGTTTGTCCACATGCCGAACTGTGCGTTCACGCACGCCGCCATGTAGCTGTGCAGTTGATCGACGCCCTGCTTTTTATGCTTGGGAGACACGTCGGGCGACTTACACTCGATAATCGCCCAGGCATGTTCCTGCTCGTGTGGCGCGTCCTCCGGGAAGATGGCCAGGTCCGCGCGCTTGGACGCCCGGCCTAGCTTCACCCGGAACTCGACGCCGACCTCCTCCCTCGAATAGCGATACTCGCGTACAAGCGACTTCTCGATTTCCTGGCGGACGTACTCCTCTGGCGTCTCATTGCGGAGCTTGCCGTCGATGAAGTCGAGGATCTTCCCTTGCGGGACGATGAGGGCGGTTACCGGCTTGATGGCCATAGGTTATGCCGGGACTGTCGAGCCGCACCGGAGCATCAGGCGTGTGCGCCGGGCGTCGGTCAGGTGGCGGGCGTTGTACCGGAAGTCGGGTTCCCCGAGATACTGTGCCAAGTAGTGGCTTCCGAAGTGGTGGTAGATCCCGCCGGTCCCTCGCTTGAGGTTGGCGAAGAACCCCTCCACGGTGTTCGTGTGGACAGTGCCGCGAACGCACTCGCGGCGCGAGTGGTCCATGGTCTCGTGAGACATGGATTAGCGGCCAGACTTGATATAGCCAGCGTGGTCGTCGGTGACTAGGGTGGCCGGCGGGTGCACCTTCCCTGGCCAGTCAAGTTCACCCTTGCCTGTCTCATTCTTTGTTACTATATCTCGTAACAATGACACCCAAGAAGAAGAAGAAACGGAACCGACTCTACCTGGAGAACCCGCCGGGCCCCGACTCGGGCTTCGAGATCGAGATGCCGGAAAGGGGAGGGCGCCGGGTTCGGATCTACTACGAGTCCAAGGTCACGCTGTATCGGTGGATCAATGAAGGGAAGGTGCAGGCCGTGGTTCGCCATGACGTCACCCGGATCCCCCACCGCGAGTTCAAGCGATTGATGAGAGAACGCTAGCAAAGGCAGGCAGGGACATGGCGACAAAGCAGGAGCTGGAGGAAATGCTGGAGGACCTCGAAGCACTCCACAACGGCGTCGTGGACATCCTCTCGGACACGGACCTGACCTTCAAGGACCGCGTGGACAAGGCCCTGGAACGGCTCAGCGCCGAGGTCATCGGAGACGAGGACGACGATGAGGATGAGGATGACTGGGACGACGAGGACGACGACGACGAGGACGAGGACGAGGACGAGGACGAGGAGGAGGAGGAGGAGGACGACGACGACGAGCGGGAGGACGGCAGGGACTAGATAAATGCAAAGGCGCCCCGACCGAAGCCGAGGCGCCAATTCACCCGGGAGGCGGCAACCCCCCGAAGCCTGCAAGTGTGTTCACATGGAACCTACCTTCAGCAATACTGGCCGACAACTCCGGGACAAGACCCGGACAACATACCGGGAAGATCCAGAGAAGATGCCCGGCCCCGGCCGCGTGTCTCTGGACCTACCCGGAAACGCGATGGTCTCCGTTTCGGCTGCTGAGTTGGCGGCGTTGCGTGAGCGCGCTGACGGCCCTCCCCAGATTCTCTCCACAACACAGGCAGCGGACCATTTCGGCTTCACCCCCAAGCGGTGGCGTCAATGGTGCGAGGACGGAACGCTCCCCGGAGCGTTCAAGGACGAGCGCGCCCGGTGGAGAATCCACCGTGACGAGGCCGCTCGGTGTATCGATGAATACCGGCGGAAGAGGTCGAACCGCGAAGGAGGGCCCCGTGGGCCGCGAAACAAGAAGGCGACGCCAACGTCAGCACAAACCCCATGAGCTGGGCCCCAACCTCTTCCATAAGAAAGGCGGGCGTTGGTGGTACGCTGACCTCCGCCCCTGGCAGGGAGGCCGTCAGGTCTTGCGGGACCCGGAGGCGGCTGGCTGGCCTCGCCGTGGCCGGGGGACCGAGGAGCGTCCCGAGGCCGACCGCTGGCGGTGGGCCTACGTGGAGCACTTGGAGAACCAGGCGCGAAGGGGTCGTGCAGGGCTTCCTCCGTCGCCTAGGGCGCTCGGTGACGCCGTGGACGCCTATCTCGTCCACCGGAGTACGACGGTCGAGTCAGGGACCCTCAAGGCGAACAGGACGGCCCTCAACAGCCTTCGCCACTACCTATCGCCCTCCGCGCCTCTCGACTTGCTCTCGTCGGAGGTCGTACAGGCGTTCGTGGAGCAGCGACTTGGTGAAGGATACGAACCCACGACCCTGGAAACGTACGTCGCGGGGATTTCCGGCTTCGCCACCTGGGTTGGAATCCCGGATCTCCGGCGAGGCGTGCACCTACCGAACCGGGGCCGCACCGACGTGCGCACCTGGGAACCCGAGGAGATCGAGCGACTTCGGACAGCAGCGTCGAAATTGGACGCGGAAGGGCTCCGGTCCGATTCCCCCTCCTACAGGCTCGCCCTCGAAACGGCTTTGGCAACGGGCGCCCGGCGAAACGAACTCTTCGCGCTCCGATGGCGGCATTTCGATCCCCTCACGTACACGGTCAGGATTCAACAGCAATTGGTGGAGGACCGGAAGCGCTTCAAGCCCCTCAAGGGGAAGCGGGGTCGGACGGCGGTGGTCATGCCGGAGCTTTGGCCCCTCTACCCCGGAGACAGCGCCCAGCTCGTGCTGCCGGGTCGGGCTCACGGCCCGTTCACGGCGCCGCTGCGCCTGCTCAACAGGCTCTTGGACGCGGCGGGACTCAACGAATGCGGCGTGGGGTGGCACTCCTTTCGGCACACCTACTCGCGTCGTTTCCTCGAAGAGGGCGGGAGTCTCGAACAACTCCAGAAGAGCCTGGGACACGCCAAGATCCGCACGACGGAGGATGTGTACGGACATCTCCGGGAGGATGTGGCCGCACGGATGGCCGTGGAGCACATCTACCGGAACCAGCCACTCCGAGTCATCTCCGGCGAGGGATAGGACCGTGCATATGGCACCGGAAGTGGCACCACTCCCCGGAAAAACGTTGAGCCAGGCGGCTCTCTCTAGTCGATCCCGTACTCCTGGATCTTGTAGCGGAGCGCCCGGGGAGAGAGATCCAGGAGCTCGGCGGCCTGGGTGCGGTTCCCCCCGGTGCGGTCCAGGGCGAGCTGGATGAGGTGCTTCTCCATGCGGGCGCCGTGACGCTTCACCGAGAGCTCCTCCGTGTCGGTGAGGATCCCCGGGGAGTCGGGGGCCGGCCGCCGGACCGACTCGGGAAGGTCGTCGAGGCCGATCTGCGGCCCGTCGCTGAGGACCAGGGCACGTTCCAGGACGTTCTCCAATTCCCGGATGTTCCCCGGCCACGGGTAGGCGAGGAGAACCTCCATGGCCTGGGGGTGGATCCCCTCCACCGGCACTCCGAGGCGGCTCGCGTGCCGCCTGAGCAGGTGCACGGCCAACTCGGGGATCTCCTCGCGCCGGGTGCGCAGCTGGGGCAGGTGGATGGGCACCACCGCGAGCCGGTAGAAGAGGTCCTCGCGGAACTCCCCGGCCTCCACCGCCGCCTCCAGGTCCTTGTTGGTCGCCGATATGATGCGCACGCTGGCACGGCGGACCTCGGTGGCGCCCAGGCGGCGAAACTCGCCCTCCTGGAGAACGCGGAGGAGCTTCACCTGGAGGGCCCCGGAGAGCTCGGCCACCTCGTCCAGGAAGAGCGTTCCCCCGTCGGCGGTCTCGAAGAGCCCGGGCTTGTCCCGGTCGGCGCCGGTGAAGGCGCCCCTCACGTACCCGAAGAACTCCGACTCCAGGAGCTGCTCCGGGATCCCCCCGCAGTTCACGGCAACGAAGGGTCCGGAGCCACGCGGGCTCTCCCGGTGGATGAGCCGGGCCACCAGCTCCTTGCCCGTGCCGCTGGCCCCGGTGAGGAGCACCGCCGAGTCGTGCCGGGCCACCTTACCCACCAGGTCCAACGCCTTCCGCATGGCGGCGGAACCGGCCACGATCTCGCCGAAGCGCCGGTCGGCCTGGACCTCCGTGCGCAGCCGCCCCACCTCGCGGCGGAGCTGCTCCCGCTCTTCGGCCTTCCGGACGGTGAGGAGCACCTCGTCGGCGCCGAAGGGCTTGGCGATGTAGTCGTAGGCCCCGCGCTTCATGGCCTCCACGGCCAGATCCAGGCTCCCGTAGGCCGTCATCACGAGGACGAGGGCGCCGCCGCCCGTGCCTCCGTACCGTTCCAGGAAGCCCAGCCCGTCCAGCTTGGGCATGCGCACGTCGCACAGGACGAGGTCCGGGCCCTGCTCGGCGGCGGCGGCGAGCCCGGCCTCGCCGTCCTCGGCCACGAGCACGTCGTAGCCCGCATCCGACAGGATCAGGCTCAGCGACTTCCTCAGGCCGGCGTCGTCGTCGATGACGAGGATCTTCACGCTGGCTCCCCTCCCCCTCGGACACGTTCCTCGGCGGCGTCCTCGGCGTCCACGACGCCGGGGAGCCGGATGGTGAAGCACGCGCCCCCGTCCGGCACGTTGGATGCCTGGATCCGACCTCCCATCCCCTCCACCAGCCGGGCACAGATGGAGAGGCCGAGCCCCGTCCCCTTGCCAGGCTCCTTGGTGGTGAAGAACGGGTCGAAGATGGTCTCCAGGTGCTCTTCCGGAATGCCGGGCCCACTGTCCCGCACCTCGATGACCACCACGCGGGGGGCGGTGAACAGGGGATCGATCCCCTTGCCTCCGTCGTCCTTCGACACCCGGCGCCGGTGCATGTAGTTGATCCCGGGCGGATCGTCGGCCCTGCGCTTGGGGAGCCGGGTGACCTCGCCGAACTCCACCGAAAGGGCGACGCGGATGCGGGGATCCGCACACGGGGCGACAGCATCCAGCGCGTTCAGAAGGAGGTTGACGAGCACCTGCTCCAGGCGGTGGGACTCCATGACCACGTCGGGCACGTCGTCGGCGACGGACCATTCGTGGGCGACCTCGTCCAGCTTTCCCTGGTTCTGGAGGAGCTCGCGGACCTTGGTCACCACCTGAGCCGGCGACACGGGTCCCACTCCGGTCTCCCGGGGACGGGCGTAGTCCAGAAGGCCGCGGACGATGCGGTCGATGCGGCGAGCCTCGTCCCGGATGGAGTCGAGGATCTCCGGGTCGTTGCCATCCTTGAGGGCGCGGGCCCGCGCCACGTCCACGTAGGCCATGATCGCACCCAGGGGATTGCCCACCTCGTGAGCGATCCCCGCCGCCAGGGTGCCCACCGAAGCGAGGCGGGCGGCATGGACCACCTGGTCCCGGGCCACCACGAGCTCCTCGTTGGTCCGGTCCAGCGAAGCGACGTTGTCCGCCAGGAGCTCCTGGTCGGCGATGAGCCGGTCTGCCATGGCGTTGATGCTCCCGGAAAGCTGGTCGAGCTCCAGGCTCTCCGAGGGTCTGACGCGGTGGTGGTAGTCCCCCTGGGCGATCCGCCTGGCGTCGCCGGCCAGCGTCTCCATGGGCGCCACGAGCGTCTTCTGGATCAGCGCCCCGCCGAAGAGGAAGAGGACCAGCAGGTCCGCCATCACGAGCACGGCGAGGAAGAGAACGCCCTGGGCCAGGGAGTCGAGGACGGGATAGAGAAGGGCGAAGCCGACCCCGGCGATGAGGACCGCGCCCGCGAAGAGGGCGCCGAAAGCGAACAGGAGCTCACGCCGCAGCGGCGTGGGAGGAGACACGGGAAGCCGGGTCGGAGGATCGGTGGCGTCGTCCAGCGGAAAGTGCGCCGGAGAGCCGCCTGGAGGCAACCCGCGGGGGTGCCTCAGGTCAGCGGCTGCACTGCACCGTGCTCAGGGTGGTCGCCGGCGCCACCGCCGCCGCGTTCCCGTGGTAGATGGCGCAGCTCTCCGAGGGGAGGCCGGCGTGGCTGGCCGTGGCGGACCACCCCACGTTCGTCGCTTCCCCGATGGTGATGAACACACCCTCGGTGTTGTCGAAGCCCAGGTCCGTGGTGCTGGTCGTGTACGTGTAGTTGTCGTTGTAGTACACGTCCTGGAGGTTCGCCAGGTTCCTCAGGTCCGCCCGGGCGGCGGCGAGGTATGCCTTCTCACGCACGGCGCCGAACTTGGGGATGGCGATGGACGCCAGGATGCCGATGATCACCACGACGATGAGGAGCTCGATGAGCGTGAACCCCCGGGTATGCTTATCCATCGATGTCCCTCGGGTGACGGCGTCGGGAAAGCGGTGAGAGCGGACGCGCGGGGCGCCTGCTCGGGCGGCCCGAGGACGGAGTCCTCGGGCCGCCCCGTGACACGAACGTTATGTCACGCCCGCGCCAGGCGGCGCGGGCACTGCTGCACCATCAGCCGGTGCAGGCGACCTCGCCCGGAGCGCTCGGCGTGGCCGTGCCCACGGTGGGAGCGGTGGCCGTGCCGTAGTAGATCGCGCAGCCCTCGGCGGCGCCCAGCGCGGAGTGCGTGGCGGACGCGGACCAACCGGAGGTCGAGGCCGCGATCACCACGTTCACGCCCTCGGAGTTGGTGAACGCCAAGTCGGCCGTCGCGGTGGTGTAGGTGTAGTTGTCGGCGTAGTAGATCTCCTGCTGCGAAGCCAGGTTCTTCACGTCCGACTTCATGGCGGCGAAGTACGCCTTCTCACGCGTCGCGGAGAACTTCGGGATGGCGATGGCCGCCAGGATCCCGATGATCACCACCACGATGAGCAGCTCGATGAGGGTGAAACCCTTGTTGTCCCGCATGTTGAACGCTCCAGCTGAAGGTAGAGAGGGCCCTGCAACGGGGACCTGCTTATGCAAGGTCGGGTCCAAAGCGGGCACCGGAACCACAAGTGTTTGAATGGTAACCGCTTATGGCAAGAACGCGACCCGATGGCAGCACCCCGGGGGCGCAGGTTGGCGTGGGATTCTGCAAGGCGGGCCTCGGAATGCAAGACCCCGGAGGCGGCGCGCCCGGCCCGGCGCCAGATGTTTCCCCGGGGTTTCTTCGGTGGTCACGGTGCGGGTGGGAGCGAGTCCCCGGCCGGGGCGCCCCCGCCCAGGAGCGCCGCCCCCAGCGAGTCGACCTGCCGCCGCCCGCTCCGGGTCACGGCCTTGACCCGGGCCGAGTCCAACGCCGCCTCGGCGGCCAGCGTGTCCCCGGCGTACGCCTGGAGGTAGGCAAGCGAGACCCACTGCTGCCAGTAGTCCCCCTCCCCCTGGGCGATGGCGCCCTTGCGGGCGTCGGCGGCTTCGTCCCAGCGCTCCTGCTTCGCCAGCGCCCACGCCAGCAGGTGGTGGCGCACCGCGTCGTCCGCGTCGAGGGCCAGGGCTGCGCGGCAGTAGCCCTCCGTGGCCGCGGCATCACCCCGCTCCGAGGCGATGACCGCCAGAAGGCCAGGAGCGACGGAGAACTCGGGGTACTCCCGCCACGAATACAGGAGGAGCCGCTCGGCGGCTTCGTAGTACTCGGCGGCGATGAGCTTCTTGGAGATCTCGGTGATGAGCTGGTAGTGGGGGCCGAGGATATTGATGGCAGCGCGGTACGACACCAGCCCCTGCTCCGGATTCCCCTTCTGGAAGAAGAGATCCCCGAGCACCCACTGGGAGCGCCCGGAGTGGGGGTAGTCCTCGATCATCGTGCCGAAGACGGTGATGTTGTCCTTCCAGGTCGGGTTCCTCTCCCAGCTCCACCACCCCATGAGGGCCACGACCAGGGCCATCCCGCCCCACGCGAGGCGTCGGCGCTCCCGGGCCACGCGCACCACGAGCCACCCGGCTGCCGCGACGAACCCCACCGAGGGGAGGTAGAGCGTCCTCTCGGCCAGGAGCACGCCCGTGAGAAAGAGGACGTTGGACACGGGCGAAATGGTCACGAGGAACCAGACCACGCCGAAGGCCGCGGCGCGGGGGGACTCGCTCCCGCGCGAGAGCTCCGCACGGCGCCAGGCCACCAGCGCCCCGGAGAGGATCCCCAGAGCCAGGACCAGCCCCACCAGGTTGGCGGCGTTCCACCCCAGGGAGATGGGGATGACGTTGGGCGAGTAGTCCGAGGAAAGATCCAGAGGGAAGACGAGGAGCCGCACGTAGTGGCTCCATACCTCGGCCAGCGTCCAGACGCGGGGGACCTCCTCGAGGATGTCGGCGCCCAGAGGGCCGAAGGGGTGGGCGATGCTCCCCAGGACGTGGAAGCGGGTCCACAGGAGGGCCGCCGCCACCCCGGCCAGAACGGCGTACGTCCGCCAGCGCGCCTTCAGGTACGTCGGGAGGTCGGCAAACCCCAGGCGGCTCCGGGCCGCGTCCAGGAGGAAGAGGGCCCCGGGCAGCGTGACGGCGCTCTCCTTGCCGCCGAAGGCCAGAGCGTACAGGACGCCGATCCCCAGCGCCCGGGGCCACGCCGTCTCCCTCGGCCCTCTGAGGTGGACCAGGCAGGCCAGGAGGTAGAGGGCTGCGGGGAGGACCTCGGCGATGCCGATGACGTTGGCCACCGCCTCCACGTGCACCGGGTGCACCGCGAAAAGGAGGCCCCCGGCGAAGGCCGCCGGCAGGGAGAGGATCTCGGCGAGGAGCAGGACCACGAGGACGGTGGCCAGCGCGTGGATGGCGACGTTCACCGCGTGGTAGAGCGTCGGGTTCTCGCCGGCCACCGCGTACTGGAGGCCGAGCACCAGGGTGGTGGTGGGGCGCCAGAGCCCCAGCTGCTCGCCGTAGCGCCCCGGCCAGTACGGCGCCACGAGGGCGCCGGGAATCGAGTCCAGGGACTGGATCCCGGTGTTCTCCGTGATGATGTGGAAGTCGTCGTAGGCGAACTCGTTGGTCAGCGAGTTGGCGTACACGAGCGCGGCCAGCGCGCCGGCCAGGACCGCCGCGGCGCGCACGGAGCGGAGGGGGGACTCGAGGAGCTTCACGAAGGGCTCCCTGCGGATCCGACCCGAGCAGGAGCCTCCGGCTCCTCGGCCCGCCGCCGCGCCGCCGACGCCTCGTGGCCACGCCCGAGGGCGTCGAGGAGTTCGGCGAGGCGGTCCCAGGAGCGCGCCGAGGCCGGGTCCCGGCCCAGCGCCGCGCGGCGGGCGCGCACCGCCGCCTCCAGGGCCCCCTTGGCCACGTACGCCTCGGAGACGAGCGCCCAGAGCTCGGCGTCCGAGCCGGCCCGAGCCAGCCCCTCCAGCGCCGCCCGGTGCGCCTCCCTGCCCTCCCCCCGGCGCAGGCGGAGCTCGGCCAGCGCCCGGTATGCGCTGGCGTCCTCGGGGCGTATCGCCACCGCGCGGCCCAGGAGCTCCGCCGCCGTCGCGCCTTCGCCGATGCGCCCGAAGAAGCGCGCGCCCTCCACGAGGAATCCGTAGTGGGTAGGCTGGAGGGCCAGGACTGAGCGCCAGAGCTCGGCGGCGGCCTGCTTCTCGCCCACGCGCTCGAGCCCCAGGGCCCGGGTGCGCATGGCCACTGCGGACTCGGGGTGTTCCTGGGCCAGCGTGTTCATCACCGTCCAGGTGCTGAACCAGGTGGGGTTGCGCGTCACGGTGCGGACCAGGAGGGCCGAGAGCACGACGGCCGCCGCGGCGAGCCCCCAGTGCCGCGCGGCCCCGGAGAGGCGCGGCGCCGCCGCCGCCCAGCCACCGGCCACCACGCACGACGCCCCCACGGAGGGGAGATACAGGGTGCGCTCCCCCAGGAGGAGTCCCGCCGGGAAGAGGAGGTTCGACACCGGGAGCACGGTGACGAAGAACCAGGCGATTCCCGCGGTGGCCAGGGGCATCCTGCGGCGGAGGACCCCGGCGAGGATCGCCAACCCCGCCAGCACGGCGAGCCCCGCCATCACCGCCGGCGTCACTCCGCGAGCCACCAGGAGGACCGCGGGAGCGTAGTCGGCGGAGAGGGAGAGGGGGAAGACGAGGAGGCGCACGTACTCGGGCCACAGGGACACGGCGGTGAGGATCCTGTGGACGGCGGTGAGCCCCAGGAGCTCGGGCGCCGCGGCACCGCCGGTGATGGCCCCCAGCACCGCCGAGCGCAATAGCAGGTAACCCGCCAGTATGCCCGCCAGGCCAGCCAGGAGAGCGCCTCCCCTGCGCAGCCGGGTCCCCAGGCGCTCGTCCGAAGGGCGGGCGAGCTCCAGCGCCAGGAGCGCCAACGGGAGCATCACCGCACTCTCCTTCCCCGCCAGTCCCGCGAGGTAGAGGAGGCAGAGGAGCGCCAGGCGCACCCCTCTCAGGCGCTCGGCACGCAGGCCGGGATGCAGGTAGACGAGGCACGCGGTCAGCACGGCCAGGGCCGCGTAGATCTCACTCCGCCCCACCACGTTGGCCACCGCCTCCACGTGCACCGGATGCACCGCGAAGAAGAGGGAACCGGCCAGGGCCGCCCCGAGGCTCACCAGCCTGGCCAACACGAAGAGCACGAGGAGCGAGGCCACCGCGTGCCCCAGGATGCTCACGGCGTGGAAGCCGAGGGCGCTCCCTCCCCAGAGCTTCCACTCCAGGGTGAAGCTGCCCAGGGTGAGGGGGCGCCACAGCCCCGCTCCTCCCTGCGCCCCGTACCACCAGGGTCCGAGGAGGGCCTCACCGAAGCGGCCGCCGGTCACGACCGGGTTCGCCGTCAGGATGAGGTTGTCGTCGTATGCGAACCCATTGCCCACGGCGTTGGCGTAGGCGGCGACGGCCACACCCAGGGTCCAGACCGCAGCCCGCGCGGGGGTGAGCACCGGCTACGCTTCCGGCTTCCCGGAGTCCGGGCCCGCGAGGCGCTCAGGAGCATCCCAGGCAGGCACCGCAGGCGGCGTCCACCGGGGGGCCCGGGGCGGGAGCGCGTTGTACTTCACGATGGCCCAGAGCGCCGAAACGCCGTCCTTCCAGCCGATCTTCTTCCCCTCGGCGTAGGAGCGCCCGTTGTAGCTGATGGGAAGCTCGTAGATGCGCGCCTCGGCCTGGGCGAGGCGTGCCGTCAACTCGGGCTCGATGCCGAAGCGGTCGGCGGCGAGCGGGAGCGACTGGAGGAGCTCCCGACGCACCATCTTGTAGCACGTCTCCATGTCCGTGAGGTTCAGGTCGGTGAACATGTTGGACAGGAGCGTGAGGAGGCGGTTCCCCACCGAGTGCCAGAAGTAGAGCACCCGGTGCGGACCGCCCAGGAAGCGCGAGCCGTACACGGCGTCGGCCTTCCCCGAGAGGATGGGCTCGAGAAGGAGGGGGAACTCGGCGGGGTCGTACTCCAGGTCCGCGTCCTGCACCACCACCACGTCGCCGGTGGCCCGGGCGAACCCGGTGCGCAGCGCCGCGCCCTTGCCGGCATTCCGCTCGTGGAAGACGATCTGGTCCACGAGGGCGCCGCCCTCCAGGCGTGTGAGCAGGTCCCGGGTCCCGTCGGTGGAGCCGTCGTCCACGACGATGACCTCCGTCCTCAAGGGCACCTCCCGCACCTTGCTGAGGAGGTTCTCCACGGTGGTCACCTCGTTGTAGCAGGGGATCACAACCGAGAGAATCACCCGGTCCCAGGGAAGATCCCGATCGATTCCCGCGGGCTTGAAGCGCCTCATCTCGTAGCCGTGCATGCGGTTCCTTCTCCGTTACTCCGCCAGCCCGTAGCGGTTGAGTTTCCGATAGAGGGTGGAGGGATCGATCCCCAGCACCTCGGCGGCCCGTGTCTTGTTCCCGCCCTCCGCCTGCAGAACCCACTGGATGTAGGCCCGCTCCACGACCTCCATGGTGGGGTTGGACGCAGGAGCCTCTCCCACCAGACGGACCTCCGGGCGCTCGCGCACGCGCTCGGGGAGGTGGCCCGCCTCGATGCCGGCACCCTGCGCCACCACGGCGGCACGCTCCAGCGCGTTCTCCAGCTCGCGGACGTTCCCCGGCCAGTCGTAGTCGCGCAGGAACTCCAGGGCCTCGGGGCAGAGAGAGCGCGGCTCGCCTCCCTCCCGCTCCGCCAGGCGCTCCAGGAAGTGGCGGGCCAGGAGTTCCACGTCTTCGCGCCGCTCCCTCAGGGGAGGAAGCCGGAGCTGGATGACGTTGAGGCGGTAGTACAGGTCGCTGCGGAAGGTTCCCCTGCGGATCTCCTCCTCCAGGTCCCGGTTGGTGGCGGCGATGATGCGCACGTCCACGGACCGCGCCTCGGTGGATCCCACGGGGATCACTTCCCGCTCCTGGATGGCTCGCAGGAGCTTCACCTGCGTGGCCGCGCTCGTGTCACCGATCTCATCGAGGAAGAGCGTCCCCCCGCTGGCCGCCACCAGGAGCCCTTCCCTGTCCTTCACCGCCCCGGTGAAGGAGCCCTTCAGGTGTCCGAAGAGCTCGCTCTCGAGGAGGCTCTCCGGGAGAGCGCCGCAATTGATGGAGAAGAAGGGCTTCTCTCCACGTTCGGAGAGGCGGTGGATGTAGCGCGCCACAACCTCCTTGCCCGTGCCGCTCTCGCCGGAGAGGAGCACGGTGGAGTCGGTGGGCGCCACTGTCTCCGCCAGCTCCAGAGCCTCCATGAAGGGTGGGCTCGTCCCCACCGGACGTGCGCCGACGGACCGTTCCCTGCGCCGGATCTCCGTCTTCAGGCGCCGGTTCTCCGCCTTCAGCTCGCGCGTCTCCGCGGCCCGGCGGCAGATGGTGAGCAAAGCTTCGTTGGAGAACGGCTTCTGGATGTAGTGGTACGCTCCCTCGTTGACCGCGCGCACGGCGGAGTCGAGGGACGCCTGGGCGGTCATGAGGATGACGGGGAGTTCCTCGTCCACCTCCTTGGCCTTCTTCAGGACCTCCAGGCCGCCGAAGCCGGGCATCTTGATGTCGCTGAGCACCAGGTCGGGCTTCTCCCGCTCCAGCGCCTCCATGGCGTCCCGCCCGGAATCGGCCACAGCGACGTCGAAACCCTCCGCGCGGAAGAGGATCCCGAGCGTGTCCAGGATCCCCCGCTCGTCGTCCACGATGAGGATCTTGACCCTGTCCTTCATGCGGTCTCCTCCCCGGAAGACGCCTCCGCAGCCGGGAGGTAGAGAGTGAACGTTGCGCCGCCCTCCCGCCCACGGTCCACGAAGACGCTCCCGTCGTGGGCCTCCAGGGCCCGGTACACGACCGCCAGGCCGAGGCCGGAGCCGCCCGTCCGGGTGGTGAAGAAGGGCTCGAAGATCCGGTCCTGGACGGCAGGATCCACGCCCGGCCCCGAGTCGGACACGGTCACCGCCACCGGAGACCGGATGGCCGTCCCGCGCGGGTAGGGCCGGCCCCCGACCTCCACGGACACGTGGACCCGACCGCCGCCGCCGGAAAACTGCACGGCGTTGAGGAGGAGGTTGAAGAGCGCCCGGTGCAGGAGGTCCGGATCCCCCGATACCTCCACCGGACCCTCCAGCCCGGAACAGGTGAGGGACACGTCCTTCGCCTCCGGATGCTGGGCGACGAGATCCACCGCCCCCCGGATCACCTCCCCCACCCTGACGCGCTTGCGGGTAGCCAGGTGGAGGCCGGAGTAATCCAGGAAGTCGGACAGGAGCCGGCTGAGCCGGTCAGACTCGGCGAGGACCAGGCGCTGGAGCGTCTCCCGGTCGGCATCGGACAGCGACGGGCGCGTGAGCTGCTCCACCGCGCTCCGGATGGAGGCGAGGGGGTTCTTGATCTCGTGGGCCAGCGAAGCCGACAGCGCCGCCACCGCCTCCAGACGGTCGGTGCGCCGGTTGAGCGCCTCCAGGAGATCGAGGTCGGTGATGTCCTGGAAGACGGCCGTGGCCGAGGGGGGGCTCTTGGGACCGCGGTCCAGCACGGTCGTGGAGACGCCAAGGCGCACGGCGCGACCCTCCCCCGTGCGCGTGGCCCGGTAACGTTCCACCGGCTCCCGCTCCCGGAGCGCCTTCTGGAGGACGCGCCCCATCCCCGGCGCCCTCCGCTCGACCTCACTCAGCACTTCCCGCCCCATCCACTCGGAGGCGGCCAGGCCCAGGAGCGATTCGGCCGCGGGATTGACGTAGGCCATGCGCCCACGGGAGTCCACGGTCAGGACACCGGTAGCCACGGTGGCCAGGATGTCCCCCGTGTCCAGCCGAAGCTGCCGCAGCTCCGACTCCACGGCCCCCAGCGCCTGGCCCGCCCTGCGGAGCCGGTCCCCCACCAGCCCGGTGAGGATGGCCACGAGGGTGAAGAGGGCGATCTGGAGCCCCACGCCCAGGTTGAACCCGCCCTGATATCCCCAGACCAGGTCGGCGAAGTAGACCATGCTGGCCAGCACGCCGATGAGCACCCCCCCGGGGAGGGGGAGGAGGAGAGCGCCGGCGCTCACCACCAGGATGTAGAGGGGGGCGAAGCCCGACTCCGGGCCCCCGGTGACGTGGACCACCCCGGTGACGAGAAGGACGTCGAGGACGACCTGGGCGTAGAGGAAGTCCTCCCGGGGCTCCCGGGCCAGGATGTGCGTGAACCAGAAGGAGCCGGCGGTGATGGCGTAGGCCGAGAGGAACATGACCAGGACGACGAGCGTGTCCTGGGGTCGGGCTGCGAACCAGGCGAGGAGCGCGCCCACGAGGATCCCCGTAACGAGGGTGAGCCGGGCCAGGTAGAGCCACCGCAGCAGGTCGCTCCGGCTGAAGAGCTGGCCGGAGCCGGAGGGCCCCTGCTTCTCGGGTGTGGTTCCCACGCTGAGCCTGTGTCGAGGAGTCCTGGAGGCGGGAGGGCGGTCGCCCACGCCTCACATCATGCGCCGGGAACCAAGCTACCACAGGGATATTGCAAACTGCAATAACCGGGTGCTTGCAGATTGCCAGATCGCGGAGGGCGGGCGGAGCCTGTCCGGCGCGCGGCGAGCCGTGACACCGGGACCCCGGGGGCCCCACTTTCACCGCATGTCCGCACCCTCGCCCTCCCAGCGCTCCCTCCCCACCCCCGTGGACGCCATGCGCGGACTGGCGGGCGCCGCGCTCCTCGTGGCAGCCTATGCGCCGCTGCACCGCCTCCTCGACCCGGCCCGCACCGGGTTGGCAGGTTCGGCGACCCGTGCCTCGGCGGAAGCCGCGTGGACCCTCGGGGCATGGGGCACGGTGGTGGTGGCGGGCCTCGCCGTGGCGGCGGCGGTGCTCGTGCGCTCCGATCCCGCCTCCTGGGGCGCGCGGGCGGCCCGGCGTCTCGCCCTCGTTCCTGCCGGGCTTTTTGCAGCCGGCGCGGCGGGGACGGCCTTCGTGCTCTCGGCGGGAGTGGCCCGGGGCGTCTTCCTCGGAGAGCCCACCTCGGTGGACGAGATGGTCCAACTCCTCCACGCGCGCGTGCTCCTCTCGGGGAACTGCGCCCTTCCCCTCCCCGGGGACGCCGCAGCCTGGATGGTCCAGAATTCGCTGCTCACGCCGCGGGGGTGGGCCTCCGTCTACCCGCCCCTGCACACCCTCCTCCTCGCCGGCGGGATGGCGCTGGGCGGATCCTGGCTCGTGGGGCCCATGGCGGCAGGGACGGGGGCGGGGCTGGCGTCCCTTGCCTTCGTCCGCCTCCTGCCCGAGCGCCCGGTGCTGGCCCGAGCCGCCGGGGCCCTGGCGGCGGTGGCGCCCTTCGGCGTCCTCCTCGCCGGCACGCACCTGAGTCACGCCACGGCGGCGGCCTTCGCGGCTCTGGTCCTCTGGGCGGCGCTGAAGGCCCGGGACGAGGGTGCCGGATGGGGTGCCGCGGCAGGCGCCGCGACGGGGGCCTTCGTCTGCACCCGCCCCTGGACCGGGATGGTCCTCTCCACGGTTCTCCTCGCTTCGGTGTGGGGGCCCCCGGCCCTCCGCCGGGGCATCGCATGGACCGCCCGGCGCGGGGCCGCGCTGGCGGCGGGAGGAGCTCCCTTCGCCCTCCTCCTCCTGGGGTGGAACCACCTCCTCTTCGGGAGCCCCCTCAGGCTGGGATACGAGGCCGCCTTCGGACCGGCCCACGGCCTGGGCTTCCACCGCGACCCGTGGGGGAACGCCTACGGCGTGAGGGAAGCCCTGGCCTACACGGGCTCGGACCTGACCCACCTTGGAGTCACCCTCCTCGAGTCCCCCCTCCCCGCCCTGGCCCTGGTGGGCCTTGCCCTGGTGGCGGCTGTGCGCCTCCCCGCCGGCTGGGGTCCCCTCCTGGCGTGGGCGCTGGCCGGGGTAGGGGCGAACGCCGCGTACTGGCACCACGGGATCCACCTGGGTCCGCGCATGCTGTACGAGACGATCCCGGCGTGGGCCGCGCTCTGGGTCGTGTCCGCCGCGGCCCTGGGGGAGCCCTCGTCCCGGCTCCCTCCCCTCCTGCGACGCGGTGCCGCGTGGGCGGCCCTCCTCTCCCTGGCGGGCGCCGCGGTCCTGGCGCCGGCGCGGGCGCTGGAGTACCGGAGCGGGGCGCCCCCGGCCCCGGCTGTCCAGGCCGCCGGGTCGCCGGCGGTCGTGTTCGCCCACGGGAGCTGGGCGTCGCGGGTGTCGGCACGCCTGGCGGCGGCGGGAATGCGCCGGGACTCGGTGGAGACAGCGCTTCGCCGCAACGATCTCTGCACCGCCGACGCCTACGCCCGCTGGCGCGAGGCGGGCGCCGCGGGAGAAGCGCCGCCCCTCGACCTCCGCCCCGCCCCCGGCCCCGCGCCGCACCTGCGCCCGGAGCTCCTCTCGCAGGGAAACGCAGCGCTCCTCCGCCCGGGCATGCCACTCGGGGACGCCTGTCTCCGCGAGGCCCGTTCGGACCGCCTGGGCACGGTGGAGTTGGAGCCTCTCCTCTGGAGGCGCCCGCCGGTGCCCGGAGCGCCGGTTGTCGTGGCGCGAGATCTGGGGCCCGCAGCCAACGCGAAGATCCTCCTGGGCTTTCCCGGCGCCACGCCCTGGGTCCTGGTGGACGGTGGCCCGGGAGCGCCCTGGCGCGTCGTACCCTACGCCGAGGGGATGGAGATGCTCTGGGGCGGAGCTGCCGGCGTCAGCGGGGGCGGGGGATGACGCGCGCCGCCGCGGACACGGCACACTCCAGAGTGGCCAGGACGGACTCGTCCACTCCCCCTCCCTGCCGAGCCGTCAGCGACCGCGGGGCACGTCGAGCACCTGGCCTGCGAAGATCCGCGAGTTCCGGAGATTGTTGCGGCTGCGCAACTCGTCCACGGTGGTGCCGTGAGCCCGGGCGATGGTCCAGAGCGAGTCGCCACGGCGCACCTTGTAGGGGGTCACCGGAGGTGCGGGTGACTCGGCGGAAGCACGGGCCGCGGATGCTACGCGCGTCGCGCTTCTCCGCTCCAGGGCGTCCACGTAGGCCACGTATTGCCGGGGGAAGACGGCGACGTGGTAGTGGGGAGGGAAGCGCTCCCGGGTGGCCTCGATGACGCCGCTCTTCTCCAGACTGAGGAGCACGCTCTCGAGCCACTTCCGGCACGAGGCGGAGCGGGTGTAGCGGATGTCCAGGGCCATCCCGGTGGGATGGACCGAGCGCTCCGACGCATTCCTCGGCTGGCGGGACGTGGGGCGGGTCAGGCTCGTGACCACGAGGCGCTCCCCGCACGCCGAATGGTACTGGGACGCCAGCCGCTCGACGAAGAGCGCCACCTCGGGCCGGGCGTACGGATAAGAGACGCCGTGGAGCTCGACGTGGGTGCCGGGACGCACCCGCACCAGGAGCCCCAGGTCCACGAACGCCAGCACGCGCTTGCCGGTGGTGAGGAAGCTGAAGTCGTGCTCCTGCGCGGCGCGGACCTGACGGTCCACGGAAGCCCGGGAGCCCTTCAGGCTCTGCGCCACGGCGAGCTCGGGATGGGCGAGGCCGGCCAGGGCCAGGAGGAGCAGCGCGCCGGCGATCCGGCCGAAGCCGGTGGGAGAACCGTTCCGCGTCGTCGGGGGGGTGGTCATCCGGTGGGCGTGGCTGGAGGTGGAACTCCGTGGCCGGCTGGCGTCCGGCCAGGCACAAGAATTAATAAACATTTGATTCCACAAGCGCAACCACACTCTCACAAGTGACACTGCTGCAAGCATTTCAGCGTGTAACCTCCATGCCAACCACGCTCCCAATCCGATAGATTAGGTCGCCGGCTACCATGTCCGCTTCATCCCACGACCGGACAGGAAGGGGGCCGGGCGGCGGTCCCACCGCCGCCCGGCCCGGACACGTCGCTACGGCCGACGCGACCGCCCCGGGAACTCAACCGCGAAGGGCCGCCTCGTAACGCGCCGCCACCCGGTCCCAGTTCACCACGTTCCAGATCGCGGCCAGGTAGTCGGGCCGCCGGTTCTGGTACTGGAGGTAGTACGCATGCTCCCATACGTCCACGCCCAGGATGGGAGTGTGCCCCTGCATGAGCGGGCTGTCCTGATTCGGAAGCGCGTAGCAGGCCAGGGTCCCGGCACCGTCCACGGACAGCCATCCCCAACCCGAGCCGAACTGCCCCGCCGCAGCGCCCTGGAACTTGGCCCTGAACTCGTCGAAGGACCCGAAGGTCTTGTCCATGGCCGCGCCGAGCGCTCCGGAGGGGAGCTTCGCTCCACCCGGAGCGAGGATGTCCCAGAAGAGGGCGTGGTTGTGGAAGCCGCCGCCGTTGTTGCGGACCGCGGTGCGGATCTCCGCCGGGAGCGCGTCGATGCCACGGAGCAGCTGCTCGTCGGTGTGCCCGTGGAGAGCGGGATGGCCCTCCAGGGCCTTGTTCAGGTTGGCGGTGTAGCCCGCGTGGTGCTTCCCGTGATGGATCTCCATCGTGCGGGCGTCGATGTGCGGCTCGAGGGCGTCGTGGGCGAATCCCAGCGCGGGAAGCTGGAAGGGGTAGGCCATGCCGGACTCCTTGGAGGGTGCGTGCGGAAGGGTCGGTTCCTGGGCCGGCCGCCGCTCCCTTACCTTGGGGTGCTGGCAACCAGCGCACTCATGATACCCCGCAGGAGCGGGAAGTTGCAGACCCCGGACACGCCATCGGCACGCCCGCCCCGGGCGCCCCGCCGCATCCTCCTCGTGGACTGCGACGCCTTCTACGTCCAGGTAGCCAGGCTTCTGGACCCGGAGGGCGCCGGACAGGCCAGGCTGCTCATCGTGGGAGGGTCCCCCTCCGGGCGCGGCGTCGTGACCTCCGCGTCGTACGAGGCCCGCTCGTTCGGCGTGCACTCGGCCATGCCCACCGCCCAGGCGCTCCGCCTGTGCCCCGACGCGCTGGTCGTCCCGGTGCCCCGGAGTGCCTGCGTGGAGAAGAGCCGGGAGGTGCGCGCGGTGTTGCACGAGCTGTCCCCGGTGGTCCAGGCCGCGTCCATCGACGAGTTCTACCTCGACCTGAGCGGGACGGAGCGGCTCTTCCGCGGCGAAGCGCTGCAGACGACGGCACAGCGTATCCGCCAGGAGGTACTCGCCAGGACGCGGATCCACGTCTCGGTGGGAGGGGGGACGCGGCGCGTCATCGCCAAGCTGGCCACGACCCTGGCCAAGCCGGCGGGGGTGCACGTGGTCCCGCCCGGCGGGGAGGAGACCTTCCTCCGGGGCCTTGAGCTGGCCGCCCTCCCCGGCGTCGGGCCCGCGCTGGTGGAGGCCCTGGCCAAGCGGGGACTGGTGCGGGTGGCCGACGCCATGGACGTGCAGATGGAGTGGCTCCAGGCGTGGCTCGGCGAGCAGCGAGGGGCCTGGCTCCACCGGCGCATCCGGGGAATGGACGACAGCGAGGTGGATCCGTGCGAGGCGAGGAAGAGCATCTCGTCGGAGCGGACCTTCTTCCGGGACCTGGACGACGACGATGAGCTGGAGGCCCGTCTCCTCGACATCTCCGGCTCGGTAGCGGCCACGCTGCGGGAGCAGGAGCTGCGCGCGCGCACCGTGACGGTGAAGCTCCGGGACGCCGACTTCACCACGCGCCAGCACGGACGCAGCTTGCCCGAGCCCGTGGAGTCGGACGCCGCCGTCTACGACGTCGCCCGGGCGCTGCTCCGGGAGCTCAGGGGCCAGCGTCGGGCCCCCGCCCGCCTCCTGGGCGTAGGCCTGTCGGGGCTGTTGGAGATAGGCGAGCCCCGCCAGCTTGGCCTCTTCGAGGAAGACGCCGCCGTCACCGAGCGACCGCGGGACCGGGCCGTGTCCCAAGCCGTGGACGAGCTCCGCCAACGCTTCGGGCAGGGCGCGGTGAAGCCCGGCCGCCTCCTGGGCGGAACGAAGACGCGCGGCGAGCGCCTGGACGAACCGGAGTGATGATGAGCGACGAAAGCCCGCGGCACGCGCCGGCCGGAGGGCCCGTTCCCCAGGGGATCGCTCACCTCTGGCCGGACCGGAAGCCCCTCATCGGGATGGTCCACCTCCTTCCCCTCCCCGGGTCGCCGAGGTGGGGAGGATCCATGGACGAAGTCCTGGAGCGCGCGCGCTCCGACGCCGGAGCTCTGGCCGGGGAGGGCCTGGACGGGATCCTGGTGGAGAACTTCCTCGACGCGCCCTTCTTCGGGGCGCGGGTGCCCGCCGAGACCGTGGCCGCCATGACCCGGGCCGCCGCCGAGGTGGTAGCCGAGGTGGCGGCACGCTCTCCCGTACCTGTGGGCGTCAACGTGCTGCGCAACGACGCACGCGCGGCGCTGGCCGTGGCGGTGGCGTCGGGCGCCGCTTTCATCCGGGTGAACGTGCACGTGGGAACCATGTGGACGGACCAGGGAATCCTGGAGGGGCGGGCCGCCCGGACGCTGCGCGCCCGGGCGGTGTTGAGCGCGCAGGTGGCCATCCTCGCCGACGTCATGGTGAAGCACGCCACCCCACCGCCGGGGCTGACCGTGGAGGCCGCAGCGGCGGATACATGGTCCCGGGGTTTGGCCGACGCGCTGGTGGTGACGGGCGCGGGCACCGGCAAGGAGACGGACCTGGGCCGCGTGGCGCAGGCGCGCGCGGGAGCGCCGGACGCAACCGTGCTCGTGGGGAGCGGTGTCACGCCTGCCACGGTGGCCGGAGTGCTCCAGATGGCCGACGGCGCCATCGTGGGGAGCTCCCTCGCCCGCGACGGCCGGGCGGGCTCGGGGGTGGAGCCAGAGCGGGTCAGGGCGTTGGTGCGAGCCCGCGGCGGGTGATGCGCGCCAGGTAGCGGCCGTCCGCCTCCTCGGCGACCACGGCGACGTCGAGGCGTTGGGTCGCGGCGATAGTCCGCAGCGTATCCGCATCCACGAACAGGAAGGGGAACGGCGCCCCCCACACCCCGCCGTACCCGAGCTGCATGTGCACCTCCCCGGGGTAGCGGCCGTCTCGGGGGTCGTCCCAGCCCGTGGGATCGGTGGAGTCGGCCAGGATCTGGCCTCCCTCCGCCAGCACGCCTGCCAGGCGGGCGAGGAAGGGCCCCATCCCGTCCAGGGACTTGCACAGGCCCAGGCCGTTCATCAGGACCAGCACGGTGTCGAAGCGCTCTTCCGGCGCGAGGGCCACGGCGTCGGAACGGACGTCGGTGACCCCTGCCGCGCGGAGCGCGGCCCGCGCCTCGGGAAGGATCTCCACGGCGGTGACGGACAGCCCGCGCCGGACCAGGGGCGCGGCGTGGGCTCCGGGCCCCGAGCCCACGTCCAGCACCCGTCCCCGCGCCAGGCGCAGGGCGGCAGCCTCCACCGCGCCCATGTCCTCGGGAGCGCGGAAGAAGAGGGAGACGGGGACGGCATCCGTGCCGTCCACGTCGGTGCGCATGAGCACAACGGCGCTCTCGTCACCCCTGCGGAAGGCCCGCAGGGCGTCCTCCAGCGGGCCCCAGGAGGAAGCCATCCCTTACCCTACGCCCCCGCCTCCGCCGGGCACCAGTGGTGGCGGGGGGAGTGCACGTCCTCGGGCGTGTCGGAGTGGAGGTGGTGATGCCGGTGGATGGCCGCCCACCAGAGCGCCCCCCGCTGGGCCGAGCTCTGCGCCAGGAACGCGAGCACGAACTGCCCCACCCGGCTCGTCCTGCAGGAGCGGTGGGAGAAGCAGCGGTGGCACCCCGCCGTCACCCCCCACATGCGGAGCAGGTAGAGGGCCACGGCCATCGCGACGGCCCGGGCCGGGAAGCCCGTCCACAGGGCGCCCAGCGCGGCCACGTGCACGAGGGCGATGGGAATGGCCGCTGGGTAGACCATGTCGTCGTGGGGGCGGGGTGCGGAGGGACTGGACGAGGCTGGCTTCATGGGCAGAGCGACCGCCGTGGGCAGGGGTCCCAACGATGGCAAGCTAACCGGGGCTCCTTCGGGGTCCAAGCGCGGCGCGCTAGCGTTTCTTGTTTCCGCTCGCGCCGGGCGGTACTGTCCGGCGACTTCTCACCCGGACCACAGGCCGGCCCATGACCAGCACCGGAAACACCGCCGTGCGCCGCGCGGGGCTCGAGATCCTCGCCGTGTCGTTCGTCGTGCTCTTCCAGGAGCTCGTGCTCATCCGCTGGATTCCCATCCAGATCCGCGTCATCGCCTATTTTCCGAACCTGATCCTCATCGGAGCGTTCCTGGGCCTCGGGATCGGAGCCCTGCGCGCCCGCCACCGGTCCCTGCTATGGGCATGGCCCGTGCTGCTGCTCGTCCTGGTCGGGGTAGCCCGCGCGCTGAGCGGCGTGGCGTTCACGGCCAACCAGGTCTCGGAGCACTTCTGGCTCCTCTACCACGACCTCGGACCCGACGCTCCGGTGGTGGAGGGCATCCAACTGCCGATCGTCCTGTTCTTCATCCTCACCGCGGCGACCTTCGTCCCGCTCGGCCAGTTCCTCGGCACCCGCCTCGAGCTCTTCAGGACCCGGTCCAGCACCCTGTGGGGATACGCCTTCGACCTCGGGGGCTCGCTACTCGGCACGATCGCGTTCGCGGCGATCTCGTGGACCGGCGTGAAGCCCGTCCTCTGGTTCGCCCCGTTCCTCGCGGTGGGCCTGGTCCTGCTCGGAAGATCGTGGCGGCTGTGGACGGTCTACCTGGTGTCGGCGCTGGCGGCGGTGACGCTCGTTCAGATGGGGACGGGGAACCAGCGCTTCAGCCCCTACTACGCGCTGGAGGCGATCCCGGTGCAGCCGGGGGAGATCCTCATCCGAACGAACGGCTCGCTCCACCAGGTCGCCCTGGACATGCAGTCGGAGCGGGGTTCCCGACCGAGGCTGACCGCGCTCCTGGGCTACCGATACCCGTACGAGCAGCTCGGGAGGCCCATCCGCAAGGCGCTGGTCGTGGGCGCCGGAAGCGGCAACGACGTGGCCGTCCTCCTCCAGCAGGGTGCCCGGGAGGTCCACGCGGTGGAGATCGACCCGGTGATCATCGAGATGGGGCGGGCGCTCCACCCGAACGACCCCTACTCCGACCCGAGGGTCACCGTCCACAACACCGACGCGCGCTCGTTCCTGAACGAGTCGGAGGAGAGCTTCGACGTCATCGTCTTCGGAACCCTGGACTCGATGACCAAGCTCTCCGCGCTCTCCAACGTCCGCCTGGACAATTTCATGTACACGCGCGAGGCGCTGCAGGCGGCGAAGGAGCGGCTGACGCCCGACGGGGGCCTGGTGCTCTACTTCATGGTCGGGGAGAACTACATCGGCCAGCACCTGGTGGCGATGCTGGGCCACACCTTCGACGCACCGCCTGCCATCCACTACGGTGACTTCTTCCTCTTCAACACCGTGTTCATGGCCGGCCCCGCGTTCGCGAACGCGCCGGAGACCGTGGGCGAAGCGTCGTGGAACGTCCCGGCCGATGTCATCGAAGCCGTCTCGCCCAGCGACGACTGGCCGTACCTCTACCTTCCGAAGCGCGGGGTCAACGCCTTCTACCTCTCGATGATGGCCATCCTGGCCTCCCTGGGGACCCTGGCCATCCTGCTCGTGTCCCCGGAGATGCGGCAATCGCTCCGGGAGGGGAAGGGCGTGGACGTCGAGATGTTCCTCTACGGATTCGCGTTCCTCCTGATCGAGACGAAGTTCGTCACCGCCATGAACCTGCTCTGGGGGACGACGTGGATCACCTCGGCCGTGGTATTCGGGTCGATCCTCGCGATGATCCTGGTGGGCACCGTCGTGACCGAGCGTCGGGCCATCCGGTGGCAGGTCGCCGGCGCGGGGCTGGTCGCGGCTCTCGTCGCGGTGTACGCGCTGCCCCTCCACGTCCTACTCAGCACGTCGCCGGTCGTGCGCCTGGGGCTCTCGGTCCTCTTCGTGGGCACGCCGGTCTTCTTCGCATCCCTCTGCTTCGCGGCTCGCTTCAAGGCCCGTCCCGCTGCCGACCTGGCGTTCGGGTGGAACCTCCTGGGGGCGGTGCTGGGAGGCCTCGCGGAATTCCTCTCCATGGCCGTCGGCTTCCGCGCGCTCACCGGGCTGGCCATCGCGGCCTATCTGGGAGCCTTCCTCCTGGCTCGCCGCGACCGACCCGAGCTCGCCCCTTCCGAACCACTCCCTACGGAGCCCCTATGATCCGCCGACACGCACAGGCTGCGCTCGCCTTCTCCCTCGCCATGGTGGCGCTCGCGTCGCCCCTCACCGCGCAGGACCGACCCGGCGATCTGGCCGGGGAGATCGAGCGCCTCACCGCCCAGGTGAACCCCAAGGTCGTGGAGTGGCGCCGTGACCTGCATCAGAACCCCGAGCTGAGCAACCGGGAGTTCCGCACTTCCGCCAAGATAGCGGAGCACCTGAAGAGCCTGGGGATGGAGGTGCGCACGGGGATCGCCCATACCGGCGTCGTGGGGCTGCTCCGGGGCGGGCGCCCCGGCCCCACGGTGGCGTTGCGCTCGGACATGGACGCCCTCCCGGTGACGGAGATGGTGGACCTCCCCTTCGCGTCCAAGGTCCGCACCGAGTACAACGGGCAGGAGGTGGGCGTCATGCACGCCTGCGGCCACGACAACCACATGGCCATCCTCATGGGCGCCGCGGAGGTGCTCGCCTCGGTGCGGGACAAGCTCCCGGGCAACGTCCTGTTCGTCTTCCAGCCCGCGGAGGAAGGGGCCCCCGAGGGCGAGGAAGGAGGCGCCGGCCTCATGATCCGGGAGGGCGTGTTCGCCGATCCCAGGCCCGACGCCATTTTCGGCCTGCATGTGTGGCCGAATCCCGTGGGTACGGTGGCCTACCGGCCCCAGGGCGCCATGGCCGCCTCCGACGGCCTCTACATCAAGATCATCGGCGCCCAGACCCACGGCGCCATCCCCTGGGGGGGGCGTGGACCCGGTGGTGGTGGCGTCGCAGGTGGTGCTCGGCCTGCAGAGCATCGTCTCGCGCCAGATCGACATCACCCGGGCGCCGGCGGTGGTGACCGTGGCCATGATCCATGGCGGCGTGCGGAGCAACATCATCCCCGACTCGGTGGTGATGGTGGGCACGGTGCGCACCTTCGACGAGGCGGTCCAGGACGACGTGCACGCGCGCATCAAGCGCACCGCCGAGCAGATCGCGGCGGCCGCGGGCGCGCAGGCGGTGGTGAGGATCGACAAGGGGAACCCGGTGACGTACAACGACCCGGACCTCACACGGTGGGCAGTCCCCACGCTCCAGCGGGCGGCGGGAGCCGCCGCCGTCTACGAGGGCCCGCCCATCACCGGGGCCGAGGACTTCTCCCACTACCAGAAGGAGGTCCCCGGGCTCTTCTTCTTCCTGGGCATCACCCCGGAGGGGACCCAGCCCGTCGCGAACCACTCGCCTCTCTTCATCGCCGACGAGCGGGCGCTCCCGATAGGCGTGCGGGCGCTGGCGGGACTGGCGGCGGATTACCTGCTCGAGCACGCCCGGGGCGTGAGCCAGGACCCCTAGGCCGAAGTTCCCGACGCGAGAAGGCGAGAAACGGCGTAGAACAAGGGGTATCGAGGAAGGGCAGGTGTGGGCGTCTGCCAACGGGTTGACCTACGGGCGGATGGTTTCGATCA
>Ga0315541_1000231_pt1 | contig 59097 bp, 69 predicted proteins | sample SalMarSW160190MG_FD_203095 | JGI IMG/M metagenome (GOLD analysis project Ga0315541, IMG submission 203095) | Salt marsh sediment microbial communities from the Plum Island Ecosystem LTER, Massachusetts, United States - Salt Marsh Sediment SW1601-190 ... | reverse complement strand
GGGCGTAGATCTGCCCGTCGATGTCGGGCAGGATGCCGACCAGCTCGGCCGTTTCGATTCGGACCTGCCGGCCGTCGACGTCGACTGTGACGAACTTGCGCCCTTCCTCGGCCGCGGCCAGGGCCAGCGCCGCCAAGTGCTTTTCCTCCAGGTCGCCGGGGTCGAAGCAGATGAAGTGCCGCTTCATTTCCGAGCGGAAGCCGGCGATTTTGGCCAGCGCGGCGGGGTCGGAGACGTTGGTCATGGGAAAGCTCAGATACGCCTTTTTCATCTGCCTCGAGAACATCAGCCGCACCAGCGCCTCGACCGGCGCGCCCGCCGGCGGGGCCGAGGCCGATGGGTCGGGATCGCTGCCGCGGGTCAGCACGTAGAAGCGGCCGCGGGCGAGGGCCCCGGGCCGCGAGCCCGGCTGGTCCGGGGAGCCGACGATCTGGAAAAGCAGCTCCGTCGCCAGGATCTCCTCCTCCCGCCAGACCATCAGGTCCTTGAGCGTGTGATCGGCGTGTCCGTCGCGCAGCAGCCGGCCGTGCACGCGGTCGATGTTGTCCACCAGGGACACGTACAGATCGGCGTCGAGGGCCTTCATCAGGTCGTAGTCGAAGGCGTAGAAGAGACCGTGCCGCCAGCGGAAGGTGGCGTGGGTGTTGACGATGAGGTCGCCGCCGCGGGCGCACTCGGAGAGGATATCCTTGAAGACGCTCCGCCGCAGGGCCTTCAGGCGCGACAGCGGCAGGTCGAGGATCCTTCCCGGCGGGACGTCGGGCGCCTCGGCGTACATCATCTCGCCGACGTTGAAGAGCGTGACCTTCCGCCCGGCGGAGGCGGCGATGGCGACGGCGCGGGACAGGAACGCCTTCTTGTCCATGCCGACCTGTCCGGTGACGACGACTCGCATGAGGGGAATGTACCCCCGCGGCGGCGACGGAGTCAAATGCCCCGCCGTCATCGCCCGCGGCGAGGCGCGGGCGCCGCTCAGGACGCCGGCGGCCTCGACCGCCGGGTGGTGGGCGGCGCGATGGCCCCTTTGACGGCCGAAACGATATTGCCGCCGGTGACGATGTCCTTCAGCACGCCTTTCGGGGAGACGATCGCCACGGCCGGGACGAACAGCACGCCGTAGTTCTGGGCGACCTTGCTTTCCGGGTCCAGCAGGTTGGGCGCGTCGATGCCTTTGGCGTTGAGGATTCTTGCGACGGCCTCGGCCTCATCTTCGCCGTCGGCCCCGACGGTCAGCAGCACGCCGCCGCGCTTTCCCGCCAGCGCGGCCAGGGCCGACATTTCCCGCAGGATCCTCTCGCGCTGCTCGGCGGCGACGACGCTGGCGTAGAAGTACACCAGCACCGTCTTGCCCCTGTAATCGCGGATGCTCACGCGCCTGCCGCGAACCGAGCGGAAGCGCAGGAAGAAAGGCTTGCCCAGGCACTCGGCCCGGGCGATGTCGGCGCGGTACTTGATGGCCGCGGCCGAGCCGCTGAAGCCCTCGACGACCTTGCGCTTGGCCCGGAGGGCCTTTCCGTCCTGCCCGCGCCTCTCGTAGAGCTGGACCAGGATCATCAGGGCGTTGAGGCTGAAAGGGTCCTTGGGATAGTCGCGGCTGAGGCGCTCGAGGACAGCGAGGGCGGCATCGTCCCGGCCGGCCTCGAGGTAGATTCCGCCGCCTTGAAACAGCGCCGCCGCGGCGTAGGCGGTCTTGGGAAGCTCATCGGTCAGGCGCACGTACTTTCCGGCGATGGCGGCGAGCTTTTTCGCCGCGGCCGGGCTTGTCGTCGGCCGGGAGGTGGTGGTCGTGGTCGCCGAGAATACTTCGGCGGCGGCGACCTCCAGCAGCACGAACCTGGCCTTGGCGCGGAACTCATCGTCGTCGGCCACCGACAGCAGCTTCCGCGCCAGCCGGCTCATCTGCCGGCCGCCGACGGTCGGGTCGCCGGCCCGGCGGCGGAGGATCAGGGCGTCGATGGCCAGGCTGTACGCCGCCGGGCGGTACTGGCTCCTGGGGAACTTCCTCTCCAGAACCTCCACCAGCGCGGGGACCTTCCGAAGGCTCGCCAGCAGCGCCTGCCGCTGCTGATGGTTATCCGCAATGGTGGCGTCGGGCGTGAGAAGCCGCTCGATCTCCAGCACGATGGCCGCGTCCGATCGGTCGGCTTCGACCTGGGCGTGGCCCGCACCGAAAGCCGTGCAGACCACCGCCGCCATCAAGATCCGCTGGGTGGTGGCGGGAGTCATTGCCCCTGTTGTTCCGATTTCGCCTGCCGCGTGCTCGGACCGCTCGAGCTGACGGCCAAGCGCCGCTCCAGCTCCTGGATCCGCTGCTGGAGCCGGTCGATCTCCATTTTCTGGGCGGCGACCTGTTTGGCGAGAGCGTCCCGCTCTCTGGGCGCGTCGCCGACGGCCTCCAGTTGCTTGCGAAGCTGCGTGTTGAGGAATTTCAGTTGCCGGACCTGCTCGGAAAGGCGGCTGCTGCGCTGGCGAAGCTCCTCCGCCCGCTCATCGAGGATGCGCGTCGTCGCCTGGAGCCGGGCGACCTCGCCGGGCTTGGTCGTGGGCTGCTCGGGTTGCTGGTCGGCGGCGGTGTCGGCCTTTTTGAATCGGCACCCGCCCATCCCCAGCACAAAAACCAGCAAGGTAAACCATCGCTTGGGCATACGCCCAGATACTACACCCCCCGACGGGCCTAGGCAACGCCCGGCCCGCAATCGCCGAGCAGGCCTATTGGGGTGAGCCGGCGGGCGCTGCCGCCGGCCGGGTGGTCGGGGCCTTGAGGGCCTGCTCGATCCGGGCGGCCAGCATGCCGCGGGCGCCGGCCGAGGCAACTCTGCCGTCCCTGCCGAGCACCCACATTCTGGGTATGCTCCTGACGCCGTAGGCCCGCGCGGTCGGATCGTCCCAGAACTTCCCGGAATACGTGTGGACCCAATTCATCTTCTGCGCCTGGACGAACCCTCTCAGCTCGGCCTTCCACCCGGGGCGGTCGAGGCTGATGCCGACGAACTCCACGCCCTTGGGCTTGTACTTGGCGTAGAGCTGCTTCATGTGCGGGACCTCATTCACGCACGGCACGCACCAGCTCGCCCAGAAGTCCAACACCACGACCTTGCCCGACAGGTCCCCGGGCAGGGAAAGCTTCGACCCGTCCAGCCGCGTAAGCTCGGCCCGGAAGGGCTTGCCCCGCCAGCTTCTTACCTCCCGCAGCCTCCTGGCGGTCGAGCTTTGGGGATAGCTCTTCACGATCGCCTCCGCCAGCTCGTCGGCCAAGTCGGGCAGCTCGGCCAGCCCGGCGAGGGTCAAGCCCATCACCAGCGACGGCTCGGCCGCATCGGCGCTGCCGGCATAGCGCTTCACGAACTGGCGGATCGATTTCTCGGTCTCCGCGGCCGGCTGGGTCGCCGAAGGAGTGACCGGCTTGATCTTCAGCAGTAACATGCGGGCCTCGGCGGAGACCTTCATCCCGGCCGGAGCGTCGGAGGCGAGAATGGCCGAGGCGATCGCCACCGCCCTGGCTGCCAGGGCGGGGTCCTTCTTCATCCGCGCCAAATAGCCGGCCGCTATCAAGGCGTCCATCCGCGCCTCATGAAGCTCCCGGGCTTGGGGGAACTTCTTTTCCATCTGCCCGGCCAGCTCGATCATCTCGCTCAGCCGCTTGACCACGGTCTCTTTGGTGTCCGCCTGGGACGGCCGGAGGGACCGAATCTTCTCCATCGCCGCGGCCGCCGTCTCGGGCTGCTCGGCGGGCTTTTCCGCGGCGGCCTCCCGCCGGCACGCCGCCGGCACTATCAAAGCCAAAGCCAACAGGCCGGACAAACTCCAATGCCGCATCGGCATACTCCTTCCCTCGCAGACGCCCGGTTCGGTTCCCGGGCAGGTCGCGTTCCATTCCGGTCCAAAGAACTATAGCTTCGCCCCGGCGGCTTTACCATCGCCGGTCGGACCAAAGGGACATTGTCAAACGCCGCGGCGCCAACTATCGTGAGGGGCATGACCGGCGAACAACAGCCCGCCGCCCCCGCTGTCGGCAGCGGCAGCGAGCTGCCCGGCTGGGTGCTGGCGATCATGTCGCTGCTGGGCTGGGTGACGATGCTGGCCATGATGCTGGCCTCATTCTACGGCTTCGTCCAGGCCATGACGGTGATCCTGACCGACGGCATCATGGCCGTGCTGGTGCTGGTCGCGGCCGGCGGCTACGGCTATGCGATCTTCCGACTGGCCGCGCCCGAGGGAACGCCGCGCCTGCTGGGCCTGGCGACGGCGGCGGCCTTGGGGCTGTGGCTGCTTTCCACCGCGGTGCTGGTGGTCGGAAGCGCCGTCGGGGGGGCGCTGACCGGGTACGTATGGTGGCCGATCGTCGCCGTCGGCGTGCTGCTGGCCCTAATCCAGGCGCACCGCGCCCTGGGCAGGGCGCAGATCCGCCCGCGGCTGTCCGGAGGCTCGCTGGTCTGGGTGCTGGTCGCGGTTGCGGCCGGAATCTGGCTGGCCGGGGCCACCATGCCGCCCGGGTGGATGGGCAACCTGACCGCCGATTCCTACGATGTCCTCGAATACCACCTGCAACTGCCGCGGGAGTACTACCACGCCGGGCGCGTGCAGACGCTTACCCACAACATCTACAGCCATTACCCCCTGGGCGTGGAGATGCTGTTCCTGCTGGGCATGTGCCTCCGCGGCGGGGCCTACGAGGGGATATACCTGGCGCAGATGATGGGCGGGCTTTTCGCGGCGGTGGCGGTGGTGGGCGTGTTCGGGGGCCTCCGCGGCACGGCTTCGGAGCCCGCGCTGGCTGAGAGCTTTCGCGCCCGGGCGGCGGTGCCGCTGCTGGCGACCGCGCCGTGGGTGATCTACCTGTCCTGGCTGGCGATGGCCGAGCTGGGGCAGATCTGCTACCTGGCGTTGGCGCTGGTCTGGCTGCGCCTCTGGCTGCGCCGGCCGTCGGCGCGGACGGCCGGGTGGATCGGGGCGATGCTGGGGGCGGCCTGCGCGGTCAAGTACCTCAGCGTCGGACTCATCGTCGCCCCGGTCGCGGCGATCATGCTGGCAGTTTCGCTGCGGTCGCCGCGGCGGCTGCGGCAGGTTGGGCTCGCCGGCGCGCTGACGCTGCTGCTGTTCTCGCCCTGGCTGATCCGCAACGCCGCCGCCACCGGCAACCCCGTCTTCCCGCTGGCCACCAACATCTTCGGCAACGGCCACCTCTCCGTGGAATCCGCCCGCCGCTGGCGCGACGGCCACGCCCCCGGCTACCACCCGCCGGTGCCGCAGCCGCCGGACTACCAGCCACCGGAGCGGAGGATCTCGCGGGCGGTAAGGTTCTCGGCCTTCCTGTTCGAGCGGCCGCTGCTGGGCCATCCGGTGCTCACCTGGGGGTTCGTCTTCGTCCTGATGGGCACCATCGCGGCGATGCTCGCCCGCCCGCGGGGTGTGGCCGGGTGGGACTGGGCCCTGCTGGGGGTGCTGGCCATCCAGATGGTCGTCTGGGCGCTGTTCACGCACGACATGCCGGCCAGGTTCGTCGCCGTCTCGGTGGTCCCGATGTCGCTGCTGTGCGCCGGCGGGCTAGCGCGGCTGGCGTGCGTGCGCGAGGTTCGCTGGCTGCGGCAGTCGGCCGGGCTGGGCGGATACTGGGGCCTGGCCCCGGCGGGTCTGCTGCTGGTGGCGACGTCGGCGCTGAACCTGGGCTCGGCCGGGAAATACTACCGGGCCAGCATGGCCGTCTGGGGCAAAGTGGAAATCCCGCCGGCCGGCGTGCCGGGGGCGCTGTTAGCAGAGCGCGCCCCCGACTACCGCGACGCCAACGCCCTCGGGGGCGAATCCCGCCTGATGCTCGTCGGCGAGGCCAGGGGATTTTACTTCCCCCCCGGGACCATCTACGCGACGGCCTTCGACGATCATCCCTACCGGGAGGCCCTCGCCGGGCGCGATCCGGCCGGGGCCTTGTCCCGGGCGGGCGTGACGCACGTGTTCGTGGCGTGGCTGGAGATCAGGCGCCTGACCTACACCTACGGCTGGCCGGCGGAGATGTCGGCCGAGCGGCTGCGGCAGCTTTTTGCGGGCTGGCACGTCGTCGCCGCCTTCCAGCCGCCGGAGGAGCCCACGGAGATCTTCACCCTGTACGCGGTGCCGTCCCCGGGCGGCTCGAAGCCCGGGAAAGGCCAAAGTCAGGGCGCCCCCGAGCCGGCGGGCTCGCCGGGGCTTTCTCCGACGGGCCGGCGGCAGTAGAATTGGTTTTGTATGGCGCGAACTGCCCCACTGCTCGTCTGCCTCGTCCTTGCCGGAGCCCTCGGCGGCTGCACCCGAAGCGCCGCCCCGGAAGTCTGGGCCGCCGGCGAGATGGTGCAGCTTACCGACCGCACGCCGCCGGCCTCGGCCGGGGCGGCCCGGGACGCCGATAGGTCCGCCGTCAAGCTCTTCTCGGCCGCCAATGAAACCGTCAGCTTCCAACTGATCGTCGACGCCGGCGAGGCCGGCCTCCGCGACGTAAAGCTTTCCGTCGATCCCCTGACCGGAAGCGGCAAGCAGCATATCCCACCGGAGGGCGTCGGCCTGTTCCGCATGCTCCCGGTGGCCGTCCAGCGGTATCCGTCCTGGTACCTCCGCCTGACCGAGGCCGCCGTCACCCCGGCCAGCTTCTACGACGTGCTGGTCCCCATCGACCTCTCCTGGCGAGGCGAACGCCTGGACCTCGCCGGCGGCGAGAGGCTGGCGGTGTGGGTGGACGTCCGCGTGCCGCGGGCGGCGCCCGCCGGCGAGTACGCCGGGGCGGTCAGGGTGCGATACCGCGGCGGGGCGGCGGCGGTCAACGTGTCGCTGCGGGTGTACGACATCGTGCTGCCGGACGCCCGCCCGGTGGCGTGCGTCGGCGGATTTGCCCACGAGACGATCTTCCGCCAGTTCATCCGCCGCCGCCGCCCCGACGGGACCGACGAGCCGTACGTGCCCCAGCGGCTGGACACGGCCAGGAAGGAAGTCCGTGCCGGACTCGTGATCCTCCGGGAGCTGATGCGGCTGGGGCACGACCACGGGCTGGACCTGTTCGACAAGACGATTCACCCCGTGCTGCGGCGCGACGCCTTCGGCGCGGTGGTGCTGCGGTGGGACGATTACGACAACATCGTCAAGCCGTACCTGGACGGGACGGCCTTCGAGAACCGGATCGGCGTCGCCGCCTGGCCGGCGCCGGCGCGGCTGGACGCGCCCGTCCGGGCGGCGCCCGGGCGGGCAAGGGCGCCTTGGCCGGTGCCGGAGCATTACGGTGGGGCCGACACAAGCGCCTATCGCGACACGGTCGCGGCGGTGCTGGCGGAGGTGGTCGATCACTTCGAAGCGCTGGGCATGAGCGGAAAACTGTTTTTCTGGCCCCGTCCCGGCCGGGTCGACCAGGCGGCCTACCGCCGCCACGCCGCCCTGGCCCGGCTGGCCCGATCGGCCGCGCCGGATCTGCCCATCCTGACCACCCTCGCGCCGGCTCCCCCGGCCGAGGCCAATCTGAGCGTGCCGGAGGACTTCTCCGTCCTGGCCGACATGTTCGCCCCGCCGGCCGACATGTTCGCCCCCGCCGACGTGACCGGGCTCGCCCGGGGGCGGGGCCCGCTGGCGGGGCTGTGGCTCCGGCCGGGCAGACCGCCCTACCTGGGCGGCTGCGGCGTGCTGGCCGTGCCGGCCGACGTCCGCGCCCTTCCCTGGCTGGCGATGAAGTATCAATGTGCCGGCATCTTCCTACCGGAAGTACTCAACTGGCCGACCGAGGCGACGACGGCCGCGGGCGGTCAGCAGCGATTGTTCCACCCCGGCGCGAACGGCGCCCTGCTGCCGTCGGTCCGGCTGAAGCGGCTCCGGCGAGGGCTGGAAGACGCCGGCTATCTCTGGCTGCTGCGGCAGCACCAGCGCCCGGCGGTGGCAGACGCCATCCTCAACACCATGGTCCACTACGCCGCCCTGGACGCCGCCGGCGATCACTACCTCGACCCGCGCCTGGACGGGTGGGTCCGGCGCGGCGACCTGTGGACGGCCGCCCGCAGGCTGCTGGCGGAGGAGGTCGCCTCCGCCGTGCACCCCCAGGACGTCTCCAACCGCCAACTGCTGGCCCTCCAGGTGCTGCGGGAGCAGCTCCGGCGGCGGGCCTGCCGGGTCCGCGTGGAGCGCATCTGTTCGCGTTTTGCCCCGGCCGCCGATGGGCTGTTTCGGGCGACGCTGGCCGTGGAGCTGTACAACGAGCTGCCCCGGGCGGCGGAGGTGGTGCTGCGGATGGGCGCCCTGCCGACCGGCTGGCGGGCGCTTCAGGGCAGCTACCGCGCGGTGATCCCCGCCGGCGAGCAGGCCGTGGTCGAACTGTCGGCCGAAGGCGACCACGTCCCGGCCGAGGCCGACGCGAAAATGAAGATCCCCGTCAGCATGACCAGTGAATTGCAGGACCGGACCGAGGTCGTCGGGTGGGTGCCGCTGCTCTTGCTCGGCTACGCCAACAGGCCGATCGCCATCGACGGCGACCTGGCGGACTGGCCGCTGCGCCCGGGCAACACCGCCGCCAACTTCAGGCTGCTGGGCAAGCGCGGCGCGGTGGGCGATGGCCTGGCCAAGCGCCAGACGGCCGTCTTCGCCGTGCGCGACGACGAGAACCTGTACCTGGCCTTCCGCTGCGACGAGCCGGACCCGGAGAAAATCCACGCCCGCCCGAGCAACATCGTCCGGTACGAGCAACTGCTGGCCCGCGGGGAGGACCTGGTGGAGGTGGTGCTCGACCCCGGACGCGCCGCCAAGAGCGCAGCGGACCTGTACCATCTGGTCATCAAGTGCAACGGGGCGATCGTGGCCGAGCGCGGCATCCACGCCGACCCGCCGCTGGGTCTGGCCGGCCCCTGGCCGGCGACGGCCAAAGTATACGTGGCGAAGCGGGAAAAGCTCTGGATCGTCGAGCTTGCGATTCCCTTGAAGGCCCTCGGGCCGGGAGCGTCGGCGCGGCTGTGGGGGGTCAACTTCACCCGGTTCGCCACCGCCGGAGACGAGCCGTCAAGCTGGGCCGGCGCGGTCAGGCACTTCTACGACCCCAGGAACCTGGGCACGATGTACCTGGCGCCGAAGGGCCGGCGGCCGCCGCTGGTCACCACCCGGCCGGCACCGTAATCGGCCGCGACCTCCGGGCCGCGGCAGCGCGGAAGGAGAACAGGCATGGGAAGCAGGCTGGGATGGATCCTCGCGGCGATCTTCGGCGGCGGCGTGATCACCATCATCGCCGTGGTCGTGTTCTTCCCCTTCCCCACGGAGCCGACGAGCCGCACCACCGACACCGGGATGCTCGCCGTCCAGCAGCCCGTCGAGCCGATCTCGCTGGTCCTGGGCAGCGACAGCGGGCTCCTGGCAGCGGCGGGCAACGCCGGCGAGAAGTACCACTCGGCCCTGGAAAAGTACAAGCGGGACCCGACGGCGATGACGGAGGTCTTCAAGCACTACACGCAAGTAGCCCCGGGAAAATATCGGCTGGCGGCGGACGAGCTGCGGCTGCTGAAGGGAATCGCCGACGACGTGGCCGCCGGGGCCGCCTGCAAGCAGATGAAGTACTACTTCGAGCTGACGCCGAAGAAGATCGAGCTGCCCTACCGCCCGTCCGAACCGAGCGACTTCCAGGACCTGATGAACGTCTTGGAAATGCTGGCGGCCGACTGCATCGCCGACGGCGAGGCGAGCTACCCGGAGGCCGAGAGGCGCCTGTTTCACTTGTTCGCACTGGGCTATCACCTCATGGCCGAGCGAGCCAGGCTGGCGATCGTCCGCCGCGGCCTCGGGCTTCAGGTGCACGCCTGCGACCTGCTGGTCGAGCTGTATCGAAAATGGAAAAAGCCCCAGCGCGCCCGCCAGGTCCATCGCTACCGGGAAGGGCTCCGGGACATTCGCTACACGTACCGCCGCCTGGACAGCCTGCTCCAGCCGGGCCAGGCGACTGAGTATCCCGGCGAGATCTTCAACCTGGTGGCCAATCACGGCGACCGCGCGGTTCGGGTCGAGGCGATCCTGGCGTTGGGGATGGTCAAACTCACCGCCACCAAGCGCGGAGACCTGAGGTACGTCCGCAAGTGGATCGGCAACAAGCTGCACAGCGACGATGCGTTGGAGCGGGCGGCCGCCGAGTGCGCCGAGGCTTTGGATCGTGACGGGCTGGAGCGCATCGCCCGTTCGCGGCGGTGAGCGGGGTAAGGATGAAGACGTATCCGATCATGCTGGACGTTCGCGGCCGGCTGTGCGTGGTGGTCGGCGCCGGTGCCGTGGGGCTGCGCAAGGCCGAGGCCCTCTGCCGGGCCGGGGCGAAGGTGCGACTGATCGGGCCGGATGCGGCCGGCAGGCCCGTGCCCGCAGGGGCCGAGGTCCTCACCAGGCCCTACGCCCAGGGCGACCTGAGCGGGGCGCTGCTGGTCTTCGCCTGCACCGACGATACTGAACTCAACGCCCGAATCGCCGCCGACGCCCGCGCCGCCGGCGCCCTGGCCAACGTCGCCGACGATCCGGAACACTGCGACTTCTTCGCCGCGGCCGCCGTCAACGACGGCGACGTGGTCGTCGCCATCGGCACCGGCGGCGCCAGCCCCGCCCTGGCGGGCGAGATCCGCCGCCGGCTCGCCCGGCACCTGCCCGAGCGCGTGGGCGAGTTCGCCGCCACCTTGGAGCGCGTCCGCCAGCACGTGCAACGGCGCGCCGCCGACCCGCGCCGGCGCAAGGCCGTCCTGAAGGAACTGGCGGGCGAAGCCGGGTATAAAGTGTTTGTCGAGGCGGGCTGGGAGGGGCTGATGGCAATGGCCGAGCTGGCCCTCGAGGCGAACTGACGATGCGAATCCTCTGCGTGGGAGCCAACCACAAGACGGCGCCGCTGGCGCTGCGGGAGAAGCTCACCTTCGACCCCGCCGCCGCCAGGTCGGCGCTGGAGACGCTGCGCGACCGCTATGCCGACGGCGAGTTCGCCATCGTCTCCACCTGCAACCGCTCGGAGGCGTACGTCGCCCGGCCCATCCACGGGCACCCGCGCGAGGAGGAGCTGCGGGCGTTTTTCGGCCAGTTCCACGGCCTGAGCCGCGACGAATACGACGGCGCCCTGTACGTGCACCGCGACGCCGAGGCGGTCCGTCACCTGTTCACGGTGGCGGCCGGCCTGGACAGCCTCGTGCCCGGCGAAGAGCAGATCCTCGCCCAGCTCCGGCAGGCCCATCGCCTGGGCGAGGAGGTCTCGGCCGGCGGCGGCAGGCTCAGCGAGCTGTTCCAACTGGCATTCAGCGTAGCCAGGGAGGTGCGCGCGCAGACGCGGATCGCCGCGGGCAGGGTCTCGGTCGCCTCGGTGGCGGTCGGGCGCGTGCGCGAGGCCTTCGCCGACTTTTCGGACAAGTGCGTCCTCAGCGTCGGGGCGGGCAAGATGAACGAGGGCATGCTCCGGGGCCTGCGCCGGCTCGGGGCCGGGCGCATGCTCGTGGCCAACCGCTCCCCGGGCCGGGCCACCGAGGTCGCCGGCCGCTGCGGCGGCGAGGTGCTGCCGCTGGCGGCCCTCGCCGACGGGCTCATCCAGGCCGACGTGGTCGTCTGCTCCACCGCCGCGGCCGAGCCGATCGTGACTTTCTCCCGGGTCGAGGCCGCCATGGCCCGCCGCCCGGACAGGCCCATGCTGATCGTCGACATCGCCGTGCCGCGCGACGTCAGCCCGGCCGTCGGCGAGCTGCCCGGCGTCTCGCTCTGCAACATCGACGACCTGAAGACGGTGGTCGAGAGGAACATCCGCCTCCGCACCGCGGACATCGAAGCCTGCCGGCGGATCATCGACGCCGAAGTGGACGCCTACCTCCACCGCCTGCACGTTCGGGAGGTTGTGCCCACGGTGGAGGCGCTGTACCGGCAGATGCGGCGGCTGGCCGACGAGGAGCTGTCGGCCGCCGCCCACAAGCTCACCGGCCGGCCGGAACGCGACCAGCAGATCATCCGCCGGGCCGTTCACCGGGCCCTGCGGCGCATCCTCCACACGCCCATCGCCAGCCTCCGCGCCGGCGCCGGCGGCGAGGTCGCCCGCCAGCACGCCGCCGCCCTGAGAAAGCTCTTCAACCTTCCGGAAAAGGGCGGCCCGCCAGCGAGGTAAGGGCCGCCGGCGGCTTCGGGCGGGTCGGCGGCGGCGCGTCAAGCCGGGCTCTGACGTGCACGCCGACCTGCTCCCTGCTAGACTGTTGGGGCGATGAGCGACACTCTGCTGCCATTTGGCAAGGGCACGGGGCAAGGCTCCGACGAGCGGGCCCGCCAGCCTAGCGCCCGCCTGCCTTCCGCCCGCCTGCCTTCCGGAGGTGGGCAGGGAGGTGGGCAGGCAGATGGGCAGGCGGGCAGGGACGTGACCGACCAGTTCGTCGCTCCCGCCGCGGCCCCGCTGACGGTCTCGGCCCTGGTGGCGCGAATCAAGGAGGCGCTGCTGGACGCGTTCCCCGCGCCGGTGTCGGTGGTCGGGCAGATCAGCAACTTCAAGCGCCACAGCTCCGGGCACCTGTACTTTTCCCTGAAAGACGCCAGCGCCAGCATCGACGCGGTGATGTTCCGCCCGGATGCCAGGGGAGTCCGCTTCGACGTCGAGGACGGCCTGGAGGTCGTCGCCACCGGCCGCGTCGACGTTTACGAGCGCCAGGGCCGCTTGCAGCTCTACGTGCGGCGGCTCATCCCCAAGGGCACCGGGGCGCTGGAGCTGGCCTTTCGCCAACTGAAGGAGCGGCTCCAGAAGGAAGGGCTCTTCGAGGCGCGGCGGAAGAAGCCGATACCGACTTTCCCGCGGGCGATCGGCGTGGTGACCAGCCCCACCGGGGCGGCCATCCGCGACATCTCCAACACGCTGAGGCGCCGCTGGCCGGCGGTGAGGGTCTATCTGGTGCCGGTCCGGGTGCAGGGAGAGGGCGCGGCCGAGGAAATCGCCGAGGCGGTCGGCCTGCTGGACGCGGCCGCGGAGGGCTTCGCAATCGACACGATTCTGCTCGCCCGCGGCGGCGGCAGCCTGGAGGACCTGTGGGCCTTCAACGAGGAGGCTCTCGCCCGGGCCATCTTCGCCGCCAGGACGCCGATCCTCACCGGCGTGGGCCACGAGGTGGACTTCACCATCGCCGACTTCGTGGCCGACGCCCGCGCCGCCACGCCGACGGCCGCCGCCGAGCTGGCCGTGCCCGACGCCGCCGAGCTGCGCCGGAGCTGCGACGTGCTGGGCCTGCGGCTGCGCCGGCGGACGCGGGACCTGCTGCAATACGCCCGCGGCGCCCTGGACGGCGTCCAGCGCAGCGTGGTCTTCCGCGACCCGACCGCGGGCGTGCGCGCGGCCAACCAGCGGGTGGACGAGCTGGCCACGCGGACGTGGCGGTCGCTGTCGGAGGCCCGCCGGGCGGGCGAGCGGCGGTGCCACCAGGCCGAACGCGCCCTGGCCGGCCAGCACCCGCGCCGGCTGCTGGAACGGGCCGGCGCCCGGGCCGAGCAGCTCTGCCACCGCCTGGCCTGGGCCCTGGGCCGGCGGGCGAGGCTGGCGGCCGACGCCCTGGCACAATACCGCGCCCGCTTCGCCGAGGCGCATCCGCGCCACCTGCTGAAGCTTTCCCGCCAGCGCGTCGCCCTGCGGCAGCGGCAGTTGGAGTCGCTGAGCTACCGGGCGCCGCTGAAGCGCGGCTACTCCATCACCCGCGGCAAGGCGGGCCTCCTCCGCAGCGCCGCCGACGTAAAGGCCGGCGACCTGCTGGAGAGCGAGCTTTTCGACGGCAGGGTGGACTCCCGGGTCGCCGGAAGCCGCCCGACCGGCACCGGCGGAGACCGGGCGGAAAACGACAAGGCCAAGCTGTTTAAGGATACGGACGACTGACATGGGCAAGCAGAAACCGACCTTCGAGCAGGCGCTGGGCAAGCTGGAGAAGATCGTCGAGCAGATCGAATCCGGCGAGATCGGCCTGGAGGAATCCATCGCCAGGTACGAGGAGGGCACCACGCTGATCAAGCAGTGCCGGACGATCCTGGACGCGGCCGAGAAGAGAATCCAGCTCCTGGCCAAGGGCGAGGCCGGTCAGCTCGCCGCGTCCGGCGAGCTGGAAGAGCCCGGCAAGCCCGGCGGCGCCGCGGCCGAGGAAGAATCCCAGTAAGGACCAGTCCCGGCGACCGCCGGCAGGTGGGCAGGCGCCGCGATGAAGCGCCGGCGCCGGCCCGCGATGGCCCGGACGCCGGGGTCAGACGAACGTGAAAGAAGGGCGATGATGCACATCCGCGACCTGACGCAGCAGGATGAGGAGCTGATCGCGGCCGCGTTCGAGGCGATCCGGCGCAACCACGTTGAGGATCGCCACGGCGTCGGCGCCGCGATCCGGGCGGCCTCCGGAAAGATCTACACCGGCGTGAACATCGAGAGCCCGGGCGTGGGCACCTGCGCCGAGCCGGTGGCGCTGGGGGCGGCGGTGACGGCCGGCGAGAGGCGGTTCCAGTGCGTCGTGGCCGTGGAGAGGGCCGGCCCGGGCGGCGAGAGGCCCGGCATCATGAGCCCCTGCGGCGTCTGCCGCGAAATGCTGTACCACTATTGCCCGGACGCCGACGTGATCGTTCCCGGGCGGGACGGGCCCGGAAAGCTCAAGGCCTCCGACCTGCTGCCCATCCCGTACACGGATAACCGGATGAAAGAGGCGACCTAGGCTGGCCTGCCCGATCCCGGCGCGCCGGGACAGGCGGGCCGGGCGGTCGCGCGAAGCGACACCTGTCGGTCAAAACGTGGTTCAAATCCTGTCAGGGCGACTTGTTCGAACAGGAAGCCGTTCAGTGAGAAAACTGAACGGCTTCCTCTTTTCTAGGCAAAGAGTTACGTCGTTCAAACTCCGGTTCAAAGATATCGCCCGCAGAATGCGCTGTTTTCCGGCAGTCTTTGAACCTCGCCACACCTCGGCCGCCTGCTGCGTGAAGTCGAAGACCTTCACCGCGATGTCCCTGCATGACGGGTTGATGTCCCTGCAAGCCCCGATCCCCTCTTCCAGCTCCCGCAAATGTCCCTGCAAGGTCGCCGACTGGTCCTGAAATGTCCCTGCATCGAGGTGACCTTCGAGGTACAGGGACAGCAATCGCTCGCTCTTTTTCTCCAGCTCGACCTTCTTGCGGCCGAGGATGCGCTTCTGCTGGCCGTTGTCCCCGCGCAGCTGGCCGAACGACCGGTGGAGCGAGTCGCGGAACCACTCGGCCGTTTCCGGCGTGGGCATCCGCATGGTATCGAGCTCGGCGGCGACGGCGTCTTCGAGGTCGGCCTCCCGCCAGCGAACCTTGGGGTGGTCGTCGTCCGGGTGGTTGTTGGCGCAGCGGTAGTAGGTGTGGATGCGGACGCCGCCGTCCTTGAGCTTTCGGCGGATGCGCTCGCCGGTGATCATGCTGCCGCAGTGGTCGCACAGGAACAGGCCGTTGGCCAGCGCATGGGTCTGCCGCCTGGTGCGACGGTTCTTGCCCTTGAGCAGGTTGCGGCAGATATGGAACGTCCGCCGGTCGACCAGCGGCCGGTGCTTGCCGGGGTAGATTTGCCCCTTCCAGACGATGTCGCCGACGTAGAACCGGTTGGCCAGCATGTACGAGATGCTGCCAGGCGACATGCGCGGCATGCTGGGCCGGTAGATGTAGCCCTCGCGATGGAGCTGCTCGCCGATCATGTCGAAGGTCAGCCCGCCCTGGGAGTAGAGCTGGAAGACGCGCACCACCAGCTTGGACTTCTCCGGGTGCGGCTGGATGGGCTCGTCGCGGTCGTCGGTGTTCATGTACCCGTAGGCCACGCCGCACGGCATCCAGCCCTGGCGAATCTTCTCCTCCTGGCCCTTGCGGACCTCCTGGCGGAGGTTGTCGCTGTAGTACTGGCTGATGGCGGCCATGACGTTGAAGCTCAGGGCACCCGCCGCGCCGGGGCCGAACTCGTTGTCGACGAAGAGCATCTTCACGCCGACGGTGTCCTCGAGTTCCTGCATGCGGACCGCGTCCCGCATGTTCCGGCAGATGCGGTCGAGCTTGTGCGCGAGGACCGCGTCGATCTTCATCCGCTTGGCGTTCTTCTTGACCCACTGGTACATCTCGTTGAACGCCACGCGAGCCGCACCGCGACGGGCCGACTCGGCGATGACGAACTCGCGGAGGACGTTCCAGCCCTCGCGCTGGGCCTTGTCGCGGTTGATGCGAATCTGCGCGTCCAGCGAGTAGCCCTCGGCCTGCTCGCGGGACGAAACGCGCGCCCAGATCACCACATTCATTCGGACTCTCCTTCCATGCTGGCCAGGAAGAACGCCAGTGCGATGCGTTGCACGTTCAGCAGCATCTCGATGGCCTCCTCTCGGTCGACTTCTCGTTCGAGGTAGTCGCCCCACACCTCCTGCGTGCGGGCGATCAGGTCCTCGGTAATCCATTCGGTCTCCAGCGGCCCATCGCCGCCGGCCGGGACACACTGAGCCTCGACGTTCAAAGACTGTCCAGTCAGTTCCGGCCCATCCGGCGAGAATCTTTGAACCGGCTCGCACAGGCATGTTTGGCTGCCCATTACCGCCCCTCCCCGTCGATCCCCAGCCCTTCGAAATGCTCGCGGATGCGCCGCATGGCCTTGTGGATGGTGTTCCACTCGCAGCCGAGCTTTCGCGCCAGCGCCGCCTTGGACATGCCCGCCGCCAGCCCGTTGGCGACGGCCCGGTCGAACCTCGACAGGCCCGGCAGCGCGCTGTCGACGTCCATGCCGATCCCGTAGTCGACCTCGCAGCACGGCTCGGGGCCGACGTAGCTGCCGTCCTCGTGGATGCCGAGGCTGCGGAGATACTGCTCGAATGCCTCGCGTTCGCTGTAGCGACAGCGCATGCGGTACAGCAGGTGGCGGTTGATGACGGCGTACAGCGCCGTCTGCTCCGACGCGCCGTTGTCATGGTTGGGGTCGTACTGGAACTCCAGGATCACCACTGCCAGGTCCTGCATCAGGTCCGGCCAGTCCCGCTTGGGGAATCCCAGCGCCTTGATGCGGCTGATGGCCAGCCTCGCCTTCCACGCCTCGAACGCTCCTTCGTACCAGTTCAGCAGTTGCTCGTTTGTCATCGCGATCCGTCCTTGCATCAGGGGTCGATCTCGCGGTCGGGCCATTCCCAACCGTCTGATCGCGATGCTCAGGGCGAGACCGGGGACATGTCCGTAGAGCCGGAACTGTCTGGCGAAAGCCATATGTCAGGAAGGTTGTCAGAAGGCTGTCAGGGCTTGCTGGGACATGTCTGACATCCTGTCAGGGCTTGCTGGGACCTGTCAGACATATGTCAGGAAGGTGTTTTGCACAGCACTCCGGAAATCCTTACCGCTGCAACATCATGGGCTTACGCGATTCGATGCTGGGACATTCCCCATTCCGGCCATGTCCCTGCATGAGGAGTTGGGGGCGGTTCTGCAAATAACCCCTTCGAGCGGACGAGGCGGAAACACCCCGCCGCGAGCAAGGGAGTCCGACAATGCCGCAGACCGTAGATACCGACTTCGCGATTGACCTCGGCGTGCTGAGCGCCGAGCCGGCGCACGAGTACCACGCCAAGGCGGGCGAGTATCTGTCGAGCCATCAGCTGCTCGACTTCATGGCGTGCCCCTGGCTGTACCGCAAGAAGCAGCTCGGCCTGATCGTCGATCAGGACACGCCGGCGCTGCTGGTCGGCCGGGCCACCCACGTCCGCATCCTCGAGGGCCGCGACGCCTACGAGTCGCAGTTCGCCCTCGGCGGTCCCATCAACCCCCGCACCCAGAAGCCCTTCGGCTCCAACACCAAGGCCTTTGCCGAGTGGGCCGAGGCCCAGGGCAAGCCTGTTCTCTCCCACGACCACGTCGAGCTGATCGAGCAGATGGCCAGCGGCGTGGCCATGAACGACGAGGCCGTGGACCTTCTTCTCTATGGCCGCTCCGAAGGCGTGATCCGCACCGTCTACTGCGACGCCCCGTGCCAGGCGCGACTGGACTGGGTGCATCCGCATCGTGGCGTGGTTGATCTCAAGACCACCGCCGATCTGACCTGGTTCGAGAACGACGCCAAGCGCCGGCGCTACCACAACCAGATGGCCTTCTACCAGGCCGTCCTGGGCCAGGTGATCGACCAGCTGGTGCCCGTCTACATCGTGGCCATCGAGAAGGCCGAGCCGTTCAGGTGCGGCGTGTGGCGCGTTGGCGAGAACACCCTCGCAATCGCCAGGCAGGAGAATGAGGAGGCCATCCGCCGCCTTCGCCGGGCCTGGGAGATCGACGCCTTCCCGACCGGCTACGAGGTCATCCGCATTCTCGACTTTCCCTGATCCATCTCCGCGCCCGGGCGGGACGGCGTGCCGTGCGGCATGGATGCCACCACGGAGGAACGCGGCCGGACTCCCTACGCCCGCCTGGGCGCACTTCGGCAGGGCCGGGCTGCTCGGGGCTCATAACCCCGGGGACGCGGGTTCGACTCCCGCACCTGCCATTGCTGCGACGGTGGCTCCTGCCGGAAGGAGCGTGAATCACGGCCATGACCACCACCCGCCACGTCGGGCTGCCTGCCGTGAGCTGAAGGCCCGCCCGGGTTCGACTCCCGGCCGTCGCATTCGCTGGCCAGCGAGACAGGACATGAACAGACCAACAGACAACCGGAGAACGACATGAACCAGAACTGCCGCAACACTGACCCGCCCACGTCGGCGCTGGCCGGGCGGGAGGCTGAGGCTAACGGCTCCGCCAGACTACATCGCGTGATGTGCTTCGACGTCGTGATGCAGACGCCCGGGCTGACCGCCCGCGAGATCGAGGACCGCCTCGGCATCAAGGCGCACAAGCGCCTGCCGGAACTGCGCCGCGCCGGCATGGTCCGCAACGGCAAGAGCCGCACCTGCACCGTCAGCGGCAGGCAGGCCCTCACCTGGCATCCCAACGTCGGCAACCACTGCGCAGGAGAACTGGCATGACCCTGATGAACTCACTGATCAAGAGCACCACGCCCGCGCCGCCCAAGATGATCGTCTACGGCCAGCCGGGCGTCGGGAAGACCACCTTCGCCGCCTCGGCCAACGCCGTCCTGCTGGACTGCGAGAACGGTGCCGGTGCTGTGGCCAACCTGACCCGCACACCGTACCTGCAGTCCTGGCCGCAGATGCGCAAGTGGCTGGTCGAGCTGGCGGACGTGGACAAGGCCGACGCGCCCCAGGCCCTGGCCATCGACACCATCGACTGGATGGTCCAGCGGATCGTCGAGCACGTCGTGCATGACCTCGATCCGAAGGCCGGTGCCGATCTGACCAGCACGTTGGGCACCGCGCACGGCGGGTACTTCAAGGCCCGTGAGATCGTGCAGAACATCGTCTACCGCGACCTGCTGCCGATGCTCAACGCCGTGGCCGAGACCGGCGCGGCCATCATCCTCCTGGCCCACGCGGCCAACACGAAGATGACCACTCCCGAGGGCTACGACCAGCGCCTCGCCTCGCCGGACCTGCCCCACTGGATCGCCCCGCCCTTCATCGAGTGGGCCGACTGCGTGCTCTACGCCTGCCGGAGCGACGACCGTCGCATCCTGCTGACCGAGGGCACGAACGTGATCCTGGCGAAGAACCGCTACAGCCTGCCGGCCGAGATCGACCTCTCCTGGCCCGCGCTGATGCAGGCCCTCAACGGAAGGGAGGCGTAGCCATGAACGTCGACTACACCGTCTTCTCCGATAGCGACCTTGAGCAACTGGCCAAGGACGAGCAGCGAAAGCAGATCCGGCTCGAGGCCCAGGCGAAGGCCTGCAAGCAGACCGTCATCGAGTTGCAGACCGAGCTCGCAGAAAGGGCCATCGGCAGGAAGTCCATCCGCCACGGCGACATGGTCACCGTCCACTACCGAGACCGCCGGAGGGACTTCCGGTACGAGGGCGTCGACTGCTTCCACTGGTCCGGTCGTCCGCGCGTCCGGCTGCGCGCCTTCACCACCAAGGGCAAGCCCTTCAAGCAGGCCGATTCCTACGGCCCGTCCCTGATTCCCTACATCACCAGAAAGGATCAACGTCATGGCTAACCTGAACGGATTCAACGCCAACGAGGTCGAACCGACCACCGCCTTCGAGCCGCTTCCCGCCGGCAAGTACCTGGCGACCATCACCGCCAGCGAGATGAAAGCCACCAAGAAGGGAGACGGCAGCTACCTGCAGCTCGAGTTCACCGTCCTCGAGGGCGACTGCAAGGGCCGCAAGACCTGGGACCGGTTGTGCATCAACCATCCCAACGACCTGACGCAGAAGATCGCCCGGGGCAACCTCTCGGCCATCTGCCGCGCCGTGGGCGTCATGCAGCCGAAGGACAGCGTCGAGCTGCACAACATCCCGCTGGTGATCTCGGTCAAGTGCAAGAAGCGCGAGGACACCGGCGAGATCACCAACGAGGTCAAGGGCTACGAGGCCAAGGCCGCTACCGCCGGTCGCCCGCAGCAGGCTCCGACCACCGACACCACGCCGCCGTGGAAGAGGGGCTGAACATGGACCACGGCACGATCTACGACCTCTACAAGCGGGATGACAGCGGAGAGCCGGTAGCCGCCAGGTTCCGCATATCGCACCAGAGGGACGGCTGGCTGAGCATCAAGGTCTCGGCCGACGAGCCGGATGCCAGTGAGCAAATCCTCATTCTCTGCTCGCTGGTCTCGGGCCGGTTCATCGTGGACGTGATTGACGCCGCCACGATCCCGGCAAACGAGTCCATCTGCGGGGCGGTGGCAACCGGGACCATCAGCATTCCGCTGCACCGCGCTTCGCGGAAGGAGGACAGCCGGTGAAGCTCAATCTTCCCTGGCCCCCGAGCGTGAACCACTACTACCGCCGCGTCGGGCCGCGAACGTTGATCAGCCGGGAGGGCCGGGAGTACCGCAGAGCGATCTGCGGGCTCCTGGCCCCGGGTGGCGGGAGCGGAATCCGCAAGCCGCCTGCCGGCGGACGCATCGCCCTGGCGATGGACGCCTTCCCGCCCGACCGACGCCGGCGCGACCTCGACAACCTCCTGAAATGCACCCAGGACTCCCTCGCCCATGCGGGCGTCTTCGAGGACGACAGCCAGATCGACCTGCTGGCCGTGATGCGACGTGAGCCGGTCCGGGGCGGCACCGTCGTGATTCGGATCGCCGAGATGCCCCTGCGTCGCTGCCCGCTTTGCGGCAGCAGGTATTCCCAGACAGAAAGCGAGCACCACCATGACAACTGATGACCCCAAGACTCTGCGACTCGACGAGATCCGAATCGACGGCGGCACGCAACCGCGCGTGGCCATCGACCAGGGCATCGTCGATGAATATGCCGAACAGTACAGCGGCGGCGTCGATCTGAAGCCGGTCATCGTGTTCCACGACGGCGCGACCTACTGGCTGGCCGACGGTTTCCACCGGTACTGGGCGAACCGGAAGATCAAGAGCGACTACATCTTCGCCAACGTCCACCGGGGCACCCAACGCGACGCGATCCTCTACTCCGTTGGAGCCAATGCCGACCACGGCCTGCGCCGAACCAACGGTGATAAGCGTAAGGCCGTGCTGACCATGCTGACCAATCCGCTGGTCAGTCTCGACGATGACGGCAACCCTCGCTCCAACTACGACATCGCCCGACATTGTCGCGTCAGCGAGTTCATCGTCCGAAAGCTACGAAAAGAGCAGGACGACGCGACCGGCAGCGCATCTACGATTGAATCGCAGATAGGCCGAACCACACGTTCGGTGACACGCGGCGGATCGACCTACCTGCAGGACACCTCAAAGATCGGCCGGGCGAAGAAGAAGCGCAAAACGCCTGGCATCTCGCCCAACGCGGTGATGCCGACCCGCCAGCCCCGCCCGGCGCTGGCCCAGACCAACTTCAACCTACCGCACGATCCGGCCTACGGCGCACGCGCCATCGTGGCCGCCATGGGTGTGGACTACGCCCGCCAGTTGATCGATTCCCTGACCTCCTACCTCCAGGAAAAGAAAGAAGGTGTCGCATGATCGCCACGCAGAATCTCAGACTCGCCAGGACCGGCCCCGTTGTCGAACGCATGTGGATCGCCCCCGACCTGGCCCTCGAATGGTTGGAGCAGACCAACACCAACAACCGCAAGGTATCCCAGAAGCACGTCGACCGTCTGGCCCGCGACATGACCGAGGGCAAGTGGGTGCTGACGCATTCCGGCATCGCCTTCGGCCCCGACGGGACGCTGCTCGATGGCCAGCATCGGCTTTGGGCGATTGTCGAATCCGGCGTCTCGGTGGAGATGTTCGTCTGGCGCAACGTCGAGCCGGAAGCGATGATGACCATCGACTGCGGCAAGACTCGCTCGATGGCGGACATCCTCAACATCGCCGGCGAGAACGGCGAGATCAACAACCACCACCTGGCCACGCTTCGGGCGATGCTGGGCGGGTTCGGCAACCCGCCGATGCTCTCGCCTTCGGAGACCTCCAAGGCGCTGCGCAAGCATCAGGACGCCATCGAGTTCGCCATCAAGCATCTGCCGACCGTCACCTCGGCCCGAGGCGTGAACACGGCGACGACACGAGCCGTCGTCGCCCGCGCGTTCTACTCGGTCGACCACACGATGCTGGCGTCCTTCTGCCGCAAGCTCACCACCGGTATTGTGAGCTCCGATGAGGAAGGCATCCTCGTGCTGCTGCGGCAGCATCTCCAGGAGAATCGCGGCAGTTCATTCAGCCAGCGCGTCCAGCGATACGGCAAGGTCGAACGCGTCTTGGCTGTCTGGATCAAGGGCGAGAATCCCAGCCGCATCTACCCGGCCTCGAGCGAGCAGTTCCCGCTTCCGCAGGAGGCCAAGGCTTGATCCAGTCGCTTCTGCCACCTCCAGAAGCGCCCGCGATCACGCTGCGTCCGTACCAGGTCGAAGCCGTCGAGGCCGTCTATGACCACCTGCGCCGTCGGGATGACAACCCCTGCGTCGTCATCCCCACGGCCGGGGGCAAGACCCCGGTGATGGCGAGCATCTGCCGCGACGCGGTCGGCCAATGGGACGGGCGGGTGCTGATCCTGGCGCACGTGAAGGAACTGCTCGAGCAGGCGGTCGAGAAGCTCCACGCCATGGCCCCGGACCTCTGGCACCGGATCGGCGTCTACTCGGCGGGCCTCAAGAGCCGGGACACCGATCACCCGATCATCGTGGCGGGGATTCAGAGCGTTTATCGGCGCGCAGCCGAATTGGATGCTTTCGATCTAATCTGTATCGATGAGGCTCATATGCTCCCGCCCGACGGCGAGGGCATGTACCGCACGTTCCTGGCCGACGCACGGGAGGTCAACCCCAACGTCCGGATGATCGGCCTGACCGCCACGCCGTACCGCATGACCACGGGCATGATCTGTGCGCCCGACCACCTGCTGAACCACGTCTGCTACGAGGTGGGCGTCCGCGAGCTGATCGTGCAGGGCTACCTGTGCCCCCTGAAGACCAAGGCGGGCAGGCGCAAGGTGGATACATCAGGCCTGCACGTCCGAGGCGGCGAATTCATCGCGGGCGAGGTCGAGGCGCTGATGGACGACGACTCGCTGGTGCGGTCCGCCTGCCGCGAGATCGTCGATCACACCAGGGACCGGCATTCGGTGCTGGTCTTCGCATCCGGTGTGCAACACGCCATGCACGTTCAGCGCGTCCTGGGCGAGATGGGATTCGAGTGCGGCTTCGTCTGTGGCGACACGCTGCCGTTCGAGCGGGCCGAGACGCTCAAGCGGTTCAAGGCGGGCGAGTTGAAGTACCTGGTCAACGTGAACGTGCTGACCACGGGCTTCGACGCGCCCAACATCGACTGTGTGGCGATGCTGCGGCCGACGATGTCGCCGGGCCTTTACTACCAGATGACTGGGAGGGGCTTCCGCCTCGATCCGTCGAAGGCCGACTGCCTGGTGTTGGATTTCGGCGGCAACATCCTGCGCCACGGCCCGGTCGATGCATTGCAGATTCAGGATCGTGCGTCCGGCGGCGGGGAAGCGCCTGCGAAGGAATGCCCCGAGTGCCAGGCGGTGATCCACGCCGCCTACGCCACGTGCCCGGAATGCGGGCACGAGTTCCCGCCCCCGGAGCGAGAGAAGCACGACCACCAGGCATCGACAGCGGGCATCCTCTCCGGCGAAGTCACCGAGACCGAGTACACCGTCAGCGAGGTCTACTACAGCGTCCACCACAAGCGCGACGCGCCGCCGGAGCATCCGCGCACGATGCGCGTCGATTACCGCTGCGGCTTCAACGATTACCACAGCGAATGGGTCTGCCCTGAACACACCGGCTACGCGAGGCAGAAGTTCGAGGCCTGGTGGCGGGCCAGGTCGAACGAGCCGTTCCCGAACACTACCGACGAGGCCGTGGAACTCGCCGAGGCCGGCGCGCTCGCACCGACAAGCGCCATCACCGTGCGGTCGGTGGCGGGCGAGAAGTTCGACCGCATCAGCGATTACCAGCTCGGGCCGGTCCCGCCACGCATCGATGGCGGCGATGAACGCCTCGAGGACAACGTGCCCGAGCCGGTCTGGCCCGAGGACGACATCCCGTTCTGAGGAGGATTCCCATGCCCTGTGCGTGCCTTGAGGAGAAGAGCACCGTGGATCGCGTCGCGCACGTGCTCGATGCCGTGATGGACATCGACGTGGGTCAGCTCGAACTGCTGGTCCAGCAGGCCCACGAGTGCGACATCAAGCAGATCAGCGATCCGCCCGAGCCGTTCCCGGTATCCCGCCAGGCGCTGCGGATGTTCTGGCACTTCCGCTGCAATCTGGAGGCGGCAATGCCCTGCCGCCGGGAGGACTGAAACCGATGGTATGCGCAACGGAATGCGGCATCCTCGTGGACAAGGAGTTGCGGAGGCTGATCCCGCCACTGACGGACGAGGAGCGCCTTGGCCTGGAGGAGAACCTGCTGCGCGACGGGTGTCTCGACCCGTTGATCGTCTGGGCCGAACGTCGCGTCTTGCTGGATGGCCACAACCGCAAGGAGATCTGCGACCGCTACGGCATCGATTACGACACGCGCGAATTGAGTCTGCCGAACCGGGATGCCGCCGCCGACTGGATCGATGCCCACCAGCTCGGGCGGCGGAATCTGAAACCGGAGCAGATGAGTCTGCTGCGCGGGCGGCGGTACAACCGGCTGAAGCGACAGGATGGAGGCCACGGTGATCAGAAATCGGCGGATCAAATTGATACCCCGAACACCGCCGACAAGTTGGCCAAGGAGCACGGCGTCTCCACGCCGACCATCAAGCGCGATGGCCAGTATGCCGAGGCGGTTGACAGGCTGGGCATCCAGCAGGAAGTGGCTCGCGGCGAAGTCGCAGCGTCTCGTCAGGAGGTGGTGCAGGCTGCCAGATCGCTGGGCGATGCACCAACGCCGGAGCAAGTGGAGCAGGTCAGGCAGGCCGTCACCAAGCCCCACGTCGCCCGCAATTCCGGCGACAACGAGTGGTACACGCCGGCCGACTATGCCGAGCGGGCCGGCGCGGTCATGGGTGGAATCGACCTGGACCCCGCGTCCAGCCCGGAGGCCAACCGGGTGGTCTGTGCCGCCCGCTACTACACCGCCGCCGACGACGGGCTGAGCCGGCCATGGAGCGGCCGGGTGTTCATGAACCCGCCGTATGCCCAGCCGCTGATCCGCCGGTTCTGCGAGGCCCTCGTCGAGCACTACCGCGAAGGCGACGTCACCGAGGCGGTGGTGCTGGTCAACAACGCCACGGAGACCCAGTGGTTCCAGGCGCTGCTGGGCGCGGCAGCGGCCGTGTGCTTCCCGGCCGGGCGCGTGCGGTTCTGGCACCCGGAGAAGACCTCCGCGCCCCTGCAGGGCCAGGCGGTGATCTACCTCGGCGATCATCCCGACGGCTTCGTGGAAGAGTTCCGGGACCTGGGGAGCGTGTGCCATGTCGTGCGATAACGGCCACAACCCCATGCGCTGGGACTGCCAGCGGCAGGGATGCTTCAACATCAAGAAGCGACCGAAGATCGAGATGTTCGCCGATTGCCTGCCCGGAAAGATCGCATTCACGGACGTTGATGGCCTCGTGGAAATCAAAGGCAACCTGCTGCTGCTGGAATGGAAAGACCATCAGTCGCTGCATGCGGGCCAGCGCATCCTGTTCGAGCGGATGACATTGCTCTGCCCGGCGACGGTGCTGATCGTGGAAGGCGATGCCGAGCAGATGACGGTGAGCAGCATCCGTACCGCGTGGGAGGGGCGAATCGGCCCGCCGATGCAAGCCGACCTTTATGGCCTGCGCCGGGACGTCCGGGAATGGGCCGACTGGGCGTTCGACAACCCGGTGGTCCGTCGCCGGCAGGAGGCATTGTGCGGGTGACGACAGCCACCATTCCGGACGTCGCACAGGCGTACCTGTCGGCGGGTCTCTGCGTGCTCTCGGCCATCCGGGCCGAGAAGCGCCCGGCTGTGGGCCGGTGGAAGCAGTATCAGACCAGACTGCCCACCCCGGCCGAATTGTCCGCCTGGATGGCGAACAGCCCGGACGCTGTCTGCATTCTCTGCGGCGCGGCGTCGAACAACGCCGAGATCATCGACTTCGACGGCGGCGGCGAGCTGTTCTCGGCCTGGTGGGAGCGTATCCCCGCTGATCTGCGGGAGCGGCTGGTCGTCGAGCGCTCGCCGTCAGGGGGCTGGCACGTGATCTACCGCTGCGTCACGGCTATCTGCGGCAACCTGAAGCTGGCGCAGCGACGCGTCGGCGAGAAGATCGTCACACTGATCGAGACCCGTGGCGAAGGCGGGCTGTTCCTGTGCGCCCCGACGGACGGGTACGAGATCACGCAGGGCGATCTGTGCGACCTGCCGGTCCTGACCGAGGACGAGCGTGACGTCCTGCTGCGGGCAGCGTGGGGGCTGAACGAATACCTGCCGCCGGTGGTCAATGGGCCGCAGCCGTCGGCGAATGTCGGCCACAGCGTCGCATCATCGGCCGACAGTGCCCGCCTGTCGGCAGAGAACGCTGACAATGGCGATTGTCCGTCGCACAGTGCCGATGTGGGGCCCACAGGCCCGCTGTCGGTCGGACAATGCGACTGTCCTCCAGAGAATGGCCACAGGAGCGATTGTCCGTCGAACAATGCCCACAGGCCCGGCGATGATTTCAACAGCCGAGGAGATGTGCGGGATGTGCTCCGACAGCACGGATGGTCGCTGGCCAAGGGCGGCGAGAACGAATACTGGCGTCGACCGGACAAGACATCCGGCTGGTCGGCTACGCTCAAAGGCCACACCTTCTACGTCTTCTCGTCCAACGCCGCGCCATTCGAGCCCAACCAGGACTATTCGCCGTTCGCGGTCTACACGCTGCTCGAACACGGCGGGGATTTCGAACAGGCCGCCCGCTCTCTGCGGACCATGGGCTTCGGCGGCGATTCTCTGGCGGACAACGCCGATGGCTTGGACATCTCGGCCATTGTCGGCCACAGCGAGGACTGTGCGGCCGATGATTCGGACACCGACGCCGATGGGCCGGAGATCGCCGACCCCGGCGCGATCCCCGAACATCTCTTCGCCGTCCCGGGCCTGGTGACCGAGGTGATGGACTTCACGCTCGCCAATGCGCCCTATCCGAACGCCGGCCTGGCCTTTTGCGGGGCGATGGCGCTGCAGTCCTACCTCTGCGGCCGGAAGGTCCAGACCCCCGACGACCTGCGCCCCAACATCTACTTGCTCGCCCTGGCCAGTTCCGGCACGGGCAAAGACTTTCCCCGGAAGGTCAACTCCCGCGTGCTCTTCGAGATCGGGCACATCAGCGCCCTGGGCGACAAGTTCGCCAGCGGTCAGGGCATCCAGGATGCGCTGCTGCGGTCCAACGCCATGCTGTTCCAGAACGACGAGATGGACGGCGTCCTGCGCCAGATCAACTTCGACCGCGACAACAAGCTCGAGTCGATCCCCAACATCCTGCTGACACTCTACACCTCGGCCGACGCCGTCTACCCCATCCGCGTCAAGGCTGGCCAGAAGGAGGCGTACAGCATCGACCAGCCGCACCTGACGCTCTTCGGGACCGCCACGCCGCAGTACTTCTACGAGTCGCTCTCCCAGCGGATGCTCACCAACGGGCTGTTCGCCCGGATGATGATCGTGGACATCGGCAAGCGCGGGCGGGGCCAGCGCCCGGGCTCCGCCCGCCACGTGCCCGACAGCGTCCTGCAGAAGGCCCGGTGGTGGGCGGAATACCAGCCCGGCCGGGCCAAGGGCAATCTCCACCAGATCCATCCCGAGCCGCGCCCCGTGCCGCTGACGCCCGATGCCGAGGAGGCCGTGGACCGCCTCCAACGGATGGGCGAGGACGAGTACGCCAAGGCCGACGCCGCCGGCGACGAGATGAGCCGGACGGCGTGGAGCCGTACCTGCGAGAACGCCAAGAAGCTGGCGCTGCTCCATGCCTGCAGCGAAAACCACGAGGATCCGGTCATCGGCCTGCCCGCCGTCGAATGGGCCACCTCTTTCGCCATGCACCAGACCCGCCGGCAGCTTTACCTGGCGGCGACCTATGTGGCGACCAGCGAGTTCGACGGGGAGTGCAAGAAGGCCCTGCGATTCCTCAAGCGCTGCCGTGACGGCGGGCGCTCGAAGGACTACCCGACGCCGGACTGGCGACTCCGCCGGCACATGGCCCTCAGCCCCAACGTCTTCGACAGCGTCATCGAGGCGCTGCACAAGCAGAAACGCATCGAGTTCCGCACCGAGGCGGGCACGACCAAGCCCAGAACGGGATGGATGCTGCGATGAGAAAACCGAGGAAAACCGATATTTCCGCGCGCTGGACCCCGGATCGGCCGCGCCCAACGGGGGTCGAGGGGGCATTCCTGCGCGGTTTTCTCGGTTTTCCTCGGTTTTCTCCGGAGATGGAAGTTACGCATTCCAAGGATGTTAAGCCCCTATATATAGAGAAAACCTCTCTCTCTACCCATATAGGCCGCGCGCCGCGCGTGCGCACGCGAGGGGGCCGGGCGTCTGCGCGGTTTTCTCCCGGAGGGCCATGGTTCCTTCCCGGCGCAGGGCCTGAAGATGGCACGGGAACGCGTCGGCTGTGGATAGACAGTTTGTTTCAGACGCGCCGAATTGTCGGCGCTTAACCCCAAGGCACATGGAGGTGCTTTCATGACCGCTACCAAGGACGCAACCGCACAGAAGTTCGCCGTCGAGCTGCGGAAGATCGACGACATCCGCCCGTATGAGCGGAACCCGCGCATCAACGATCAGGCCGTCGACGCCGTCGCGGCCAGCCTCGCCGAGTTCGGCTTCCGCCAACCGATCGTCGTGGACGAGGACGGCGTGATCATCGTCGGCCACACCCGCTGGAAGGCAGCCAAACAGCTGGGCCTTGCGAAGGTGCCCGTCCACGTGGCCACCGACCTGACGCCGGAGCAGGCCCGGGCGTATAGGATCGCCGACAACAAGTCGGGCGAGCTGGCCGACTGGGACCTGGAGATCCTGCCCATCGAGCTCAACGAGCTGCGCGAGGGCGGATTCGACATGGACGTGCTCGCCTTCGACGAGGAGGAACTGGGCAAGCTGCTGAGCAGCGCCCAAGGCGTCACCGAAGGACTGACCGATCCCGACTCGATCCCCGAACCGCCCGACGATCCGGTCACGCAGCGCGGCGACATCTGGGTGCTGGGCAATCACCGGCTGATGTGCGGCGACAGCGGCAGCGTCGACGATCTCGACCGGTTGCTGGACGGCGCGACCATCGACTTGGTGAATATGGACCCGCCGTATAATGTCCGCTGCGAACCGCGCAGCAGCAACGCCATCGCCGCCGGGCTGTCGAGCTTCCAGAATAAGAAGGCCCAGCTCCACCACCAGGGTTTCGACAAGGCCCGGGGCGCATACCACCCGCCGAAGCCGGGTCAGAAGATGCGCGCCAAGGATCGGCCGCTGGAGAACGACTTCATCAGCGCCGAGGCCTTCGACGAGATGCTGCTGGCCTGGTTCTCCAACGCCTCGCGCGTGCTCAAGCCGGGCGGCTCGTTCTTCATCTGGGGCGGCTACGCCAACCTCGGCAACTACCCCGCACCGCTGAAGGCGGCTGGACTGTACTTCAGCCAGGGAATCGTGTGGGACAAGCAGCACCCGGTGCTCACGCGCAAGGATTTCATGGGCGCGTTCGAGATCTGCTTCTACGGGTGGAAGGAAGGCGCGGGCCACAAGTTCTACGGGCCGAACAACGCCACCGACCTCTGGCACGTCAAGAAGGTCAACCCGCAGGCGATGGTCCACTTGACCGAGAAACCGGTCGAGTTGGCCGTCCGCTCGATCCAGTACTCCAGCAAGCCGGGCGAGAAAGTCCTCGACCTGTTTGGCGGCAGCGGCTCGACGCTGATCGGCTGCGAGCAGACCGACCGACGCGCGTTCCTGATGGAACTGGACCAGGCCTACTGCGACGTGATCGTCGAGCGGTGGGAGAAGTTCACCGGGCGCAAGGCCGAACGAGTCGCCGCCGAGAAGACCGAGGTCAAGGCGTGATCTTCCACCCGCGAATCGGACAACGCGTGCGCGTCCACTACGCCAAGCGCTCGGCATCTATCATGCCGCACCACGGCAAGGTAGGCGTCGTGCGGCTCGTCGGCAGTGGCCCCGGACCGCGCAACGTCGGCGTGGAGATCGACGGGCGAACGGTCGTGGTCCCGCGAGACAATCTGGTCGCCGTCGACGAGGCTACGCCATGATCTACCTCGCGGCCCCGTACAGCGCAACAGACCCCGCCGTCGAGCAGCAGCGATACGACGCTGTCTGCCGGGCAGCCGCCGCGCTCATGCGGCGCGGTATGGAAATCTTCTCGCCGATCTCCCACTCGCACGGGATCGCCAGGTACGGCCTGCCGACCGACTGGGCCTTCTGGCAGCGGTACGACCGGGCCTTCCTGGCCTGGTGCGACGAGCTGTGGGTGCTGAAGCTGTCCGGCTGGGAATCCTCGGTGGGCGTGCGGGCCGAGATGGCAATCGCGAAGGAGATGGGCAAGCCCGTGCGGCTGATCGATCCGGTCGAGCTGACCACTGAGAACACCCCGGCGCGGGCCGGGGCGTCTCACGAGGAGGTGAGGACGTGAGGCTACGGTTCCCGAATCTCCGGCGGACAGCCTTCGATCAGGGCGTGGAACTCGGTCATGGCGTGCTCGTAGAAGGCCTTGGCGTAGCCGGGCGCGACGTAGCCCAGTCGGCTGTGGGTCTCCAGGAGGCCCCGCTCAGCGAGCAGCTGAAGCGCTACGTTCACCTGCGTCATCGGCACGTCAAGGGTGTCGGCGAGGGACTGCATCTTGACGCCCTCGCCCTGGTGCTCGTCGATGTGCCCGGCCACGGCCTCGAAGACATTCTTCGAGCAGCGATGGGCGTACTCGCGGCCGTCGGGCAGCTTGACGACGCGTTCCAGTGCGCCGCCGGGCGTGCCTCGGAACTCGATGTCGCGGTGTTCGAGGGATCGTCGCATGGTTCACGCTCCCTTCCCGTCGGCCAGGCCGAACTTGCCGCGTTCGACCTTCTCGAACCGGCTGGCGTCGCCCTTGGTGTTGATCTCGCGCAGCACGGCCGAGTAAAGGGTGTTGGCGGGCGTCTTGCCGCCACGGGCGGGCGACCAGTAGCTCTTGGCCGTCATCCGCTCGACCATCTGCGTGCAGTTCAGCGGCCCGTCGGCCGGGTCGCGTTCATCGAGGACCTTGACGGCCGCCTCGAGGATGGACAGGCGCTTCGGCTCGTCGCCCACGTCGCCACCGGTCGCGTCACGTTCGCCCGTGTGGCGTTTCGTGGCGGGCTTGGTGTCCTTGCTCGCCTTCTTGGCCTTCTTCGCCCCCGTGGGCACCGTGACGCCCTTGGTCAGGTCGCCGGTTTCCACGGCGTCGACCGCCTTGGCGGTATCCGCCTCGCGCTTGGCTTCGGCCTCGTACTGGGCCTTGGTCACGACGCGCTTGCCGCCGGGCCGGGCGGGCGACTTACCCCTCAATCGCTGGGGGCTCTTGATTCTCACCTTGCGCTTGGTGGAGACGTTGACGCCGTCCCATCCGCCGTGCGGATTCTCGCCGGTGATGCGGACGTCCGCCACCGACCCGCTCACCTTGACGCGGTAGGTCTCGCCTACCTTCACATCGTTCTTCTTCATCGTTCGACTCCTTCTGCTGGGGGTTGCGGTCGCCGCCGCCACACGCGGCGGCATGGTTTCGATCTACATGTGCAGCTCATCGAGGCTGCGCTGGATTTCGGACTGCTCGACGCCGGAGAAGAACGCCAGCGTCTCGATCAACTGCTCGCGGACGTGCTCGAGCGAGCCCACCGAGGCCCACGTGACCTCGTCGTCGTCCTCGAACTTCTCCAGCTCGCACTCGATCCAGTCGGCGAGGCTGGCGATGTCGGCCTGGGCTCGCTTGAAGGCGTCCATCATGCGCTGCTTGTTCGGTGCTGTTGCCATGGTCGTGCGCTCCTTTCAGCCGGAGAAGCCGGCCGCCTTCATGATCGCGTTGTAGAGCCGCTTGGGGATCTCGTCGCGGACGTAGGTGTCCAGGTGGTAGGCCAGGCGTCCGGCCTCGGCCAGGTCACCCCGCGCGGCCGCGTCGCGGACCGCCTGGAGGTCCTCGGCGTCGCGCTCGTAGGCCTCGGCGAGGTAGTGGTCGTCGCCCTCGTGGAAGGTGGCCATGCGGCGGCTGCGGGCGATCTCCTCGTCCAGGCGCTCGAGGTCGCGTTGGATTGTCGTCTTGCTGGTCATGGTCGCGTCCTCCTTTCAGCGGCTTCGAACGACAGTGACCTGCCACTCGCTGCGGTCCGCCATCGCGATGACCAGTCCCGCGTTCTGCGTGAGAACGCCGGCCTCGTCGAAGGTGCGGACGTGTTCGATCCCGCCGAGGTCGTGCGGCAGGTCGAACTGCTCGAGGTCGTGGCCGTCCATGCAGGCAACCTCGTCGAGCAGCGCCTTGAGGGCGTCCTGGAATTCGTGGTCGTTCATGGTGGTCTCTCCTGGGGGTTACAGGTCGCTGAGCCGAAGCAGCTCGGCGTAGTAGCCATACACGTCGCTGTTGGTGCCCCGGCAGCCGTCGAGGTGGTGCTGGAGGCACTCGGCCATCGAGCGGAGGTCGTCCTCGCAGTCGGCGGTGACGTGGTGCTCGCGGCCGTTGGGCTGGTCGGGCGTGAGGATGGTCACGACCACCGCGTTCGGTGCTGTGCCCGAGCCCACGCGGCGCTGGGCCGTCGCGTAGTGGCCTGGCTTGCCTTCGAAGTCGATTCGTGTCAGTCGCATGGTTCGTGCTCCTTCGGGTTAGAGGTCGATGCGGGCCTTGCGGAGGGCCTCCACGTGGGCCTTCGCCTCGTCGGCCAGGGCGGCGATTTCCGGGCGGTGGTCGAGCAGGCCGTCGGTGCAGAGCTGGTGGACCAGCTCGCGGATGTAGCTCTCGACCTCGGCCATGGCCTCCTTGGCCTTCTTCGTTCGTGCGGGCGTCGCGTTCATCTCGTATCTCCTTGTCCTGGCCTACGTTACATGCACATTCAGCCATGGAATCGCGACCCCATCAAGTCAATTAACCGCCTGTGGCCAAAGAACTTACAGATTTTCGCAAGCATGCGTGGGGGCTAGAGATATGACCGTCGAATCCTTGAAAATCACGGCCCTGACGCCCGCCCAGGCGGCCAAGATTCTCGCCTCCGCGTACCGGCGGCGGATCGACGCCGAGCAGGTCCGTCAGGTGGCCGAGGAGGCCCAGATCATCCGGGCGGATGGGACCTTCAGCCTGATCGAGTACGTGGCCTACCTGGCCGAGGAGGTGACCGGTGGCCACGCCGATTGACCCTCGCAAGCTCCGACCCGCCGACCTGCTGCGCCTCGTGAATTCCACCGGGCGCGGCAGCGTGCTGACGGAGTTCCAGCTCCGCCGGCACCGCAACCAGGCCGGCTACACCATCGGCGACGCCCGGACGGTGGACCTGTTCCGCTACGCCGCCTGGCTCACGCTGGAGTACTTCAAGCCGAAGGCCGAGCCGCTGACTTACGAAGAGCAGAAGGCCCGCCAGGCCGAGCGGAACGCCGAGGCGGTCCGCGCGGCTCAGGACATCGGCGAGATTCCCGCCGTTGTCGATCCCGATCGCAAGGCCCGGTGCGAAGCGTCGTTCCAGGATTTCTGCGAGACATACTTCCCGGAGGTTTTCTACTTCCCGTGGTCCGACGACCACCTGCGCGTGATCGAGAAGATCGAGAAGGCGGTCCGCACCGGGGGGCTCTTCGCCATGGCCATGCCGCGTGGATCGGGCAAAACCGTGATGTGCCAGACGGCCGTGCTGTGGTCCGCGCTGATCGGGGCGTCGCCGTTCGTCTGCCTGATCGCGGCCAGCGCTGAACGCGCCCGCGACCTGCTGGAGAACATCAAGATCTGGCTGGAGACCAACCCGCTCCTGCAGGACGACTTCCCCGAAGTAACGTACCCGATCCAGTGCCTGGAGCGGATCACCAACCGCCAGAAGGGCCAGAAGTACAAGGGCGAGCCGACGCGGATCGACTGGGCGTCGGATCGAATCGTTCTCCCCTCCATCGCTGGATCGAAAGCGTCGGGCGTCGTCATCTCCAGCAGCGGCATGAAGGGCAGCGACATTCGCGGGCAGAACTACGCCCGCGCCGACGGGCAGGTCGTGCGGCCGCAGTTGGTGATGGTCGATGACCCGCAGACGACCGAGTCGGCCTGGTCGCCCTCGCAGTCCCAGCGCCGCGAGGCGATCCTAGCCGGCGATGTGCTGGGTATGGCCGGGCCGGGCAAGAAGATCGCGGGGCTGATGGCCTGCACCGTCATTCGCCCGGCGGACATGGCGGACCAGATCCTCGACCGCGAGAAGCACCCCGAGTGGCAAGGCGAGCGGACGAAGATGGTCTACGCCTTCCCGTCCAGCGAGAAGCTCTGGGCGAAGTACGCCGAGCTGCGGGCCGACTCGCTCCGCAACGACGGCGACGGCTCGGAGGCGACCGAGTTCTACCGCGCCAACCGCGACGCGATGGACAAAGGTGCCGTGATTGCCTGGCCGCAGCGGTTCAACGAGGACGAGGTCAGCGCGATCCAGCACGCGATGAACCTGCGGTATCGCGACGAGGCGGCCTTCTTCGCCGAGTACCAGAACGAGCCTATCGTCGAGGCCATCGGCGAGGAGATGCTCACGGCAGAGCAAATCGCCGCCAAACTCAACGGTTACCGCGCCGGCGAGATCCCCCTGGGCTGCAACCACCTGACGATGTTCGTCGACGTGCAGCAGAAGGTCCTGTTCTGGATGCTCTGCGCGTGGGAGGAGAATTTCACCGGCCACATCGTGGACTACGGCACCTGGCCGGGGCAGAAGCGGGCGTACTTCACGCTGCGGGACATCCATTCCACGCTGGGCCGTGCGACCCCCGGCGCGGGCCTTGAGGGCCAGATCTTCGGCGGGCTGGAGAAGCTGACCGCCGAGAAGCTCTCGCGGGCCTACCGACGCGAGGACGGCGCGGAGATGCGTATCGACCGTTGCCTGGTCGACGCCAACTGGGGCCAGTCGACCGACGTCGTGTACCAGTTCTGCCGCCAGAGCGGCTTCGCGGGCATCCTGCTGCCCAGCCACGGCAAGTACGTCGGCGCGTCCAGCGTGCCCTTCAGCGAGTATAAGCGCAAGCGCGGTGACCGTGTCGGCCTGCACTGGCGCATCCCGAACACGATCGGTCGCCGCCAGGTGCGGCACGCCCTGATCGACGCGAACTACTGGAAGACCTTCGTTCACGCCCGCCTGGCCGTCGCCATGGGCGATCCGGGCTGCCTGTCGCTGTTCGGCCGCGACGATTCAGCCAAGAAGGCCCATCGCCTGCTGGCGGACCACCTGACGGCCGAGTACCGCGTCAAGACCGTCGCTCGCGATCGGACCGTGGACGAATGGAAACTGCGCGCCACCCGCCCGGACAACCACTGGCTGGACTGCTTGGTCGGCTGCGCGGTGGCGGCGTCGATCCAGGGGGCGTCACTGCCTGGGGTTGCCGATGGACCCGCGCGGCCGAGGCAGCGCATCAAACTCTCGGAACTGCAGAGGGGCAGGTGATGAACGCCGTGGCGAAGCAAACACTGCGGAAGACCGGGCTGTCCTGCCCCAAGTGCGGGTGCCGCGACCTGCGCGCCTACTACACCCGCGCCAAGCGCGACTACATCCTCCGCAAGCGAATCTGCCGACACTGCGGCCACGAAGTGATCACCCGGGAGCGCATCGGCGCGTGAAAGTTCCAGTATTGGAACGATCTTCGGGAAAACCGCCCTCAGGTGTAAGGAGTTCGGCCCTCTCCTGCAAATAACCCTGTGACGGCCATGGACGGCCGCGCATGGGAGCCGCAGGGACGTGACCGACACCCTCGACAACTCGATCAAGACCAACGCCGAAGGCCCGGCCAAGGCCAGCGGCGACTCCGGCAGCGTCGAGCAGCACAAGCTCTCCGAGCAGATCGCCGCCGACAAGTACCTGGAGTCGAAGAAAGCCAGCCGCGCCAAGGGCCTGGGGGTCAAGCTCGCGAAGATCTCGCCGGGAGGGACCGTCTGATGTGGCCGTTCCGCAAGACCAGGAAGGCCCGGCGGTCCCTCCCGGCGGTGGTTCGGGCGCGATACGACGCGGCGCAGACCACGGCCGAGAACGCCCGGCACTGGGCGATGGCCGACGCCCTGTCGGCCGACGGCGCGGCCTCGGCGGACGTTCGCAGGAAGCTTCGCCAGCGTGCCCGCTACGAGGTGGCGAACAACAGCTACGCCAAGGGCATCGTGCTGACCATCGCCAACGACTGCATCGGCACCGGCCCGCGTCTGCAACTGCTCACCGAGGACAGCGACACGAACAACCGCGTCGAAGAGGCGTTCACCCGGTGGGCCAAGGCGGTGAATCTGGCCGAGAAACTCCGCACGATGCGGCTGGCCAAGAGCGCCGACGGCGAGAGCTTCGCCGTTCTGACCGCCAACCCGACCATCGATTCGCCAGTGATGCTGGATGTGCAACTGGTCGAGGCCGACCGCGTGGCGTCGCCGGTCATGTCGGTGCTGCCGACGGACACCGACATCGACGGCATCATCCTGGACGCCTGGGGCAACCCGCAGACCTACACGATCCTGCGGCAGCATCCCGGCGACCTGGCCGCGTGGAGGACGCAGTATGACCTGGTGCCGGCCGATGCGGTGGTCCACTGGTTCCGCTCGGACAGGCCCGGTCAGCACCGGGGCATCCCGGAGATCACGCCGGCGCTGCCGTTGTTCGCCCAGCTTCGGCGCTACACGCTGGCGGTGATCGCCGCCGCCGAGACCGCCGCCGACTTTGCGGCCGTGCTGTTTACCGACGCCCCGGCCAACGGCGAGGCCCAGGCCCTCGAGCCGATGGACGTGGTCGAGCTCGAGAAGCGCATGGCCACAGTGCTGCCGGACGGCTGGCGACTGGGGCAGATCGAGGCCCAGCAGCCGGCGACCGGTTACGCCGAGTTCAAGCGGGAGATTCTCAACGAGATCGCCCGCTGCCTGAACCTGCCGTACAACATCGCCGCCTGCAACTCGTCGGGCTACAACTACGCCTCCGGTCGCCTCGATCACCAGACCTACTACAAGTCCATCCGCGTGGAACAGGCCCACCTCGCCGAGGCGGTGCTCGACCGCATCTTCGCCGCGTGGATCGACGAGGCGATGCTCACGTCGGAGCTTGCCGTCCTGCGCTCGGTTCGCGGGGTGCCGCACCAGTGGTTCTTTGACGGCACCGAGCACGTCGACCCGGCCAAGGAGGCCAACGCCCAGGCGATCCGCCTGGCCAGCAACACCACCACGCTCGCCATCGAGTACGCCCGCCAGGGCAAGGACTGGGAGGTCGAGCTTCACCAGCGGGCGAAGGAAGTGGCGCTGATGGCCGAGTTGGGCCTGACCTCATCGCAGGCAGCGCCGCAACCCACGGAAGAGGAAGACGAGGAGGTCGACACGGATGTCGAACAGCAGCAAGCAGCCTGACTATCTCACCTTCCGCTGTCCGCTGACCGTCGAGGCGGCGGACGACGGCGAGAAGGGCCACAAGATGCCGCGCTTCCGCATGGTCGCCTACACCGGCGGGACGATGCGAATCGCGGGCTTCCCGCACCCGGTCGTGGTTGACCTGGAGGGCCTGGCCATCGAGCGCCAGGACATCCCGGTCCGCCTGGACCACAACCCGCGTCAGGGCGTCGGCCACACCCAGCGGGTCGTGATCGAAAACGGCCAGGTCATCGCCGAGGGCCTGGTCAGTCGGGACACCTCGTGGGCGCGGGACGTGGCCAAGTCCGGCGTCAACGGCTTCCCCTGGCAGGCCAGTATCGGGGCTGCCGTGGTGGACGCCGAGTTCATCCCCAACGGCCAGCACGTCACCGTAAACGGAAGGACCTTTGACGGACCGCTGCACGTGGTCCGCCAGGCCATCCTCAAGGAAATCTCGTTCGTCGACAGCGGCGCGGACACGGCCACGTCGGCGCGTATCGCCGCCAACAGCAAGGAGACCGATTCCATGGAAGGCAAAGACAACACCAACGCGCAGGACGCTGCCCAGCAGGACGCGGGGCAAGCCGATGCCCAGACCAAGGCGACCGACGCCCAGCAGCACGACGTCGAGCCCGAGGCCCCGCCGGCCCAGGAGCCCAAGCCCAAGGCGACGCAGTCGGCCGCGACTCCCGACACCGTCAACGCGTCCGCCGCCGACAGCGGCAACGATCTCGACCCGGTGACGCAGATGCGCCAGCGCATGGCCTCCGAGACCCGGCGCGTCGAGGCGATCCGCAAGGTCTGCGCCGGCAAGCATCCGGACATCGAGGCCAAGGCCATCGAGGAAGGCTGGGACGAGAGCCGCACCGAGCTGCACGTGCTCCGCGCCTCCCGTCCGCAGGTGCCCGCCGTCGCGTCGCAGCCGCGCAACACCAGCCCGCAGGTCTTCGAGGCCGTGGCGCTGATGGCGTCGGGCCTGCCCAACTCGCGGATCGAGGCGATCTACGCCGAGCCGATCCTGGAGGCCGCCGACAAGCTGCGCGGCGTGGGCATCCAGGAGTTCTGCGAGCTGGCGTGCGGGGCCCAGCTGCCTCGCTTCCGGCGCGACGCGTCCGGCTGGCTGCAGGCCGCCTTCAGCACGGCGTCCCTGCCGGGCATCCTCTCCAACATCGCCAACAAGATGCTGCTGGAGGGGTACAACTACATCGAGGACGCCTGGCGGAGCATCGTGAAGATCGCCTCCGTCAACGACTTCAAGGAGCACACGCGCTACCGGATGACCGGGGCCTTTCAGTTCCAGCAGGTCGGTCCCGACGGCGAGCTCAAGCACGGCCAGCTGGGCGAGCAGAAGTTCGGTCAGAAGGCCGACACCCACGGGATCATGTTCGCGCTGACGCGCCAGATGATCATCAACGATGACATGGGCGCGTTCACCGACATCCCCCGCCAGATCGGCATGGGCGCGGCCGAGGCCATCGCCGACGCCGTGTGGGGCCTGTGGCTGGCCAACCCGGTCCAGTCCGACGGCAAGGCGTTCTTCCACGCGGACCACAAGAACTACGCCGAGGGCGCGGACACCGCCCTGAGCGTGGACGGCCTGACCGACGCCGAGGTCACCTTCGGCAAGCAGGTCAAGCCCAACGGCAAGCCGCTGGGCATCCGCCCGAGCATCCTGCTGGTGCCGACGGCGCTGAAGGTCCCCGCCGAGATGCTCATGAAGAGCGTCCAGCTCAACGAGACCACCACCGCCAACAAGGCCAAGCCCTCGGCCAATCCGCACGTGGGCAAGTTCGACGTGGTCTCCAGCGTGTACCTGTCCAACCCGACGTTCACCGGGGCCTCGGACAAGGCCTGGTACTTGCTGGCCGACCCCAACCGCCTGCCCGCCGTAGAGGTCGCGTTCCTCAACGGCGTGGACCGACCGACCGTCGAGAAGACCGACGCCGACTTCAACACGCTCGGCGTGATGTTCCGGGGCTACATCGACTTCGGCGTCCGCGAGCAGGATCACCGTGGCGCTCTGAAGATGAAGGGCGAGGCCTGATCCTCGCCCCTCATCTGAGGGCATGACTTCCTTCAACCATCAAGGAGCACTGAAACATGGCAACGGCACAGTTCATTCATGACGGCAAGAGCATCGACTACACCCCCGGCGCGGACGTGAGCGCCGGGGACGTGGTCGTCCAGAACGACCTGATCGGCATCGCCAAGCTGGACATCGCCTCGGGCGTGCTCGGCGCGCTGGCCGTGACCGGCGTGTTCGACGTGCCCAAGACGGCCGGCGTCGGCGAGGCCATCACCGCCGGGGCCAAGGTCTACTGGGACGTCGCCGACGGCGTCGCCAAGACCGACAGCGAAGCCGGCGCGAACAAGTACCTCGGCAAGACGGTCGCCGCCGCCGGGGATGACGACACCGCTGTCCGGGTCCGCCTGGAGCAGTGACTCGTGGGCAACCTCCTTCGTCAGGGCTCGCAGTGGCTGGAGCAGATGCGCACGGCGCACTGCTCCAGCCCCGTCGGGTATCGCAGGCCGCCTGACGGCATCATCGTCAATGCGACCTACGGGAAGACCGGCTTCGAGATCGCCGACGAGTCGGGCCTGACGATCGGCTCGCACGTGTGGGACTTCCTGATCCTCGCCGACGAGCTGGGCCTGGAGCCGGAACCCGGCGACGTGATCGCAGCCGATGGACGGAGATACGAGGTCATGAACCTGGGCGGGGAGGGCTGCTGGCGATGGAGCGACCCGTACCGGCAGACCTACCGCATCCACACCAAGGATATCGGAGCGGATTCGTGAGCGAGTGCAGCCAGTTCGAGCAGTGCCAGAACCAGTTCGAGTCGATCCATCGCAAGCTGGACCGGCTCGATGAGGCGGTTCGCGGCAACGGAAAGCCGGGCATCCAGCTTCGCCTGGATCGACTGGAGCAGGACGCCAAGCGCCAGTCCAAGCTCATCTGGCTGATCATCGGCGCGGCGATCACCGCGCTGGCCTCGGGCATCGTCGCCTGGGTCGCCGGGTAAGGAGAACTCATCAATGGCGAAACGCTGGATCAACTCGATGGACGTGGAGGTCGGGGCGAACGGAGCGCCGCTGTTCGACTTGGCCGGCTGCAGCACCATCGCCGGCGGGACGAAGACCGTTCCCTCGGCGTCCACGCCGCAGCCGCTGGTCGCGACGGCCACGCCGTGCCGGTTCGCGTGGGTCGGCGCTCGCGTGGACGCCTACGGCAATCCGCTCAACACGCGGCCGTGCTTCGTGGGCGATTCGGCCAATCAGAACGTGCCGATCCTGCCCAGCAATTACGAGGGCGTCATCATCCGCATCGACGACGCCAGCAAGCTGTACGTCAAGGTCGGCATCAACAACCAGGGCGTCGTGTACCGCATCTTCGCGTGAGGCAGAACAACCGTGGCAACCATCACTTCCGCACAAACCGGCGTCTGGCATGACCCGGCCACCTGGGTCGGCGGGATCGTTCCCGACCCGTGGGTCGATGATGTTGTCATCGCCAGCGGCCACAACGTGGTCATTCTGCCGAGCTACTACGTCAGCGTGGCAGACGGCCACTTCCTGACGGTGCAGGGCGGCGGCCTGCTGATCGTCGTCGGTGGGCTGGACGTCTTCTACTACGGCTGGCTGGACGTGCAGGGCGACATGGGCGTCATCGCCGGAGCCTGGCTGGATGTTTACGACGACGGTAATGCCACTATCGATGGCGGCGGGACGGGAAATGTCGAGGGCTACTTCGATCTAGAATACTACGCCTATCTCGACATCTATGGGCAACTGATCGTTGAAGCCGGGGGCTGGCTCTCGTCTTGGTATGACGCCTACATCTACGTCGACGGGGGCATCCTTTCGGTGTATGGCCACTTCGACCTCGACGACTACAGCTACATGGACCTGTACAGCGGGGCGCTCAGCGTCGAGAGCGGCGGTGTGGTCGACATCAGCGGGTACGTGTACTGCTACTATTACGGCGGCATCTACGTCTACGGTGAACTGACCGTCACCTCCTACGGGTACATCGAGGCCGTCTACTCCTCGGAGATCACCTGCGAATCGTCCGGTCTGTTGACCGTCGACGGTTATCTGCTCGTTGCCGATGACGGCTCCTGTCGCGTGTATGGGCCGATGACGCTCTCTCGCTACGCCGGGTTCGACGCCTGGTACTGGGGCTACCTCGAGGTCAACTCGGGCGTCGTGGACGACTTCGGCTACCTGTACATCCACTACGACGCGTTCCTTTACGTCGGCGGCGAAATCCGCGTCTACAAGGACATCTACATCTCCGGGCAGATGTACGGGGGCGGCAAGATCATCATGTTCCGCCGCGAGGGGCAGATCAGGGACGGGAACGGCAACAGTCTCTTCAAGCTGGACCAGGCCTATGGCCATGGCCAGATCGCAATCGCATAGGAGAACCAGACATGGCAGAGCAACCGATTGGCACGCCCGGCAGGCAGACGATGGAGCTGACACCCGCTGAACAAGCAGCCGTCGAACGGATGCGGATGAGCCCCGCCGACCGCGCCGCCGAACAAGCGGCACGCAAGCAGGCGCGCCTCGATGCGATGGCCCCGGAGGTCCGGCAGGTCATCGAGGAGCGGACCGCTCGCATCGAGGCGATGACGCACGCCGAGCGGCGGAACTACCTGGCCGGGCAGCGCCTGGCGGGCTTGGCCCGGTCGCTGCGGCACGAGGTTCAGCAGGGCCTCTCGCTTCCCGACGCGGTCGCGGGCATCGAACCGGCGCTGGCCGACGACCTGAACTGGCTGGTCGGCGAACTGAGCCGGGAGGCGTAGCGGATGGCGCTGGCGATGGACATCGCGGACGCCGTCGCAGCCGAGCTGGCCTCGGGCAGCTTCAGCCAGACCATCGCGCCGCAGCGGATGGTCCTGCCGGAATTCGGACTCGAGGACCTGGCCGACCTGCGTGTGACGGTGGTGCCCAAGGCCGTGGAGGTCACCGCCTCGACGCGGTCGGTTTGCCAGCACGACGTGCAGATCGACATCGGCGTGCAGAAGAAGTTAGGCAAGGACCTGGACGCCGAGGTGCCCGCGCTGTGCGAGCTGGTCGACGAGATCGCCGCCTTCCTGAAGCGACGCCCCCTGGCGGCAGCGCCGCACGCGGCGTGGGTGCGCTCGGCCAACGAGCCCATCTACGCGCCGGAGCACCTGGCCGAACAGCGCGTGTTCACCAGCGTGCTGACCGTCACCTACAGGGCGATGTCATGATCCACTTCGAGATGACACAGCTCTTCTTCGACACGAAGAAAGTCCGCCGGGCCGTGGACGCCGGCACGCGGCGGGTGCTGTCCAAGTTCGGGGCGTTCGTCCGGCGCACGGCGCGCAGCAGCATTCGGAAACGCAAGAAACCCTCGTCGCCCGGATCGCCGCCCAGCAGTCACACGGGGCTGCTCAAGCGGTTCATCTGGTTCGGCTACGAGCCGGCCCGGCGAAGCGTGGTCATCGGCCCGGCGCGGCTGAGTCAGAAGGGACGCGGCGAGGCCCCGAGCCTGCTGGAGTACGGCGGTTCGGCCAAGCTGGAGCGTCGAGGCAAACGCAAACGGGCGACGGTGCGGGCCAGGCCATTTATGGGCCCGGCCTTCGAGAAGGAACAACCCAAGCTTCCCGCCATGTGGCGAGACAGCGTTCGATAAGGAGATCGATCAATGTCGCAAGAATTCCTGTTGGGCATGAACGCCAAGATTTACCAGGGGCCGGCGGGGTCGGACCTGGCCACCCTGACCGAGATGGGCAACGTCAAGGACGTCACGCTCACCCTCGAAGCGGGCGAGGCCGACGTCACCACCCGCGCCAACCAGGGCTGGCGAGCGACCGCCCCGACGCTCCGCGAGTGCACGTCCGAGTTCGAGATGCTCTGGAAGCCGGGCGATGACGGCTTCGACGCGGTCAAGACCGCCTTCCTGACCTCCGGCACGATCCGCCTGGCCGTGCTGACCGGCGACCGCGCCGCCTCCGGCACCGAGGGGCCGCTGGGCGACTTCTCGATCACCAACTTCAGCCGCAACGAGCCGCTGGAGGAGGGCGTGACCGTAAGCGTCACGGCCAAGCTCGCCGTGTTCGATTCGTGGGTGGAGGTGGCCTGATGAAAACATTCACCGACACCGCAGGCCGGACCTGGACGCTCTCGCTGACCCTCGGTACGGCCATGGCCGTCAAGGCGAAGCTGGACATCGACCTGCTGCAGCCCGAAGCGGGCGATCCGCCGCTGCTGACGCGACTCGGCACCGACGAGATGCTGCTCGGGGAGGTGCTCTGTTGCCTGCTGGAGCGGCAGTTCGAGACGCACCAGGTCAGCGAGGACGACGTGCGCGCCGCGTTCGACGGTCAGACGCTCCTGGCCGCGCAGAAGGCGTTCTACGAGGAGCTGATCGATTTTTTCCGGTCGCGCGGCCGCAACGACAGGGCCAAGGCGGTCGCCAAGCAGATGGCCATGATCGACGCGGCGGTGACCGCCATCGAGACGCGGATCGACGGGATCGACATCGACGAGACGATCCGTGGTGCGATGTCTGGCGAATCGCCGGAAGCCTCGGAATCGATCCCCGGCCGCTGACGCTGCGGCAGTTGCTGTGGATGGCCGAGGGCCTGGGCCGCGAGCGGTGGGCGCACACGTCGATCATCTGTTCGCTGATCGCCAACGCCAACCGCGATCCGAAGAAACATCGCGCCTTCAAGCCGTCCGACTTCGACCCTTTTTGTCAGAAAGCACGCATGGATCGGCGATCAAGGACGGTCGCCGACACCGAATCGCTGGCACTGCTGAAAGAGGCCCTCGAGGCCCGGAAAGGAATCTGACATGGACTTCAGCGCAATCTTGCAGGTCATCTGGAACGTGTTGAACAGCCCGGCCGTCATCGCCGTGCTCGCCGGCGGCCTGCTGTGGCTGCTGAACAAGCTCTACGCCGCCAAGCCCGCCTGGCAGGCGCTGGAGGGCACGATCATCGCGGCCGTCAAGTGGGCCGAGAAGGAGATCCCCGACGACACGCCCAACAAGGCCCTGGTGCGCCTCAACGCCGCGCTCAATTACGTCGTCAAGGTCTACGAGGAGGCTCGCGGCAAGCCCGTCGACGCCGAGACCAAGGCCGAGCTGCGCGAGGGCATCCAGATCGTGCACGCTGAACTGGAGGCGTCGGGCAATCTCGACAAGGCCGCGCCGACGGAGGGCTGAGCCATGCAATGGCTGACAGGGCTGATTGCGGCCGTCATCCGCGTGCTTCTGCCGTGGGTCGTGAGCCAGTCGCGGCCCACGGCGGAGGATGCCCACCCGGACCGGCAGGCCCGCGACCGACTGCGGGCGAAGGTCCGCCAGCACTGGGGCAAGCCATGAGAACCGCCAAGCTGCAAATCTACCGCGACGCGAAACGCGAGTGGCGCTGGCGACTGCGGGCGTCCAACGGGCGCATCCTCGCAGACAGCGGCGAGGGATACCGCCGCCGCGCGGCCGTTTACGAGGCCGTGAAACGCGTGAGGTCCATTCTGGCTGGCGACGTGCCGGTCGTGGAGGTGCAACCATGATCCGCAAGCTGATCCCGTTCCTGCTGCCGATTCTGCTGCTGGCCGGATGCGTTCGCACGATCTACGTCCCGCACGGCACCCCCGTTCGTCTGCGCGAGACCGTCAAGGACGTGAAGGTCTGGGTCAAGGACGCCGGCGGCGAGCCCGTCGCCGGGAAGATGGACATCCCGGAGGGCTGGTACGCCTTACCCATGCCGGCCGACGAGGAGTAGCCGTCATGGCCGACGAGACGGAGATCATCTGGCTCGACGTGCGGGTGCGTCGGTGGGCGCTGCGGCGGCCGTTTAGCTGGCTCTGGCGACAGATGGGCCACGTCCCCCGCTGGGCCGTTCGCATTCGCAAGGCCGACCCTCCGCCGAAGGAACCTCCAATGAAACGACTGAAAGTCATCATCGCCCGCGACCCTCTGATGGAGCGATCTTCCGGGCGTGCCATGTCCGGGCTGCCCGTGAGGCTGGTCGATGCCGACACCGGGCAGGCGCTGGACTGCGTCCAGGATTTTTCGATCAACGTTCCGATGGACGGCGCGATCACGGTCGACGCACGGCTGCTGGTCGCGGATATCGAGGTGCGCCCGGCCTCTCCGCACGGGAGTAATTGATGCCGTCCACCCAGGGCATCCGAGCCGGCCGGGCATTCGTCGAGCTCTTCGCCGACGACAGCAAGCTCGTGCGCGGCCTGCGCCGGGCCGAGAAGCGGCTGAAGGCCTTCGGCGACCGCATCCGCAACCTGGGCCTGAAGATCGCCGGGCTCGGCGCGGCCATGCTCGCGCCGATGCTTGGGGCGGCCAAGGCGTTCGGCTCCATGGGCGACCAGGTTGCGAAGATGGCCAAGCGGACGGGCTTCAGCGTCGAGGCGCTGAGCGAACTGACCTTCGTCGCCAGCCAGACGGGCACGTCGCTGGAGGCCCTGGAAACCGGCTTCCGCCGAATGCAGCGGAGCATCTACGACGCCGGGCGTGGGCTGAGCACACAGACCGACGCACTGACCGACCTCGGCCTGGAATACAAGGACCTCGCCGGGCTGGCCCCCGAAGACCAGTTCAAGCTGCTCGCCGAGGCGATCAGCCGCATCGAAGACCCCACCCGCAAGGCCGCGCTGGCCCAAGCCCTGTTCGGCCGGGCTGGCACGCAGCTGTTGCCCATGATGGCCAGCGGGGCGAAGGGCATCGAGATCCTCCAGGCCGAAGCGAGAAGGTTGGGCCTGACCATGTCCGGCGAGGACGCCAAGGCGGCCGAGGACTTCACCGACGCACTCGACGCCCTGTGGAAGGTCGTCAAGATGGGCGTGTTCAACGTCGGCGCGGCCCTCGCGCCGGTGCTGCAGCAGATCGCCGAGACCTTCACGTCGGTGGCCATGAAGGTCAGCGCCTGGGTCAAGGCCAACCAGCAGTTGATCGTCACCGCCCTGAAGGTCATCGCCATCGTGATCGCCGTGGGCATCGCGCTGGCCGCGCTGGGCACGGTTATCTCGGGCCTGGGCACGATGCTGGGCGTGCTGATCACCGTCATCACCACGGTCGGAGCCGTGCTGAAGATTCTCGCGGCCGTGATCGCGTTCCTCGTCTCGCCGATCGGCATGGTCATCGCCGCGCTGGCGGCGCTGGGCGCTTACCTGGCCTACACCACCGGCGCGGGCGGCAAGGCGCTGGGCTGGCTGGGCAAGAAGTTCAACACGCTCAAGGAAGACGCCCTGACGGCCTACCAGGGCATCGCCGACGCGCTGGCGGCCGGCGACATCGGCCTGGCGGTCAAGATTCTGTGGCTCACCATCAAGATGGAATGGACGCGGGGCGTGAACTTCCTGGAGAAGGCGTGGCTGAACTTCCGCAACTTCTTCATCAAGATCGGCTACGACGCATGGCATGGGCTGCTCGCCATCGTCGAGGTGGTCTGGCACGCCCTGGAGGTCGGCTGGATCGAGACGACCGCCTTCTTCTCCAAGGCCTGGACAAACTTCACCAGCTTCTTCGCCAAGACCTGGGAGCGGATTAAGTCGGGCGCGAAGAAGGCCTGGAACTGGATCAAGTCGCTGTTCGACGACTCGGTCGACCTGGAAGCCGAGAACAAGCTCGTCGAGGAGCAGAAGCAGGCCGCGATCAACCGGATCGAGAACGAACAGCAGCGCCGCATCGCGCAGCGCGAAGCCGAGCGGGAGGCCGAGCGCCGCCGGGCGTCGGCCGTTCACGAGGCGACACTGGCGGAGATCGGCCGGGAGAACCTCGAGAAACACCGCCAGCTCGACACCGAGTACGCCGACCGCATGGCCGAGAACGAACAGGACCTGGCCAAGGCCCGGCAGGAATGGCGAGAGGCCATCGACGCCGCGCGGAAGAAGCGACAGGCCAAGGAGGTCGAGGAAGGTCCGGGCAAGCTCGAAGGTCCCGACGCCATCATCGACAAGGCACAGCGGGCGCTGGACGGTTTGGGCGACATCGGCTCAATGATTGGGGAGCAGGCGGCCAAGATCGGCGTCAAGGGCACGTTCAACGCCGCCGCCGTTCGCGGGCTTGCCGCCGGGGATGCCGCCGACCGGACGGCCAAGGCCTCCGAGGAAACCGCCAAGAACACCAAAAGATTAGTCCAGGCCGCCACCACGGGCGGACTGACGTTCGCATAGACCGAAAGGGGCACGGATGCCCACGTCGCTGACCGAAAAGAATGACAGCCGCAAGGTCACCACCGATCCCGAAGGTGCGGCCCAGTCGGCCGAGTTCGTCTACACGCTGACCGGCGTGGCTGACGAGAACAGCGCCCGCATCCTGGCGACCAACTCGACCGCCTCGACCTACGGCGACCTGATCCGCAAGTCGATCACGCTCGAGCCGGTTCACGTGGACACGGCCAACCTGGACACCTGCATCTGGGAGGTCACCGTCCAGTACGGCGAGAAGGACGAGCCGGAAAGCGGCGACCCCTCCGTCTTCAGCTTCGACACCGGCGGCGGCACGCAGCACATCACCCAGTCGCTATCGACCATCGGCAAGTACGCCGCCAGCGGCACCGCGCCCGACTTCAAGGGCGCGATCGGGGTCACGCACGACAACGTCGAGGGCGTGGACATCACCGTGCCGGTCTACCAGTTCACCGAGACACACTACCTGCCCGCCGCCCAGGTCACGCCTGCCTACAAGGGGACGCTCTTCTACCTGACCGGCAAGGTCAACAACGCCAGCTTCCGAGGCCTGGCCGCCGGCGAGTGTCTGTTCCTCGGCGCATCCGGCAGCCAGCGCGGGCCGGATGAGGACTGGGAGATCACCTTCAAGTTCGCCGGCAGTCCCAACCGCACCGGCATCACCGTAGGCCCGATCACCGGGATCGCGAAGAAGGGCTGGGAGTACCTCTGGGTCCGCTACGCCGACGCCGAGGACCCGGCCAGCAATACGCTGGTCAAGCAGCCCGTCGCGGCCTACGTCGAGAAGGTCTACGAGGACGGCAACTTCGCGGGCCTGGGGATCGGATCATGAGCGACCACATGAAGAAGGTCCAGTCCGGCGATCCGCTGGTCGTGCCCGCCCAGGCGTACAACGCCTTCGTCGACGCCGCCAAGGACTTTCAGCAGCGGACGCGCCATGTCGGCCAGCAGGCCACGCCCGGCTATCGGTCGGCGAGCATCGTGCTGGTCAAGAACGAGTCGGGCGCGGATCGCGACCGCTTCGACATCCTGGGCCTGGGCGAGCCGGTCATCCTGCCCGACGCGGGCGGATCGGCCGAACAGTCATTCAAGAACGCCGTCGCGCTGCGGGGCGAGATGCCGGATGCGACGCTGCACGAAGGCAAGTTCGCCATCCTGGCCGAGCCGCTGGCGACCGGCGCAATCGGCCGAGCCTACCTGGCGGGCGTCACGGCCGCACGCCTGCGGCTGGAGGATTCAGCCCAGGAGGTCGCCCGTGCCGAGATCATCGACGCCGACGCGGCGGCGCTGCAGCCCGCGCCCGGCGGCTCGGCGCAGGTGCTCTGGCACCAGCAGCAGACCGGAGACGTGTGGGCCATTGTTCGCCTGGGCAACGCCGCGCCGGCCGGGGTGTGGGTGCAGATCACCTCGACCGAGGCCAGCGCCGGGGAGTACTCCAGTTGGCAGGAGGTAGAGCTGACCGACGACGGCGAGGGCGGCCTGGCGTGGTCGGCCGTGGCCGACGGCCTGGCCGGTCCCGGCGATGGCGTGCTGTACGAGGTCAACGGCGTCGAGGACATCCCGGCCGACACGGTCGTGCAGGCCTTCCCGAACCCAGCCTACGACCCCGGCGCGCCCGACCCGCTGCCCGCGTGGTTGTTCCAGTACGAGCAGCCCGAGGTGATCGGCTTCGGCGTCCCGGCCGACGGCGAGGTCGATGTGCCGCACGACGTGGACATCGACCTGACGGTCACCGACGCGACCGGCACGCCCATCCTGGACGCCCAGGGCCAGCCGCAGGCGATCAAGGTCTGGCGCAACGCGCTGAAGCGGTCGCTCTACACCGACTTCCAACCCGGCAGCGTGTTCGTGTACGTCAGGTTCCCCCAGCCCGCGCCCAGCGGCCACGGGGGGTGCATCTTCAGCCGCACCGAGGCGTTCAAGAGCTACCGAGACTGGCTGCCGCCCGACGGATACTCGCTCTACCCCGACACCGAGCAGCCCCCGGCCTCTACCGACATAACCGGCGAGCCGGGCAACGAGGATCACGTCCACGTCATCGGCAAGATGTTCATGGAGACCGATGCCGACGGCAAGGGCTGGGCACCGTGGTTCGTGATCGACCCCGAAGCCTTGGGGGCTGGGAAGGTCAAGACCGACGCGACGGACGAGACGCCCGGCTACCTCGACGACGAAATCCAGGTCGGCGAGAACCCCGGCCAGCCGCACACCTGGGTCCGCAAACGCGTCAACGACGAGCCCGCCGGCCCGGAGGCCAATGACCACAAGCTGCGCCTCTACCACGGCGACTGGGACGCGCTGAACACCAACAAGATCGGTAGCCTGTTTTCCTTCGGAGCGGCCGGGGCGAACGTGGCCGTGGTGGACGTGGGCGTCGATCCTGGTCCGGGCACGGCCTGGTTCACCTTCAGCGAGTACGAGGACGAGTACGACTCGAAGAAGCACAGCAAGGTCAAGCTGAAGGTCGGCGCGCGAAAGCTGGTCATCAACGGCCTGGGCAAGGTCTTCACCGACGGCAACGACACCTTGCCCGGCTTCCTGGACGACGAGATCATCGTCCTGCCGCCGGGAGGCGGGCACAACTGGATTACCAAGACCGTCACGCCCGGCGGCGTCGCGGACAACAAGCTGCTGATCGAGCACAACGACTGGGACGAGGACAACCTCCAGCTCTCCGATCCGGTGCCGGGCAACCTGGTCGGCGGCAACGGCGTGGAGATCATCGCCGAGCAGCCGCAGAAGGAGCCCTACGTCGAGTACCAGGAGTTCCGCGACCGCTACGACGCCAAGCACCACAGCCTGCTGACACCGCAACTGGCCGAAGAACAGCCGGTCAAGAAGTTCATCAAGCTGCCTGGCAAGGTCTTCACCGACGCCGACGACACCACGCCCGGCTACCTGAACGACGAGATCATCGTCGATCCCCCGTCGGGCGACCCGTCCTGGCTGGAGAAGACGGTTGAGCCCGGCGGCGCGGCCGACAACAAGCTGCTCATCGAGCACAAGGACTGGGACAACGACCAGACCGAGCACACCGTCGAGTCGCTGCTCTCGTGGGAGGATCACGGCGGCGGCGTCTCGCTGGACATCTCCGAACCGCTGCCGGGCTGGGCGTGGATTCAGGTTGAGACCTGGCGGCACAAGGAAGACCGCAAGGGCCACTGCGACCTGATCGGCCGCCAGCCGGACCCGCTGCCGCTCGATCCGATCTACCTCAAGTGGGTCGCCGTGCCGCAAGGCGAGAACACCGGCGACATGCTCTACTGGGACGGGACGAAGTGGGTCACGCTGGCCGCGCCCAGCGGTGGGGACTTCGTGCTCATGAGCAGCGGCGGCGCTCCGTACTGGCAGCAAGTCCAGGAGTTCGAGTGCCCGGGGAGCGGATCGTGAGCGGCCCGTACTACTGGGACAAGACAGCCGGATGGTTCCCGGTCCAGTCTGGGTCGCCCGTCCTGATCGACGAGCAGACCTTTGAGGACTGCTGCTGCGTGACCTTCTCGCAGACCTGGTCGTTCACCGATACCGGCTTCATCGACGGTGGCCAGGACGGGGCGTACCGCGCCTACGACGATCCGGGCGACGTGCCCGCCAGCCCGTGGACGATCCTCAACGACGGCCTGTCGCTACGGCTGGACTGGGAGGATGACCAGAACTGCCGCGACCACAACCCCTACACCCAGTCAGCCACGGCCACCTGCGAGATCGTCGTGCCCCGAGCGCTGATCATGACCGTCACGTGGTCGGGCGAGGGCGAGACCCAGGACCCGAACTACGAGCTGATGAGCCTCTACGTCGGCGGCAACCTGGTCGGCTCGGCCCACGCGCCTGGCGGGCAGCTCGGCTGTGAGGGCGGGATGGCCCCGGTCGTCTCGAACCCTGCGCCGCCGCAGCAGGTCACGCTCCAGCCGGGCACGCACACGCTGTTCATCGACGCCACGACGAACGACCCGCTGTACCACTTCGGCGCGTGGTATCGCTTCGACCTGACCTTCGAGGAGGCCCCCTGATGCCCGAGCAAGCCCAGCCCCAGCCGCTCAAGCCCGTCCTGAAGAACGGCTGCCCCGATTGCCCGCCGCTGGTCGTGCCACGGCGCGGCTACACGCCCACACGGCCGAGTTGCATTCATTGCGCAGAAAAGCACGTGGGCGCGGCCATGGTCCTGCTGGCCGAACTCAACGACCTGCCCGACGACGAGGCGTCGCGCCGCCAGGGCTTCTCCCGCCGCCTCCGCGCCATCGGACATCTCTTCGAGGCCGAGGACGAGTCGCAGGAGTGGCCGGACCTTCACGCCGCCATCCGAGAGGCCCGCAAGGCCTACCAGGCCGACGGCACGATGCCCGATTTTGAGGACCTCGGAACCCTTGCAAACGGCGTCCGCACAGGTTTATAGTCGAGGCAGGAAACTGAACGGCCGGGTCCCCCCCCCGCCCGGCCTTACGGGCCTGGTTTCCCCCCCCGGACCAGGCCCTCTCTTTTTCTGGCCAGGTGGGGCCGAAAGCAAGACCGCTGTTCGTGCTCGCTGTGAGCCTTGTCAGCTCACAGGTACAGCGTCCAGATGCGCAAAAGACCGTGACCGAGCCCAGAGCTTGGCGGTAGAATGCTCGGAATGGAAACATACGGTCCATCGTGGGCGGCCACGCGTTGCATCAAGTTGGCGCTGCTGATCTCACTGCCTTTCTGCGCGGGTGGATGCAGCTGGATACCGCGCGCGTTCGGGATGCGCAATGGCAAGCTGGTGCAGGCACAGGACGTATTGGCCTTGCCAGGCGACAAGGTCGTCATGCGGGTTCGTCTCGAATCGGGGACCTTCCTGAGCGATGAACGGAACCGCACCGTGCGTTTCCTCCTCGATGGCGAGACCCACTCCATTGCTGTGACGGATCGAGAGGGTTTCGCGGAAGCGGTCTTTGTTCCTCAATCGCCCGGGGATTACCTCTTCCGCATTGACATCCCTGGTGACAACAATGGCAACTTGTGGCCCAGAACGGACCTACTTGTAAGCTGTCGCAGAGCAGACGAGCCTATCACGGTCGTCGACCTAGACGGCACCCTGATGGAGCGGGACTGGAAGCAGGTCCTGACCAGCGACCCGGAGCCGCTGGCGCAGACCCGGGAGGTCCTGACTCGCCTTGCGCAGGATCGGGGCATTATCTATCTAACGCACCGGCCGGAACGGTTTGGCCCCAAGAGCAAGGCTTGGCTTCGAGAGCACGGCTTGCCGCGCGGGCCCGTGCTCCTAGCCGAAACTGACCAGCTTATCCAAGGCAGCCGGCGATACAAGACGGAGCGACTCAATGATCTGCGGTCCCGTTTTCGTGGCATTTCCATGGGCATCGGCGACCAGATATCTGACGCGATGGCGTATCACGAGAACGGAATGCGGGCGATCCTCATCTACCATGCGCATGATCCAGACGACCCCGATGACCTGCGAGAGCAAGCAGCCCGCTTGGGCGAGTTGCCCGAGGCCGTTCAGGTGGTAGAGAGTTGGAGAGAGGTACAAGCCCTCCTCTGGCACGGCGCAACCCATCCGCCGCGCCGCATGCAGCAGGAACTGCTTAGACGCGCTGCTCAACTGAAGCCACGATGGAAGCTCTGGTGAACACCCGAATCTAGCGACAACATTGAGAATCGCGGTCGTTCTACTCCGCACCGTTTGATCCTCCGGCCTTCTCTGATTTGGTCTGTGGTGTCCGTCTGCTATTCTTGATGCGCTCAACGTCCAGGTTCCGGATGTACGTCACGAGGTTTTGCCAGGCCTCGTGATACCCAAAGCCGCCTTCGGTCATCTCGCGAATTGCTTCGTCCTTCGTCCATCCCTGGACAGCGATGCGGTAGATGGCACACATCGTTCCTGTGCGGTCCGCGCCGTGTTGGCAATGGACGAAGACCGGCGTCCGTTGGGGATCGGTCACGATCTGTAGGAACCGAATCACCTCTTTGTCTTCCGGATGCCACGCCTTCATGTAAATGTGCTCGTACGCCAAGCCAGTCTGGGCGATTTCGTCACGGTCGGAATGAAAAGAACGCAGATTGATGACCGTCCGTATCCCCATTCGCTTGAGCTCGCGCATCCCTTCAGCCGTCGGTTGCGCGCCGCGATAGAGCGTCTCGCTCACCTTGTGCAAGTTCGGCAGCCCAGGACGTTCGAGTGGGGCTGCCCAAGCCGGGCCGTTGTGGCCGTTCGTGGTCGGAGAGGCCACCCGGGCGGTCAGCAGTGCCCATACGTCAAAGCCCGCGTACCGCAAACCCACAACCCCGGCGAACAAAACGGCAAGAACACTGATCGCCGAAATAAGCATTGTCCGGAGTCGCATTCGCTTGCGGGGCATAGGATCGGCCCTCTCACTTCGGTAGACAGAGTCGCCAGTAACGGCCGCCTGGTCTCTTGCCGCCGGCAACGCCGCGCTTCTCCGCTTGAGTGCCTCTTCCGCTACTCGAATGCGACAGTCCTGAACAACCTCTTTGGGAATCAGCTTCAGGGCAAGGATCACCAGGGCTGGAACAACGATCAGGTCATCGAGATGCCCCAGGACCGGGATGAAGTCCGGGATCAGGTCGAAGGGCGACAGCGTATAGCCGACAGCAGTGGCAAGCAGCCATTTCCCGAGCCGAGGGGTTCGCCGGTCGCTGAGTACCAGTCGATAGACCGCGATCTCCTGCCGAAGAGCCGTCGCCGTAGCCCGTAGCCGTTGTCGGATGCCTTTCTGCGGAGGCGGTCCGGCCATCTACGTCAGTTCTCCTTGCTCGGCTGCGGCTCATACGTTCGAAGGAACTCCTCGACACCCTCGTTGAGCGGGTCGTAACCGTCAATACGGCGCAGTTCCTCTAGGGCCGCATCAATACCCCAGCCCTGCACTTGGATACGATATAGCGCCACCATGGTTCCAGTGCGGTCCTTACCGGCTTTACAGTGCACAAGGACCGGCCAGTTGTTCTGATCTCGGACCCATTCGAGGAACGCATCCGCCTGATCTCCCGTCGGCACAGCCGTATCTTTCATCGGAAGGTGAAGGCATCTTATGTCGGCCTCGCGGGTCTCGGCTAATTCCATGGTCTTCCAGTCGTCGTCGCCCTCGTCCCAGGGACGAAGGTTTACCACCGTCCGAATTCCGAAACCACGTTTCAGTCGTTTCCAGTCCCACTCGTCCCTGGGCTGTCCACTTCGATAAAGCCGCTCGGCGTCTACCACATGGAAGGAAGGGACGTGAAAGTATGTCACGATCAGCCATGTGGTAATACCGCCGACAATAGCTATAGACAACACAAGCACAATCCTACGCGTCTTCGCACGTCTCATTAGTCGGCCTCGCTCTATTCCCGACTGCTGCTATTTGTGCCGTTCCTATTTCCTCACGGAGCCCTGCGAGGAGCGCGAGCGCTGCTCACCTACTCAGCTGGCGGTAGTGACCTTTTCGTCCAGGCCCCCAAAGGAGGCGCGAAGAAGATGCGTATGCTTCTTCAGAATCTTTGCTACCGCCCACGCACATGCCACGGCCAACCAGGGAATGAGCCATTCGCGACGAAGCATGAAGCGTCCACCATGCATGATGACGTCGTGACAGTGGAACACGATCACCAGGCCCGTGAGGGCACTGAACACGCTGTCATGCTCGCGTCGGATCACCATCCGCCAGGAAAAGGGCCTCTTCCAAGGCCTCCAAGTTCTGAGTCGTGGAATGAGGGCAGGCGTCGTGGCTGCGTATCGCCTGTATTCGTCCCCGAACGCCCGGGTCAGGAAGTCTTCTTCGGCGAAGACGACCAGGGCGTAATAGACCACCAAGACCCCGACGAAGGCCAAGGCCAGGGGGATGCTCTCCAGCAGCAGAACGATCCCCGCCCAGACCAGACCGTTGGCCAGGTACAAGGGATTACGGACAATCGAGTAGATGCCGGTCGTGTTCAGGGCCGATGCCTTCTGGCGTTTGGTGTTCCGCCCCGACGTGCCGGATGGAACCCGGCCGATCGTGGCAAACCGCAGGATCAGGCCGGCGGCTGTGATGCAAAGGGCCATCGCACGCCAGAAGTAATCCTCCATTCCTGAATCCCTGGGGAGGCTCTTCCAGAACGCCACGACCAGTGCAATCAGAACCAGCATGGGAATATAGCTTCGGAACCGGAACAGGAATTGTCCGGTGTTGACGATCCTTTGACGTAGTGTCATCGTTCTCTCCTGACGTCTGCGACCTGGTTGGGCTCATGGCCACCCGGGGCGCTTGTGACTGTGGCAGGTATCTGAGTGTTCTGTGAGTCTTCGGGCTGAAGTCCGGATGGTCGATGCGTTCCACGATAGCCATAGCCGATCCGCCAGTAGAAACTGAGGATCCACCTGCCTTCGCGGCGAACACGCTCCCGCTGCAGTCCGCCGAGACTCGTGAAGTACTTCTCCAACCAGGGACGCTCCAGGTCCTGTCTCTGGAAGGAGATCAGCAAGATCGGATGGCCTACCAGGTTTGCACGAGGGGCCCAATAGTCCCACATGAGGCCGCCGTCTGCGAATATCTCGCCAAAGAGCCCGCGGCCCGCTATGCGAATGTCACCGGACGACGTCCTTCGCCCACCATAGAAGGCCAACTCACTGCTGACGTAGTATTTGCTCATTGGCACGATGACGGCGGGCTTGCCTGCGTAGCCGCCTGTCTGGTGCCGAAGGTTCTCTGTTGCCAGGCTCAATTCCTGCCAAACGGACGGGCTGTAAGCATCCATGTCATCCGCAGGCGTTAGGCCGGGAAAGCCGGAGGACGAGTAAAACCCGAGGAAGCCCATGGCGAGCAAGAGTGCGACCAGGGCCGGCCTCCATGCCCGTCGTCCCCAGGCGACCACGGGATGGGCGTTCAGTTGCCCGGCAGTGATGTCACGAGCGAGATACGGAATAGCCGGCAGGAACACGACGCCTGTCCAGTTGAGCTTGGGAGAGTGGAACAGGCTGAAGGCAACGAACACCGCCAAAGGCACGGCGCAGGAGAGCCCGGCCAGGAGCTTGGCACGTCGGGCGAACCGCTGAGGTCCACGCACTCTGACACCCGCCCACCGGCTCGGCAGGAGGCCTCGGACGCTACCGATCAGCCCCATCGGCGTTATCAGCAGCAGCATCGCCCCCAGCAGTTCGAACAGTCCGAACTCCGGACTCTTGGCCAGACGCCGTGACGACTGGAATGCGAAGGAGACCCAATTATTCTGAGCATTCCAGAGGATCACCGGCGAGAACACCAGCAGCGCCAGTCCTGCCGCCAGGTACGGTTCAGGCCGAGCCCACCACTTGCGGGCCCGGGAATCGAACAGAAGGAACAACACCAGAGACAGCCCCAGCAGCGCCATGGTGTACTTGCTGAGCAGGCCGAGCCCGAAAAGGATGCCGAGGGCATACCATGCCTTCCGTCGGTTCAGGAGGACCGCCGCGTGGGAGAAGTAGACGGTGGCGATCCAGAACAAGTAGAGAAAGGCATCCGGCGTGGCAAGCAGGCCGGTCAGGAACAAGACCGGCAGGCAAGCCATTAGCGCCAGTGACATGAAGGCGGTCGTCCGATCAAAGAGCAGACGGGCGTACTTCCACATCAGCAGCGCGGAAACCGCCCAGCAGAGCAGCACCGGAAGCCGAACGCCCAGTTCGGAATCGCCAAGCAACCACGTCCCCAGGGCGATCATCCAGGCGACCATCGGCGGATGGTCCAGGTAGCCGAAGTCCAGATGCTGCGCGTAATTCCAGTAGTAGGCTTCCTGGGGTATCAGGTCCATAGCGCCGCCGTAGAGGACGCGCAGCGCGATGGAATAGGCGACGACGGCGACAGCCAGGACCCTCCAGCGGACGGATGCAGCGCCGGTGCCGGCACGCCGCCCAAAGACGAACCACGCGGAACCAACGTAGTTCACGATGGCCCCCACCAGGATGCCGGCGACAAGCGCCGCTTGCGGTGACCAGCCCAGCCCGCCGACGGCCTGCATGATCATGCCGGCGCGCAGCAGGTAGGCCAGGATGCAGATTACCAGGTAGGACAGGTAGCTGGGCTCGATGTCTTCAGGCCGAAACGCCCATTTCCAGTTCAACACGAAATTCAGAATCGTCGCCGCGATGAAGCTGATGGTGTGGGCAAGCAGAACGTCCAGTCCCTGCCGGTGCAATAACGTGAACAGGCCCAGATCCAGCCCCATGCCGACCAGCCCGACCAAGGTCCAGCGCGCGGATGAGCCGAGGGAGAAACGTCCGCCCGTCAACCGCGCCAGCTGCCGCCCGTATTGCATCGCCTGGGGAAAGCCGAACTTCGTGCTTCCCTTCGTTCGATCGGTAAACTCAATCGGGACTTCGCGCACCCGCAGGCTGTCTCCGCCTCGCGCCAGCAGTTCCATCGCGACCTTGAACCCGCGGACTTCCGGGCCCAGAGAGGCCAATCGGTCTCGACGCACGGCAAAGAAGCCGGACATGGGATCGGACACGTCCGTCACCAGCGCCGCCAGGGACGCCCCAGCCCGGGAAATGGCTCGTCTATACCAGGGCCATTCGGGACTGCTTCCACCGGGAACGTTCCGGCTGCCGATGGCCATGTCACAACGGCCCATCATCACGGGGCGCAGCAGTTCGGGAAGCTTCGCCGAAGGATGGCTCAGGTCCCCGTCCATGACGACGACAACACCTCCCCGGGCGACCTTGGCCGCCTGGATCACGTCACCTGCCAAGCCGTGCTTGCCCTCGGCGTTCAGCAGCCGCAGCCTTGGGGTTGCGCGAAGTGCCTGCACGGCGTCCTGTGTCCCGTCCGTCGATCCGCCGTCGGCGACGATGATTTCGCCCTCGATGCCTGCTTCGCAGAGCACATCCGCGATCTGCGGAACCAGCACGGGAATGTTGTCACGTTCGTTCAGGACCGGGACGATGATGCTGGCAGCCACGGGGTGTGCAGACCGGGGTCTGTTCGCCTCCTCGGGTCGGCTATGGCAAGAGGGAGGGACTGGCCTAAGTACGTGTTCCGCTCGGCAGGAGTCGGCGCGGTCCTCGGTC
>Ga0315541_1000229_pt1 | contig 59569 bp, 88 predicted proteins | sample SalMarSW160190MG_FD_203095 | JGI IMG/M metagenome (GOLD analysis project Ga0315541, IMG submission 203095) | Salt marsh sediment microbial communities from the Plum Island Ecosystem LTER, Massachusetts, United States - Salt Marsh Sediment SW1601-190 ... | reverse complement strand
CACTTTAAAAATTGAATATGATTGAAGCTGACCTGAACGCTTGCACTTGAAAGGGGGGAGCATGAGTTCAAGCGGAGTCGCCAAGAGGCATGACCAGGGCCACCAGAACGCACTACAGGGGCATTGTAGCCAGTGCCTTAAGGTCTGGACACTGACCGAACCGCAGGGCGTCTGCCAGTGGTGCGGTAAGAGTGCCACCTGCCAGACCACCACGACAAGACCACGCCGTGAGACTATCCGAAGGCGGAAGCGGGAGCAATCTAACGGCATCGGGAACGGCTACGACCAGCTACCAGAGCCATACCTCACTTATTATAAGGTAGCCTTGCCGTTTGCCAAGAGTGTGCCGACCCAGGATGGAGAGGACTTGCTACATACCATTATAATGACCCTTGCCGATGTAGCGCACAACGGAGAGCTATCGGAAGCTGCCATGTATCGGATAGCCAGCCGAACCAGAGCCGACTACTGGCGAGAGCATTACAAGCACACGAACGGTTTAGATTGCGGGCATTGTAGCAACCAGCAACGGAAAAAGTGCCGAAAGGAATGGCTATATCCTGAGTGTCCGAAGGCTATCAAGATAGAACGGATTTCAAGACCAGTAACAGACGCCGATGGCAACCTGACCGAGCTTGGCAACCTGATTGCCGATGATACCGCCCTGGACATACCTCAATGGCTGGAGATAAACGAACTATTGCTACACACACCAGACCGAGCCTTAGCCATAGCTGGCAAGATACAGGATAGAGAGCACCTAACCCCTGCTGAAAGCCGTTATCTATACAAGGTCAGGCGCAAGTATCAAAAAAGCCTGTTTTAGGGGGGAGATTTAGACCATTTGCCCGATATATATAGTGGCAGCACCGTTAAGGCTAGCGTATCGCAGCTTGACGGAAGCTGACTACTAGACGAAGCTGGCAGATTTGCCCACTAGCCAGATAGTCAATAGGGGGTTAAGTGGAAAAACTGAATATTGTGGGCAAGCGTTCAGGTAACGGCTTTGTAGCTCATAAGGCTACGCTGGTAAACGCCCTGTCCAGGGCATTAGCCGACAGGCTGATGCTGATGGACTTCACTATTGGGCGTAAAGGCTTACTCGGTTACCTAAAGGCAGTCGCAGGGTCAAACGTGGTCAAGATAGTCCCTGCGAACGGTGCTGATAGCGAAGAGCATGGCATCGGTAAACGCCTTAAGGTGATTTGCGGTAGCAATACCAGTTACCTTGAGGACATGGCATGGGTAGGTGAAAAAACTCCGATGTCTCACGCCGAGGTCAGGGTAAGCCCAAACAACACCGTCAAGCCTAACATCGGGAATGTGGAGCTTGCCGAGGCACTTAACAGAACGCTACCCTTTACCTCTACCGAGGACAACAGACCTGTTTTACAGTGTGTGCTGTTTAAGGCTGGTGAGGGCAAGCTAAAGCTGGTGAGTGCCGATGGTTTCAGGCTGGCAGTCCAGACAATAGACTTTGACGGTGAGGGTCAAGTCCTGATTGTCCGTGACGACCTGGCGGGTATCGCCAACGCCCTGCGTAAAGCAAGGCGGGTCAACCTGAGCTTTGAGGCAAGCGGTGAGAGCCTTGACGGAATGAAGCTGATTATTGATACCGAGGCAATTCGGTATAGCTTCATAAGTGCCGATGGCACTTTCCCCGATTATGAAAAGCTCATTCCGAACGAGGCAAAAACCGTTGTCCACTTTGACACCGTTGAGGCTGGCAAGGCGATAAGCTCTCTTAAGGTGCTTGCCGATAGCAAGTCCTACCCGATAGACCTAACGCCTGATAACGGTATGGTGATACTGTCAAGCCCCGATGATAAGGGGCAAGCGGTTATACCAGCCGATATTGAGGGTGAGCCGAACAGGGTAAGAATTGAAGGCAAGTATCTTGCCGACGCCTTAAGAGCCTGTAGCGGTATGGTGGACTTGAAGCTCACCGATGGTAAATCGCCAGTCCTCTTTCAGGTTGACGGATACCTGCTTGTTACCATGCCGATGCTGACCAACGCCGAAAAGCCGAAAGCCGAGCCAGAGCCAGAGCCAGAAGCGGAAGCCGAGGAAACCGAGCCAGCATCCGCCGAGGAAGCCGAGCCAGAGGACACCGAGGCAACCGAAGCGGTAGCCGAGGTTACCGAGCAGAAGCCGAAGCGTAGCCGTAAGAGGGAAAAAGTAGCCGTAGCCTAGAACGCTTGACCGAACAGAAAGCCACGCAAAAGAGGCGGGGGGTAACTCCGCCTCTTTTTGTCTTTTTCAGGGGTATTCGTTCCCCTACGTGGGAACGGCTACCCCTTTTTTGTGGCAGAAAGGGGGGGTAACTATGCCTAAATTTACCTGCTCTAAATGTGGTAAATCCTACAAGAACGGGACTTTAGTTGTAGCTGATGGTAATTTCGTCTGCTGGAACTGCTACAAGAAAGGGAAATAGTCATGCAAATCTACAGGGCTACCTGTGCCCGAAAGGAGGTGAAACTATGCCCATACGCTGGAGTGCCTTGAAGGTGAGTGAGGCAGCCGCCATGATTGAGGAATATCTCAACCAAGCTGTCGAGCCACTGGAGCAGGCCCGGATTGTCGCTAGGGAAGCCCTGAAACTGCCAAATCTTCCACAGTATATTGAACAGGACTTCAACCGTATCATTGGGAAAATAGACGACTGCCTAGGCAGTACCCAATGGCCAGAAAGCAGTTGGTTTACGAAAACCATCGAATCAATCCGGAAAGATATCCCCAGTGACGCGATAAAGGCTGACCAGGCCAGCCAGAAGTACGGCAGCCAGCAAGCCCTAATCGTCTAAAAACTGCCAGTTTCCATTTTCTGAAGCTGGCCAGAACTATTGGGAACTATTCAGAACTGAGGGGGTACCCATGCCCAAAATCAGAGAGGAAAGGAGGTGATAAGCGTGACAACCCAGCTCGGCCTTTTTAAAGAGGCGAAGGTCGAGATAGAGACGCCAGAGCCCAGGGTCGCGGTCCGGCTTGGTAAGAGGGAAGCCCAAATCCCGCTACGCAAGCAGAGAAGGGAAGCTATTGCCCAGCTGGTAGATATCCTTGCAGACCTCGAGGGCAAGGATATCCATATCGGCTCTTACGACGCCGGCGGCCGCCACTTCTGGCTGGATAACCTGAAACTCCCCAAACTTCAGCTGGACTGGCATCCCACCAGGTACGACCACGACCCGAATTACATCCCCAGCGTTATTGTACTCTGGGGAAGCAGGGGAGCCTGTGTCCGGATATTCACCGATTACCTGGTAGCGGTCCGGACCCAGGAATACCAGGGCTACTGGCACTATCTCCTCGATTTCCGCAACGGCTTCTGGGAAAGCCCGATTGACAACTTCAGGTCCCACTATGCCTGTCTGCATATAACCAGGTTTAAGGACTAACGAAAAATCGTTGAAAAACAATTGAAAATCAACGGTTTTGCAGGGGGTAACTGTGCCCAGAAAGGAGGATTTATGAAGGAAAGAATAATCAGGATGGAGCTACCCGACCTAGAGAAACTTCTGAAGAAGCAAGGCACGATTAAGAAAAATGAATACCTGAATGACGCCCATATCGAGCCTAACGAGCTGGTGATAAGGGTTTTAGCCGAAGATGACTAAGAAAGGAGGGTAACAATTGAACACAGAAAATCTAAAAATCGATAGGGGTATCTCCGACATCGTGGGCGTTTTCACCGACCCTATTATTGTCATGCCCGGGGGCTGGGGAGATACCCTCCCGGATTGGCTGAAACAGGCCATCACCCTGGAGAGGCTCATCGAGAACATGAAGGCACTAAAGGGAGAGGAGATGACCGGTACCGACGCCGAAGCCTGTGCCTATCTCTATACCGCTGGCCTGGAAGCACCCATGGACAGCGACTGGACCCAAATCTACCTCTACATCGCCGGCAAGGTCTACGAGAAGCACCGCACTAAAGAGTCCGGGGTTACCATGCCCGAGGACATCAGGGTGGAGTCGCTGCGGGATGACCAACTGCGGGATCTGAATAGGCTGAAGGAATGGATTTATCGGCGGCGGATCATGATAAGGCTAGAGAGGGATAGAGCCGAGCGAAGGCAGCAGAAAGAGGAGGCAGCCGCCGAAAGAAAGGAGCTGCAGCCGGCATTGTTTGACTTATAATCATATATTATAAGTAATATACTGCGAAAGGAGGTGGTGGGTATTTGTCTCAATTAAAGCTACCCGGGTGGACTGACGTTGAGAGGCAGTGGGACGCCGAGCGCCTGGCTGCCGAGAAAAAGAGACATGAAGAATGGGCTGCCAGCCTTCTCAGGAGCATGGTGGAGAGATATCCGCCGACCAGTGAAGAGTGCGACATCATGCTCTCAGGCATCCGGATAGACCGATTTGTTTCCCACCTGGAATGTGAGAAGTGCAACTTTGCCTGTGAGGACCACACCGCCGCCTGGCTGTTTCTGACCAAGGTCTGCCTCAAAGACTACTACGCCCTGAGACGCCGGCTGGGGCTGGGGGATAGATAGGTACATACATACTTAGATAGGTACATACATACTTAGGGGTCGGGGGTTCAAATCCCCGGCCCCCTTTTTTTATCCAAAATAGTGGAGCTCCGGGCGAGCTGAAGATGCAGCGGATGAACCACGTCCCCGGAGCTCCTATCGCAAATAAAATCTGTCTATCCTTATTGAACTAATTATACCCCTACTCTCTTTTTCTTGTCAAGGGAACAGGGGGTTTTGTCATTTATAGCATTAATACTCCCTAAACCCTTGGCCCGAGCTGGGCGGTCCATGGCGCCAGGGTAAGACACTTTTAGACGGTTTGCATCACTTTGCATCATTTTGCATCATTTTGAGACAGTTTCGGGCACTTCGGGGTGTCGCCGCGGATCTGTTGACAACTGACAATAGGTGATGGCGCTGCAGCTCGGGTCCCGCCAGGCGGCGGCGGCGGCCGGCATAGTTAGTTAGGTAGTTAGGTAGATACATACATAAGTCGGGCGGCAGTCGGTGGGGCTCCGCTGGCCAGGGCGTAAATTTTAATTAAGGATTTTCTCCGGAAACCCGGTAAATAAAATTAACGGATTCCAGGGCCAGACGGTAAAATCTACTTAACCTCTTCCCCTTGCCAAGGGAAGGTGGAAAACTATTGACTTCCTTGGGGAACGCCCAGATTTTGATTCTGTGAGGTCTAGTCTCAGAAAATAGGGGCTCCAGTTGCAGGGGCAGCTTGGAGCCCCCTTTTTTGCCCCCAAAATTCCTCTAAAAATTTCAGACCGCTCAGACATGAGGGGGTATTGACAAACGCTTCCCCAAAGTGATAATCTCGTTACGTTGTGTCTTTCGGTAGGCTTGGAGGTGTAACAGCGTGGTAGTTATCAAAGTCACTACTGATGATTTGATGTCAGTACAGGATGCCGCCAAGGAGCTGGGACGGCCGCGCCTTGCCGTTTATCGAATGATAGAGCGAGGCGATATCATCGGCATCAAACTCGGTGGCATTCTTTTTATCCCGACCAGCGAAGTCGAGAGGCTGAAGGTTAAGGGAGGAGATGCTAATGAATAGGACTGTGGCGGTCACAGTAAGTTTAATTCTAGCCCTGGTCATTGGGCTAACGGGTTGCTCTAAATCAGGACCGGTACCTACAGCACCGGTCTACCCATCATCACCCCGGGCCACACCGGTACCCATGCCGACGCCAGTGTTTTCCAACTCGGAATCGTCATCAACAATTGCCGAATTAGAGGCTAAGATTAAGCAGCTCGAAGCAGAGAACCAGCGGCTTCTGGCGGAAAACCAACAATTGAATAGTGAGCTGGTAAAAGTAAATGCTGTGCTCCAGAACCTACAGACCCTAGTTAATTCCTCAAGCTACACACTCGCGCTTGACAGGCTGACTGAGATTCAAAGCAAGACCGGTGAACTTGCTTATTTTGCCGAAGGCTTACCTGATTTGCCTCCTCTGCCGCCAGGTCTCACCCCTAGCAAGATAGAACAGGTCGTAGGAATGGTTCAAGTGGCTTACGACGTAATCTATCACTTGCCACCATTACCTCCGTTCCCTCCTGAACTGGCAGAACTCGAACGCCAGAGACAGACTATCCTGGAAATATTTAAATTCGTTGGAGACCTGCGTGATTTACCACAGTTCCTGGCGAAGGCTGAAAGCCTTGAGGAACTAAGGTCTCGTATTGAGAACTATTTAGCTGATATTCACAACACTACTTCTTATACTGGGGATATAATGCAGCAAGTCAGAGATGCTATAAGGTAGGCAAAGTGAAACTCGCAAGGAGACTCTTAATCAATAAGCTGGCTGGGGAAGAAGGATTCGATGCTGAACAGGGATTGGAGTTAAACAATGAAAACTATTCATCTAACTAGCATTACCTTGGGTCCGAAAGAAGGTGTGAACCTTGAGCTGGAAGAAGGCTATGAAAAGTATCTGGTATTCTACCCTTCTCTCGATTACCCCAATAGTGGTTACCTTAATATTAGGTTTCTGGATGCTGAGTTGCAGGGCAGTTCTATCATAGGCCGTAATACTGACGAAACATTTGAACATGAACTTTGGGTAATGCAATTTGACCATCCCCTGCCACCCATCTTCCGGATAGACCCCTGGCAGATATTGTTAGAGGGGAAAAGATGAAAGAGTTAGACAACTACATCAAGGCAAGAGACGAACTCATACGGCTCGCGAAAAGGCAGTATACTCCGGAGACTTGCCCGTTGAACTCCATGGAGCCATAGATTTGGCACCGCCATTTGGCCCAGGCTTTATTCGGTCTGGGTTGTTGTATATGGTCATGCGAATTCTGCGGCGAGGAATTCACAGAGTGAGGTTAGAAATATTGAAACTCAGCAGGAGACTCTTAATCAACCGTTCAGTTGTCGAGCGAAACATGAAAACAACAGTAAAATACTTGGCTGGGGAAGAAGGATTCGAACCTTCCCTACCTGGTCCAGAGCCAGGCGTCCTACCGCTAGACTATTCCCCAGCGACCGACGTCAGGCGTCATGTACGTGACGTCGCACAATCAAAATCTGGCCACTTTCCCAGGCTTCTGAATACTATTAGACCCCTGATTTTGCCCCGCCGGGCAAAGAGTTTGTCGTCCACCCCCACCGGAGCGCACCTAATTGCGTATCAGGTGCGGCTAATTTTTGCATCCTCGCACCTGAATGGGGTTCAGGTGGTCGCCGGTTCAAATCCGGCCGCCCCGACCACTACCCTCCATCATCGCCATCACCGCAGTAACTATCTTCCCCAGTCTATATTCTGTCCTCACTGTTACTCTCGTCATAGCTCACACTGTTACCAAACACTTACCCCAAAAGCCAAAAAGGCGGCATTTATGCCGTTGTCAACTTCGTTACTTCCGTTAATACAATTAGGAAAGGAGGTGACGATATGAGAACACAAAAAGCAGCAACAACATTCTTGGAAGCAAAGCAAGACCTATCCCCACGCACCCTTGAGCAGTACTCCCAGGCACTGGACTACCTCGAGCGGGAGTGCCCGAAGATGCCCAAGAAACCCGATCCCATCCGGGAGGCACTAAACAAGGTGCAGAACAATTGGGTGAGGGATGCTTATTGGCGGGTCTGGAAGTCGTTTTTTAACTGGTGCTGGTGGGAGTACGAAATTCCCAACCCCATGGCCAGGGTGCAGAGGCCCCAGCTCGATGAGATCGAGCCCCGGGTTCTAGAACGTGAAGAGCTGGCTATGGTGGTAGCGGCAGCCGACAATCTCCAGGATAAGGCCATAGTAGCCCTGGCTCTCGACTCGGGTGTGCGGGCAAGCGAGTTCGGGCGTCTGTGCATCGCTGATGTCAGCACTGACACCATTCAGGTGTGGGGGAAAGGGCGCAAGCGGGTTCGGGTGCCTATCGGACCCGAGACACGTCACCTGTTGATAGACCATAATGGCCACCGTGGTCCACAGGCTCTACTCTTTTCTGGCCAGAATGGGCAGACCTTGTCTCGGTTTGCCGTCTATAGAATTGTGCGGCAGTGCATGGACCGCGCTGGTATTACCGGCCCCAAGCGGGGCGCCCATTGTCTTCGTCACTCGCTGGCCACAAATTTCCTCGCCAATGGCGGTGACCTGGCAACTTTGCAAAGGATCATGCGCCACAAGAATATCGCTACCACCCAGAAGTATGTCCACTTGGCCATGCACGACGTAGTGGAGAAGCACCACCAGTACTCGCCAGCGAGGGACGCTATCCGGGGGGCCCAGTGGAGCTTCTTTGACAATGGCCAGGCTGTGAAAGAGGCTGAGGCGATTCTAACCAAGAAAGGACAAAATGAAGGAACTTAAGGATTTCCAGGAAGCTAACTGCAGGGGATGCTTTTACAGTGATCCAGAAAAGGTCGGCACCGGGGGGGCATGCTGCACCTTCCCGGGTATGCCTCGTATAGAGTATGTTCACGATGAAAATGACAGATGTTTAACCAGAAAGGAGGTCAAAAAGTCGGGCAGCCCCGGAAGCTAGAGAGTCCCCGGAGCTGCCCCAAGCGATGAGGTCTACCGCTTCGCTTTGACTATAGCAGACCTCTCGCTCCAAGTCAATGAGAGGAGGTAACTATGGATATAGACTTTGAACTCCCAAAACGAGGCCAGACAGATGGGCTGGTACACTTTGCTGATAAGCTGTTGGATATCTCCAAGACTATCGGCTTCAAAGTGTCAGCTCGCGGTTGGGCCTATCAGCTGGAAGGCTTCGGGCTGATCACCAAAGCGGAATTTGACCAGGTAGAGGGTGTCATAAACCGGTGCAGGGCCAGGGGGTACTTACCGATAGACTTCACAGCCGAGGAAGAAGGGCGGAAGTTCTCGGGAGTGGAAAACCCGGAAGAAGTCTCCCCCATCGGCTTCATGAAAGAATACCTCCAGGCGACGCTCCGGTGTGAGGACTGGTACACACCGGACTGGTGGGATGGCGAGGAGTGCTACATCCAGATGGTGGTAGAGAAGATCGACCTCAAGACCCTCTTCTCGCCAATTTGTGAGCAGTTCCACATACCGATAGCGACCTCGAAGGGCTGGAGCTCCATGCTGCAGAGGGCAGAATATGCCAGGCGGTTCCTGGAGGCAGAAGAGCAGGGATTAAAGTGTGTATTGCTTTACTGCGGGGATCATGACCCCGATGGCCTGCGCATATCCCAATTCTTGCGAAGCAACCTAGATGACTTGGCTGACATAGTGTGGGAGGATGGCACATCAGGATATAACCCCGATGACCTAACAATTGACCGCTTCGGATTGAACTTCGACTTCATAGAGCGGAATAACTTGACCTGGATAGACAACTTGATCACCGGCTCAAAGAAGGATCTGGCTTCCCCGTCTCACCCAAACCATTACCTACCTTACGTCCAGGAATACCTCGCCAAGATTGGTGCCAGAAAATGTGAGGCAAACGCCCTAGTAGTGAGGCCCAGGGAATCCCGGGCTTTCGTGCTGGAGGCTATAGAGTCGTACCTTGGGGCAGATGCCCTTGACCGGTTCAACAATAAACGCCAAGCGGTTCGAGATAACCTGGCTGACTTTAGAGCGCAGACGGGGCTTCAGGAGGTAATCAAAGGAGCGTTAAAACGTATTGAGGAGGCAAACCATGGGCAAAGTTAGACGCTGTGACAGCCGCTGTCATAATGCCAAACGTCCCCGCTGCCGGTGCTGGTGCGGTGGCTTCTTCCACGGCAAGGATGGCGCCGGTGCTGCCAACCGTGAGGCACTGGCTCAGGGAATGACTGAGCTACTGGAGCAGAACGGCTTCAAGGAAGGGGAAACCGCGTATATCGAGCAGAAAGAACTGCCCCTGGAGGTGGCCAATGTCTAGTAAGAAGAAGCTACGGGTACCCGATGAACAGCTGGCCCTCATATATGTGGAGCCGGCGCCACCGCGGGAGAAGAAGCCCAGGGTCAAACGAGTAGATAGCCTAGAGGAGCGGGTTACCCATCTGGAGGCAGAGGCGGCGTTGATAAGGGGTCAATTGGATCGAGAAGAGGATCTAGATGAGGACGATGACTAAAAAGATAGAGATGCGTGAGCCAAAGACAGACCGCTGGCTAGATAAGCGATACCGGAGAGCAGGGAAGAACTGGACGGGAGATGATATCGAGTATCTGGCCGCCAAATACGGCTTAGTAAAAGATAAGACTATAAGCCGGCACCTGCAGCGGAGCCCCAATGCCATTACGATTGCCGCTCAACGAAAGCTGCGCTCCAACAGAAAAATGAACTTCTACTCCGCTATGGAGCTGGCCAGGGCTTTAGGTATCCCCTGCTCAAAGACCTTAATCCCATGGGTTGAAGTAAAGTGGCTTAGAGCCAGAAGGTCAGTCGTCCGGGCGGGTGAATATCGCGCCTGGCTGTTCCGAGAAAAGCACTTCGTCGCCTTCCTGAAAGGCTTGATGGGCCTTTTCCCGTCAAGGTTACTGGATTAGATATCCTTAGAATGAGAGACGAAGGGCTATTGCCCAAGGGGGCAGAACCGGAATCAACTGAACAGTAGCAGAGTACTGTGGGTAGGAAGGTGCGATACTTTATGGAAAGCAGATTTTCAAAGCTAAAATCTCAAGTACGTGGGACAACTGTCCCACGTATACCGTCAACAACTGCTGACAGTATTTCAGAATTAGCCTCAAAATATCCTATTAACATAATGTTTCGCACTTCCCTACTGTGGGGGTAATATGGCAGAAGAAATAATCTTTGTAACTAATGACAGATGGATCAGAGAAGCCGGTTGGTTGGATCCCACCGACCGGCAGGTTATAGCTGAGGCTTCTGGAAATGGCCAGTACAAAGTCCGACTCATCAAAGTGGAAGAGATGATCGAGATTATGAAAAAAGAGGACCCCGCGAAATTTAAAGAGTTTCACAGGGAGTTAGAAAGGCAGAGCGGTCATTCACTGACCTATGAGGAGCTGGTGAAATACAGCGCCAGTGCCAACGAGAGGATGCAGGAATTTACCGAAGTTGTGAAGACCATGAATCTCGGGCAGGCTGCTCAGATTCGAGCTTGGCGCTGTGACAGTCACATGACCTGGCGATCCCTTGCCCGGGCTGCTTGGCGAGAGAAGTGGTTTGAGCGGCAATGGGGTCCGCCGTCGAATCAACTAATGGGCATGGCCCTTACGGAGCGAGCGGCAACGTTTTTTGGTGAAAGTTACAGGGAGGCTCCATGGAGCTGAGAGGGTTTAATCGTAGGTAGGTACGATTAAGGAGATTGGAATGAGCCTAATAGAATCTGAACAAAGGGTTTGGGTTAAAGATATGCAGTGGCGAAAGTTAGATGAACCCAAACGGTGTCGTTCTATCAGTGGCTACCCGAAAACTCATTGTCCCAATATGGCTGCTTTCGGCTTATTACGCTCGAATGGTATCTGGGCTTACTGCGAGAAGCATATGTATGGCAGAAGAATACGAGAGGGGATTGTTGAGGTTGAAGTTCATTCCAACAGCCCCGCCGCCAAGCGAGGATATGTTTAATCGTAAAGGGCTACTTTAAATTCATGATGGAACGCGGTGATAAAGTCAGGGCGAAACAGCGGCTCTACCTAGCTAGGTGGGTTGAAGCTGGGGAGAAGGGGGAGATCGTTGGGGAAAAAGAACCCGGCAAATGGATAGTCAGACTAGAAGACGGGCATGAATATGTCCTGTCGCCATCAGAGATAGAACCTGATGATTAATCGTAACCTTATACGATGAAAAGGGAGGACGGTAATGTATACCTGGTTCAAATTGCTACCGCTGGAGATACAGGAAGTTGACCAGCTGGTTGAGCCACAGGAGGAGATAAAAGAGGGGGAGACAATAGCCGGCACTATCTCGGAGATCTTGCGGAAGATGTATTCCCTATGGAAATCAACAGACCAGGCGGCGGAGCTGCTGGCGGTAGAACTGAAATATAAGAAAGCTAGCGGTGAAGATGGGATTAGCGCTCTTCCCATTAAACAACAAGGACTGGGCTTGCTGTAAAGCTAGCTACGTATATCACATAGAGTTATATCAGGATCATTATGCGGACCCAAACCTGGTCATTTGCAGAGAAGCGCCAGAAGCCATCTGCAAGACGGCTTTGATTATGGTTGAAGGAGGTAACCATGGTTTATGAAGTTAAACGGGAAGAGGTAACTCAGGAGCAATGGGATGAGATGAAGAAAATCACCCAAGAGAACGTCTGTGCTATTTGCGGTGCTGAGCTCCAAATCCACACCAACCCAGAGAACGGGACTATTGAGGTGGGGTGCCTTAATCGGGAGCACCACGGCTGGATTGAACGCACAACTTACACACAAGAGTTCAGACGTGGCGCCGAGATTCACCCTGCAATTAGGGATGCCATTGAGCGCAAGATGGTGCCGAAAGACGATCTGGGGCGGGCGATGAATCTCCTGGCACTAAGATACCCCAGTGCCATCGTTGACCCACCGACCGCAGCCCTTTTTATTCTAGATTGTGCTCGGCTTGACATCGACCCCTTGATATCGCCAGCTGAGGCGGTACCGGTGCCCTTCAAGAGCAAAAGAAAGGATGAAAAGGGTAACGTTATCGAGGAAAAGACGACCATAACGATGGTCATCACAGAAGACGGATGGCTGAGTATGGCGGCTAGGGGCTGCAGGGAAGACTGGGTTGGCCCACCCCGAACCATGCGGCTTGAGGAGTACCTGTCCAGCCTGCCTGAGAACAAAGATAGGCCCCGCGAGGAGATTCTGGCCATCGCCAAGGAGATCAAGGAAAGCAAGTGCACGGACCCGGAGGCCTGGTATTATGTCGCCATCGGCAAACGCCGCGGTGGGGAGGACACCGTAATACCCGGCTATTTTACCCATAAGGATCACGGAAAGGCTGATAGAGGGAACCTGCCCGCAGCGACTCAGCCCGGCAACCAGGCTAGGGTGAGGGCGATTAAAAGGTGGGTGAGAGAGGTCTTCCCGGAATGCCGGCAGAAAATGATGGAGCTCACCGCGGAGTGGTACCAGCGGGCTGAAGGGATAAAGGCAGCCCAGGAATACATAGATGCCGAGTACTCCTTTATCAGCGTGCCCGAAGGAGAGGGGGACACAGGGGGTGAGGTAGCCACTGAAAAGGTAGGAGCGGGAGCGCCTACTAAATCCAAGGCAAAGGCAGCGGCTCCGTCTGAAGTTCATCTTGGCCGGGCAGGCGGCGTCAAAGCAGTGAAAGTAGAGTCACCAACCGAAGAGAATCCACTAGACGAGGCAATTGAGGGCGAGGGCTTCAGGATTGAGCTTACCTGGTTAAGCGAAAGCAAGAAAGCCCTCAACTGGAATGACGAGACAATGAAGTCGTTCCTGACAAGGTACAGAGTGGATACCCAGGGCACCCTGACAGAGGTGTTGCAGAGGCTTACTCGGGAGCAGGCAGAGAGCTTTGTTAAAGAGATTAACAGCTGGGTCGAAAAGCAGCCGAAGCTTATTTGAGAGAGGCAGTTAAAGAATGGGTGTTAGAGAGCAACCCATCACCAACCGAATGAAATACGGCAAGCTCCGGCGCTACAGGTGCCGTAAGTGCGGCCGGACCTTTAAGGACTACAACCTGCCAGAGGAGAAAAGGGTGTGCGCGAGGTGCGCGGTAAAAGAGAAAGGAAATAACAACAATAAAGACTGATGGTTAGGCGTGAAAAGGTGGGGGTTTTGACACCCCCTTTAGCTTTACGAATGGGGTCAAATGGCTTACATTTTTGAACGTAAATCGAAAAATAGCACAAGGTATTATTTACGTCAAAGGGTTAATGGTATTCGTGAGGAAACCTATCTTGGCACCAAGTGCCCGATACCCAAGAACATGGCGCGGGCTAACCTGCCTGACAACTGGGTGGAGCGCCTAAAGCGTAAGGCGGCTCAGAAAAGCATCAAACCACCGCCAAATCCCACCTTGCCGGAGGGTAGATACTCAATCGCTTATGCTGACCCGCCCTGGCGCTATGACTTTGACGTGGAGAGTAGGGCAACGGAAAACCATTATCCCACAATGGCACTGCCCGACATAATCAAATACAAGGATAACCAGGGGACCCCGATAACTGACAAGTTTGCTGATAACTGTATCTTATTCTTATGGGCCACAGCCCCTAAGCTAAATGAGGCATTAGAGCTTATCAAGGCTTGGGGATTTACTTATAAAACGAACTTAATCTGGGCTAAAGACAAAATGGGGCTGGGCTGGTATTGCCGAAATCAGCACGAGCTTTTGTTAATTGCAGAGAAAGGCACAATGCCCCTACCGCCCACGGCTAGTCGTCCGAAATCAATTGTAAACGCCCCACGGACAAATCACAGCAAGAAACCAAGAAAGATATATAGACTAATTGAGCGAGCATATCCTGGATATCAATACCTGGAATTATTTGGCTCTAAAAACAGTAGAAAACGTTGGGAGACTTGGGGGAATGGACATTACACCGTTTAATGAGGATTGGGTAATCTGGGGAAATGGGACGCTTTAACGAATTAGAAGAGACGAAATTTCACAATGGAATGGAGCCTATGGCTGACCAAATATATCACGATATATGGGGCCCACTCCAAAAGCTGGATCGTCTATCTCATGGCAAGGAGGCTCCTCACCCCTTAGATAAAGATTGGGCGATAGACGCTATTCTCCAAACCATGGGTGGGCTCACTATAACAATCCAGGATAAGTTTAGGCAGTATAAATACTACAAAAAATACAACCAATTCACCCTAGAGCATGAGAATAACCCAGCGACGCATGAACCAGGTGAGTTTTTCCACCTGGTAGCCAACTACTACTTTTACGGCTTTGCCAATATTGATAAGCAATCATTCATCAACTGGAAAGTGATAGACCTTAACTCTTTCAAAGAATGCTATCGGGTAAAATCAATCGTAGAGGATGGCATTGCCTACAATAAAACGAAAAGTAGGGCCAGCTTTATATTCTTTAACTGGGATAAATTGCGAGACAAGGACCTACTATTCAGGGAATCCGAGCCGCATGAATCTAGCAAAGAGGCAAAACAAGCTGAATTAACAAGGCGGGGACAACGCGTAGGTAGTCGAAGGAGACAAAAGATAGACTCCCGTCAGTTGTCTATGTTTAAGGAGCCAAAATGAGACGAGCCGTTGCCCGTGGTAGAATACTGCCCCAGAGCTTGTCAACAGACCCAAGATATGGGCGCCTGTCCCTTAAAGCCCAGGTGCTTTACCCCCTGATGTGGATAAATGCCGATGACCAGGGGCGCCTCTCTGGCGACCCCGATGAAATAAAGTATGCCGCTTGCCCCAGTGTTAGAGAGATTTTAGCCGATGATATCCCCGCTCTTCTTCAAGAAATGGAAACAAGGGGCATGATAAAAGTCTACTCTACCTCAAAGACTAGAGCCACCCAGTTTCTTGATTGGTGGGATGTCCAGAAGCTGCAGTGGGCCTACCCCTCAGAATATCCGCCGCCGGAAGGCTGGCAAGATAAGTTGCGCTACCACGCCAGTCCCACCCAGATAGTAATAGATAATTGGGCATCAAAAGCACCAAATTCTTTACCTAGTGTACTACCTAGTGCACTAGGTAGTACACTGCAACCTTCCCTGACAACCGCTGGGGAGCTTGCCGAAGAAATCAGGCCTCTGTTAATGACCCTTCCCGAGACCGTAGACCGCTTGGTTGAGCACGAGGTAATTAAGGACACATTAGCCAAACTAGGACAAAGGAAGGGGTTTATAGCCAGACCTGAGGTGACTACTGAGATGGGCCGAGTTGACCTATTGTGGGAAGAGCCAACCGGCAAGCTCGTGGCAGGCTTTGAAATTGATATTTATGAGCCTAGGGAAAAATCCCTGACTAAACTCAAAGACTTGGCATGTCCTCATTCCTTCGTAATCTTGAGGTCTAATCCTGAGCCCTTCCAGTGGGAACAGGACATATTGCTGATAGGGTTAGGAGCTGGGGGCAAAAAAACAAAATCGCGGGGTGAGCCCCTCCCCTCCCTTGAAAACGAAAAAGAAGAGAAAAAGGAAAGAGAAGGAGGAAGAGGAAACTTACCTAGTGCACTAGGTAGTAAAACAACCGCCACCAAACCACGAATTACGGGTGAAGAAATCCCTCGTAGTGAGAGTGAAATTGAGGAGAGCCTATGCGAGGGAGACCGAGAGATCATATCAGTCTGGCGCTCAGTTAAAGGATTTAAGATGTCTTTGGCTGATGCGTCGGCGCTGGTCGCCAGCCTGAGAACAGAGTTCCCCGATGTTGAAATACTGGCCCAATCGAAGGTGTGGGCGGCGCGAAAACTATCAGAGCCACTAAAGCCGACATCCAGACCGTCGTCGCAGATCTGGAACTTTATGCGGCTTGCCAGGCAATTTGCTCAGGAAAGGAGGGAGCGTGAGCAAGGCAAAGGTCAAAGAGCTAAAGTCCACCCCCGTGAAGCCTTCCGTGGCGGAAAGTGGTAGCCCTTATGATATTCTTGGCTGTGGACCTCGGCTTAAACGTCTGACAACCTGGGAGCCGGAGCGGTGGGAGCAGTCAAGGGATGCGGCTGCCGCAGGGTTACCACCTCTCTCCAGGGAGTCAAAGAGATTACACACCTGGGAAGACCTTGGCATTGTCAGCTTATCCCAGGCTTATTATGCGGCTAAGGACATGGCTCGGGGTAATCTTACCCGGGGCAACTTTCTAGTGCTGGCAGGACCAACGGGGGTGGGCAAGTCCCACCTGGCCATGGCCATCGCCTGGGAATGGTTCGAGGATGGATTTAGCGTCTTGTTTACCAGGGTTGACGATCTACTGGATGAGTTGCGCCGGGGCTATGATGACGGCAGCTATCACCAGAGGCTTGAGTCGGTGCGCCGGAGGGGTCTGCTTGTACTCGATGACCTAGGAACGGAGCATGCCAAAGATTGGGCAGGGGAAAAGGTAGACCGCATTGTTGACTGGCGCTATAGTGCCCGCATGCCACTGGTGGTGACCACTAACGCCAAGAGTGAGGAGTTGGCACCGCGAGTGGCCAGTAGGCTTGCTGACCATAGCTGCAGCGTGGTCGTACAGATAGATGCCGAAGATTACCGGACAGAGGGATGACAAATGAGGATAGAGGTTTCTCAGCTCCCGCCGGCAGAGTGCTCGCCTAACTGGCGAGGCTCATGGGCGCAGCGGTACCAGGCGGCCGAGGTGTATCAGCAAGCTGTCTATTATGAGAGTGTTAACATGAGGAACATTCTGGAGAGGTTACCCCAGCACCCCAGCATCCCGTTTAAGAAAGCGCGGCTAGACCTTACCTTTGTCTTTCCCTTCTCCCGGAAGAGGGATCAGGATAACTTGAGAGCTAGGTTTAAGCCCGGGCAGGACGCCCTGGTTCAAGCTCAGCTGATACCAGACGATACTCCGGAGTACCTGGTCATGGGAGGGATTGATATTGCGATAGACCGAGAGCAGACGCCGAAGACTATTATCGACCTGGAGGTGATGAAGTGAGTGATAAAGCAAAGATAGTATGCCTGTGTGGCTCCACACGCTTTATGGATACCTTCGTGGACGCCTACATTAGGGAAAGCTTGGCAGGTAGGGTTGTCCTTACGGTTGCAGGCAATTGCCGGGATAGACCCGAATATGCAGCAGCAAAGCCTATGTTGGATGCTATGTACCTCAAGAAGATAGAGATGGCGGATGAGGTGCTTGTGCTGAATGTAGGAGGCTACATAGGAGATAGCACCAAACGTGAGGTGGAGTATGCAAGGGCGTTAGGGAAGAGGATAAGGTGGTGGGAAAATTCAAATGGAGGTTGATGGTGTCCGCTGGTGAGATAAAGAGACTGGAGGGAGGAGACATGAGTAGCGAGCAGCTTAAAGCAATTATCGCCTCGTACTGGCGCTATGTCAGGCAGTGCCCGGTGATTGCCCTAGAAGTGAGCTCTAACCTGAGTGCCTATGCCGACGAAGAGAGAGCTGACGTCCTGGCGGTCGACAAAAAACGATTCCTCATCGAAACCGAGGTTAAGATAACCCTGACGGACCTGCGGCGAGACGCTAAGAAGTCGAAGCATAGGGCCTTCCGCGAGAATTTACCTGGGCGTGTGGCTCATCACTTTTATTTTGCGGTCCCGAGGGATATCGCCAATGAAGCTAGGCTTATCTGTGATAACCTCTATCCCTATGCCGGTGTCCTGGGAGTAGACGGTACCGACGAATACGGGGTACAGATTTACCACAATCCGAAACCTTTAGCCAGCAAACGCCTCACCTTCCCCCAGGTGCTGCGCATTATCTTCAACCAGTCCGGCACAGTGTGCCGGCTGGCCAAGAAGGTCGAGGAACTAGGGAGGGTACAGAAAAACCTCGAGGAGCAACTTAAAGAGTATCGCGACCTGAAGAAACTACAAGGGGGGTAGTGATGTATGAGCGAAAAAGGATTGCCCAGCCAGCGCGTTGTCCCCAGTGCCACGGCAGAATGGCACGTTTTACCAATGGCCGGGGGCGAGGCTGGCAGAGATGCATTGACTGCGGCGCCCAGATACCGACGGAATCCGGATATCGTGAGGTGAAGAAACTGGAGAAGGATAGCGTGTAATTGGCGTAAAGGTGAAGAGCGCATGAATGAAGCCGATAAAAGGGACCTAGCTAATTTCTTGGATACAGAGGGATTTATAGGTATTACCTGTGTCAAGAAGGAGCACAGGTTCATCCCGATGGTGTTCCTAGTAAATACAGAAAAACCTTGGCTCGAAGGTGTTAAACAAAATTGGGGTGGTACTATAAGCCCAAAGAAGGACAGGAGGCCTAACTGGAAAAGGGCTTGGCAGTGGCATATACATGGGGAAAGCTTACTTTATGTTCTTGATGCGGTCAGACCTTATCTGAAAATCAAGGCGGAACCATGTGGTCTTTGTAGAGAATTACAATACAGGATTTCCCATAAAGTAGGTGTTGATCACCACAATAGGTTAACTCCTCAGGAGAGGAATACTAGGGCTGAGCTCCATAGGAAATGTAAGTTACTTACAGCAAAAGGTCCTCGAGGTGAACAATTGCCTATGCCTGAGCCGAAAGCCCAATTATCATTACCTCTATAGTTAAACGTTTTACGCACTGGAGACTAAATATGAGAGAAAGATTTAAGGTTTGTCCCCATGAGCAACTGCCAGACAAGATGATGGTTGAGTACTGGAGGGATAACAAGTTCGTTGCTGGCATTTATCCCCATGAAGACGGCATCCGTATTGTCAGCAAATACATGACCGCGGTGAGCAAAGATCCTACCTTTCCCCCCTCAGTCGTAATCTTCCTAGAAACAGGAGGTGATCAGCATGAGTAAGATAGCCCTGGAAAGAGGTGAGAAAATAGCTGAGGCGGTTGTGAAACGCCTGGAGCCATACTGTAAGAAAATTGAGGTTGTCGGCAGCATCCGCCGGCGCCGCCCTTGGGTCAACGACATTGATATTTGTCTGGTCCCTTCCGACCCCTGGCAACTGCATCATGCGATACTAAGACTGGGGCAGGCTAAGGCAGCCGGCAGTAAGATTATGCGAGTGATGATGGGGGATACCCAAGTGGATATCTACATCGCTGATGAGGAGACCTGGGCGACTCTTCTACTTATCCGGACTGGTAGTGCTGAAAATAACATCCGCCTTTGCTCGAGGGCTAAGAGTATGGGCTGGAAGTTGCATGCTGATGGAGCCGGTTTGTTCAACGATAAGGGCGAGAGGATCGCCAGTGAATCGGAGATTTCAATTTATAACGCATTAGGGTTACGGTGGCAAGAGCCCTGGGAAAGAGACTGAGGAGGTGATATGACCAAGAAGCTAGTCCTGAATACGGAAAAGACGGTGCAGCAGACCCTTTTCGACTTGGCCAAGCTATTCAAGGACATGAACCTTGAGGAGTGGGTGCCGCTGCCAGATGATTCCGGGCCAGGCTATACCATCAAGTTCATGTGGAATAATAAGTGGGTGCCTATCGTTTCAAAGCTACAGCCCACCAAGGCGGGGAATATCCGCATGTGCTACCGGGCAATACACTATGTCTGGGAAATGCAGATCCGGGGTATTACCGGTGTGGTCTCCCAGGCTATTACTGAAATGGGACTGGTTGCCATCGGCGCCGTGGACGCCCTAGCTGAAGATTACGCCCTGCTCGGCCTCGATAATAACGCCGCAGTCGCGAAGATAAAGGATGCTTACCGCAAGAAGTCCCAGAAATACCACCCGGATAACCTGGTGACCGGTGATGATGCCATCTTCAAGGCTATCGACAGGGCTTACAGAAGGCTGATGACAGCCAAGGGGCAGAAAGCATAGGAGGTATGGAATTATGGCTATAATAACATGCCCCAGGTGTGGGGGTTCTGGCCAGGAGCCTACACTTGCGGAACCGGTAGCAAAGCTCATTCACATCCTGGAGGAAGAGGGGGCTACGGAGGAGTGCAAGGCTGAGGACCTGGCTACGTTGAGGCAGGACATTATGATCAGGGCGGCACCTTTTATTTCACCACCCTGCAGGTTTTGCAAGGGCGCCAAGAAGGTCGAGATTGATGAGCGGGAGTTAGAGAGCTGCTTAAAGGGTAAGGCGCAGCTTTTAGGTGAAAACTATCAGGCCCCCCTGGAATTAAAGGAGGCGTGAAATGACAAATAGAATTGAAGTACCTCCAGGTTTGCACTACCCCACCCTCTACCCTGCTGACATCGGTGCTACCAGGGGTAGTGGCCCGCTGCTCTGGGTCTCCCAGCGCCTCATTGAGCCAAAGACCGATCGTATCCACTTCTTCGTTATCGGCGACTACCTGCCCTGGGACAACGACTACGTTATCCTTGAGTCTATTGGGAAGGGGATAGCCGTAGGCCGGCTCTCCTTCTACAAGCCAGAGGACGTCGAGATCTATCGCGTGTTCCTGGGTCAAACTCCTGAACAAAGGCTTGGGAAGCTAAGAACAGAAGAATTTCACGAAGTTCGCAAGAGGGCGGCTGCCGAGCTGACCAGGGTTGGCAGGGCCCGCTACGATTACATTCTCATCGTGCAGATAGCCTTTGGCGCCCTGACCCTGCTACTTAGAGGAAAACTACCGCCCTGGCGGCCCGAGCAGTTCCCTTATGGTAGAGACAGGAAGTATATCTGTACCGAGGCGGCTAACTTCTGCTGGCGGGCAGTAGGCCATCCTATCATCCCTCCGGGCGTTGTACCGTTGCCGGCGGGCTTCGCCCAAGCTCTCCAGGAAGGAATGATACACAAGATTTTCCCACGGACTTAATCTCTCTTGAAGGACATACCGAAAAGTGCTCCTAAAGGAATGTAGACCAAAACTCGGCCTGCCTCATCTAACCCGGCGACCTCTAAACAAGCACTGGCAATCCAGGCGGCGATGCCGGCTACTATTACCAGGCAGCTCCCCCACCATGGTATCGGCGACTCCTGCCTATGATCTGGGCTGCCTACCACATTATCACCACACTTCGGGCACTCGCTGGACGACGCCGGGAACCGGATTTTGCACTTATTGCAATAGAAATAGGTTATTGGCGTCTTGGGATGACGAATTGCCTGAAAAGTTGCGTAAATCAAAAACTTGGATGTAGAATTCAATGTTTTCATTTTGAGATGTTTACCTCGTTCGTTAATGACGCCCCCTATCTCTCGATTTTCATTCTCAATACGGATATGTGTATGTTGCCACTCGTGTCCATCTGTCCACCCTATAGCCACTTTTTACATAACCTATATCAGTGATAAATTCCTGGTTAGGATTAGGGTGGGCAAAAAGTATTGCTGGACCGGCGGCATACCCTTGATATATGTAATCAGTGAGAGGCCCCTCCACTCTGCCGATACTCCAGATACCTGTTCCGGTGACCGAGGTTTCCACTATAACCACCGCAAACGGAGAAACGTTCCCAGCTACATTTACTTGGTACTCGTGATAATCGCTGTCTACTGGCGACGTTATACTGCCGCTAAACTCATAAGCCGAATCAGGATACTCCGCTGCTCTCCTTATGTTTTCCCCTACCCAGTAGCTTTCGTATTCACCTGAATATCTGTATCTCAGGGTTACCTCAACCTCAACCAAATCTCCTGACTCTAACAGAAATTCGCTACCAGCAATAACTGGTAAGTCAACCTCAACTACTATCTCTTGACCGATAAAGTAGGCAGCAGCATCTATCCCCGATACCAATTCAGATTCCTGAACTAGAATTTTAGCTGTATCCGGGTATGTCTGTTTCTTCAGGACTCCTTTGATAATGCTCTTATTTGATGTTGCTGGTAAGTCAAGAGCGGAAATGCCGTTCATCCTTTCGGCTGTGGCATCCCAGTCATAAGCACCAACTAACTGGGGGATTGTCAATATATATGGGCCGTACCAGCGCATCTCATAAGAGCTGAGATTCTCCTGCACCATCAGCAAGATTAAATTCTCGCTCGGCTGGAATACACAGGACTCGCCAATTGTTTTTTGTCCCGCAGGAACTCCGTAAGACCCATTGACCTTCATATTCCAGAGATTACCAAACTTGGGGTTTATGAGGGTCACGTCTAACCCGCTCGGCTGGGGTGCTTCGATGACCACATCCTCGGTTAGGTTGTAAGCGAGAAAGCGAAACCCCCCAGCAAAAACATCAATGTAGCCGTGGTAACTGCCCTCCTGAGAAGGCATAGTAATTGGGAGACTAATATTCTTGGCTGCCCCAGTGGAAACAAAGGGCACTCTCCCCGACGAAGCTACCTTAGTCAACTCATCTGGTCCCAGGAAAAGCTCCGCCTCACAGTCCATGCCCGAAGGCTTTGCCACTATAGGTGCTATGGCAGTCTTAGCCTCGCCCGGCGAAAACTCTGGCATCTAAACCTCCTATCCCCAGGTAATCGGCCCTATCGAGCCTCCCGGTATGACCACATCCTCGGTACCTATACCAGCCAGGAACTTGAAGCCCCCAGTGTAGACATCGATATAGACGTGGTAGGCTGAACCTCCATTGGTGGGCATGGTCACTGGACAGGCGACGTTTTGAGAAGATCCAGTTGAAGTGAATGGCTTTCGCCCGGACGTAACGACTTTCGTCGTCTCGTTTGGCCCCAAGAACACTTCTACCTCGCAGGCCATGCCCGAAGGTTTGGCGGTTATCGGAACCGTGGCGGTGTGAGCCGAACCCGGTGCCATCATTGGGTCAGGCATCTCTACTTTGATACGCTCTTTCATGTTGAACCTCCTTACGTCCAAATTATATCTATGGGTATTCTCTCCCCCGGATGCTCGGTTTGTATATGGGACACCAACTCTTCATAGGTATCAAACTTGGCGCCGCAATAAGGGCAGGTATAGCCCTCCGGAGGCGGTCCCTCCCCCTTGTACCATGGCCAAGTAAGCCCCATCCACCTCGGCAGTGGAGGGCCGATGAGAGGTGACATGGGAAACCAGTCTTCTAAATTAAACTCAGCCAAATTAACCTCCTTTCGACCTAGGTAAAGAGTTGGGCGAACTTGATATCGGTTCTGACGGCATCCAAAAACGCCTCAGCCTTATCGCGGTCAACCCCAGAAGCTACCAGGCTTACTTTACCAGTCCCTACATCATAGGTTACAGTCGACCCAGGGAAGATGACCTCCAGGCGCTGTTTGGCAGCAACGAGTATACCCTCACCAGCCGGTGCCCCGCTCTCTAAGAAGGTTTCTACCAGTGTAAAGTCAGTTCCAATCAAACTATAATCGAGGTTTGGTTCCGGGTAAAAAGCCATGACGGGTACTAATATCCCTGACATTTGATACTCTCCTTTCTATACTGGGATTTCCTCCCAGGTTCTCCCGGTGAACCTGGGTAATGGAGGCCCCTCCCATGGGAAGAAGGGCAGTACGTTCCATAAAACTGTCAGTAGTCCCGGGACCTCTGACGGCTTTTCAACAAACACGGCAATGACGGACATATTGCTGCTTACGGTGAATCTGGCTGGACTATCATTTCCACTTATATCTCCGGCCCAGCCATCAAACCTCCATCCTTCTGACGGATTAGCGGCTATCTCAAATTCTTCTCCGTCCTGTACGATATGCTCCCCCGGCGCCGGCACTGTAGCCCCCTCCCCCAGCACAACTATAGTCACGGAATGCTGTTCGGGCGGCAGCACTATCTCCTCAAATACCGCCGTTACGTCATGGTTGCTGTCCATGATGACAAAATGGGGATTGTTCGAGCTTAGAGGCTGCCCATTCTCCCCCCATTCAACAAACCGATAATCAGAATCAGGCAAGGCGGTAATGACAACAGCGGTTCCTTCGTCATATTCATGCAGTCCGAGAGCCGGTTCAGTAGTTCCCCCAACAGTGGCAGACATTGTCAGGTCATGGGTAACCGGCGGCGGCGTTATCTCAGTAAACACAGCGACCACTGACATATTCTCGTTCACAAGGAAGGTAATAGTAGGCTGGGAACTGTTGATGTCCCCTACCCACCGGTCAAACCGCCAGTCACTAAAGGGCGTCGCATTTATGGTTATTGACTCTCCTTCGGCTACGGTCTGCTCACCAGATGGCTGTGTGATGCCCTGTCCCACGGTGGTGATGGTTACCGAATATTCATTGGGCGGTAGCACTATCTCCTCAAATTCTGCCACCAAGACTCTATCACCACTCATCACTACATTGATAACATCCCCCGTATAAGGAATCCCATCAAGCAACCACTGTACGAATCTGTAGTTGCTGTCAGGTAAAGCGGTAATGGTTGCGAGTTCGCCCTCATTATATGGATGGTCGCCTGGGCTGGGGCTTGTTATACCACCTGGTCCGGCCGAAATAGTTAGCACATACATTATAGGTGGTGCGCTGACCACTATGCCGATGGATGCGCTGTTTCCGCCACCGGTGCCTATAACTGTTAGAATGGCGTTATAAACCCCGGGTGTCTGATAGGTGTGTGAGGGGTTCTGTTCAGAAGATGTGGTGCCGTCACCGAAGTCCCACTGCCATGTGTCTATGGCGCCGATTGACTGGTCGGCAAATTGAACCAACAGCGGGGCCGTGCCCTCTGACGGCTGAGGCACAAAATCCGCGTGTGGAGCGGGTGCGAGTCCTGACTCTATGGCGCCAATATCAGGGGCGGCGCCGCTATAGGGCCAGGGGGAGTCGGCATCGTTAATGCCTGGTATAACCACACCGGCATCTATACATGGGGAGCCTGCTTGTAGTCGAAAATCGCCTCCCCCAGGATTCACGAATAATGGGTCAGCCCAAACACCATTGATTTCTTGTCCCAGTTGCCTTAGTTGAGCCAAATTCATCTGGGAATTATTCCACTTGAAGGCTAGTCCTGTTTCGCCTCGATTTGACTGCATACAGTCATAATCGAAATCCCAGTCTGCCTGTGGATCCACGTAATTTTCTTCGATGTAGCGGTCAACGACTATAATGTTATTTCTGGAGACAAGCCCCTTTATTACTGAGCCACCTCCGGCGCTCTCGAAGCCATCCTCGCCTCCGTAAAGAACATTATGGTAGGCAAAGATTTTGCCGCTTGAGCCACCCATTTTAAAGTGACCATCCGCATTACCGGCTAGAATGCTCCGTATGATATAGAACGGGCCAATGCCAATTATCGAGATGCCTATAGACATTCTACTGGCGTTTACCACCGTGTTTTCGTAAAAGGCACAGCACATACCTGCACCCTCCATCTCAAAGCCATCATCACCACAGCCTTCACTACGATTGCGATAGATAAATGTGTCTCGGAACATACCGCCGGGGATGCTGAAGTTGCCTGCGCCACCGGTAGCATCCCACATATTATAAAATTCACAATCCCTGATGGTAAGACCCTCTGGCCCATCCTCTTCTCCCCACATGACTCCGAATGGGCCGTCACTACCTGGCCCATAAGCCCCACGAGCTACGAGGTGAGATATTAAGGAGTCCTTAATCCCACCAAGGGCGGTTACGGCCTGACTCCACCAGCCTTGCCCTTGGATAAGGCAATAAATATCATCGAGGATAATTCCTCTACAATTATGCAGGTTTAGAATTTGTTGTCGGCTATATGTGTTGGCTATCTCCACTCCCTGAAGCATAACGTAATTAGCGCCATCAAAGCTGATACCACCATACCGATAATCAGACCTTATTATCGGTCGGTCACCAGTATTGGCAGGTCTAATCTTAATGTAATTATCTACCTGACCGCTGGGAAAGGTAATCTGGCCAACAGAATGATAATTTCCCATCTGAAGCAAAATATTGGTACCGGGGGTGGCTTGAGCCAGCGCATCCCAAAAGGTTGATGGAGATACAGTAATAGTCGGCCCTGTGGCTGGTGGGTTGTCATTGAGTGTCTTAATCGTGCCAGAAGGTTCTATACCACTAACAGTGTAATCGCTAATAATTGTAGCCCTCACCTCATAATTGGTATTGGGCATCACCTTGAGGATTACACCCCGGAACTGGTTGACGTAGGGATTACTGACAGATGTGCTTCCTGTGGGGACGGATGAACGCAGGTCAATAACCATGTCTGGTGCCCGCCTCCAGCTTCCGCCAAGGGTTCGGTATTCAAGAATGGCATAATCTTCTTCACTGGCTTCTCCGGTAAAATTGATATATACCGAGATGTTCTCAAAAGATGGCTTTAATTCGATAGAGGTAATATTCATATATCCTTCCTCAACCTCTCCTAACAAATCGCTAATTATTTCACCATATTGCAGGGCACCGAGGTCAGTCCCATCTGAGGCTGCATTTCTACAAGGGCTGCCTAATACCAGGCTCAGAAAGTCATCTGAGGATGGGTTAGTGCTAATGAATCCCGGGTCACTGATACCCAGGTTCCAGGTGTTATGGTCGTGGATAGCATTGTCTAATTCATTTGAGCCAACAGCAATATTATTCCTGTAGGTATCACCTGACCCACTATAGAACTCACGTTGACCATTCTGGTAAGAGGTGCAGTGTTCGGTGAGACTATTTCTGCCATCCCTTGCGTCATAACCGCCAATCGAGTTCAAATACGAGATGCAGCGTCTAACTGTATTAGGCCCTCCGTACTTAATACCGATTCCATCGCCGCCATTGTAACCATTGTGGTGAGCCACGCATTCCTCTATGAGGCAGTCATCCCCACCATACGCATCTATACCATCGTCGGCATTGTTATAAGCCAGGCACCCTCGGGCGATAGACCCTACTCCACCCATTCCTATTCCGTCTGAGTGCCCACCGCCATAGTTGTCATATGCGACACAGTATAATACCTCAAGGTAGTTAACTCCCTCCGGGTGTACTCCGCAACCGTGATTGTTATAGGAACGAATCCTTAGAAGGGTAGTATGGTCGCCTCCATCCCATACACCGATACCAGAACCTATATTATTATGGTTGTTGCAAACCTCGAAGTCCTCAAACCTATTCCATGGAGCTATCACTCTCAAAAGAGGATACCAGTCGTTGAGGGATATATTGGAGCCGTCGAAAATGACTAGCTCCCCAGGGTAGACTCTCCATGTGATGGGGTTACTCTGAGTGCCTGCCCTGGTGAAGCGGAGGTCGCTGGTGAGCATGTACCTGCCACCACGGATGAGGACAACATCACCTGGATTAACACTTGCTATGGCACTCTCTATTTGGCTGAGTGAATTGACTATAAATTCCATCTTAAATCAACTTCCCTGCTATCATTTTTGCTCCCATAAGAGCAGACTTACCGCCAGCACCTCCCTCCTGATAATCGAGGTATTCAAGGTAACCAGAGGCAGTTGGTGCCCCAGCTGTACCATTGGAAGTTCCAGCGTATCCGTATCGGTAGCTCACCACACCTGGGGTTTGGCACACGAAGGTGAGTGTGTCCACCAGAACGCCGACATGGGAGCCAGTCCGTATCTGGCACACGGCAGCCGCCCCTACCCTGGAAATAGTGAGATAATAGTCGGTAGCCAGCGAGGCAAAATCCCACGAATCTCTGTTCCCCGTCTGCTCCTCTAAAAAATGTATATACACATCGGTCCCCACACCCCAGTAGTCAATATATATACTCAGGCTTGGGTCGAGCACAACGAAGTCTCCGATAACATTGGCCAGACCCCAGTAATACAGGTAGGAACCAGAGCCATTTGAGGCGGCGGTCATGTTGACAGTGCAGAGGTGGGAAAAATTCTGGAAGTGGCCCACTCCCCTGTCGCGGTAGACGTAGTTGCCCGTCGCAACCATGGGTATGTTGGTTTGGGTGGCTCGGCTTGCGGTAACTGTGAAGTACCCCTGCGGGTCGGTTTCCACCCAGGGAGCCGCATTCAGGACTTCGGTGGGGTCGTAAACCTTGCCAGGGATGAGATTAACAAAATCAAGAGCGAGAAGCTCATCGAGCCAATGAGAGGCGGCCAGTGTGGGCTTGACCTTCTCGGCCTGCTTGTCTCCCCATATATCCTTATATTTCCCGGAACCCTTCTTGGCTTCCTTGCCCAGAGCTTTCCACTCGTCACGGGTGTATTTGGCTTTCCACAGGATTTCACGAAGGCGGTTCTGCTCCTGCAAAAGGGGAAACTGCTTTCCGGTGAAGGCACTATTATAGGTAGACCATCTGGTAGCGTACTTCTGCCAGTCGGAGTGGGCTATGGCATTGACACGGTTGCACTCCTGACGCATCTGCTCCAGTATGGAGTAGACGGCCAGTAGCTGGTTTTTCTCCTTATCCATTCCTGGCGGGTAAATAATATCATTGGCCATTTTATTATACCGAGTACCAAATATCCAGACCAACCTGACAATCATCAAAGTTGATGAAGTCGAAGTCTGCCTTGCCTAAAAGTAGCCGGACATTATAGATGTCATTACCATCAACAACATTGGCTACTCCCACATTCGGCTCACCGACATCGACATCGCCGCCTTCTCTGGCCGAGTCAGCCAAGGTATGGTAGTTATCTACATAGTTAATGCCATCTGCCCAGGCACCACCCCCATCATCCTGTATTTGGAATACCTGACTCGTTGTTGCTACTGTGGCTCCATTGAGGTTGTTCACCCCAGCGTACTTGTTTTCTATCATCCTATACTTGAACATAAGGTGAGCCTCAACTACGGTAGCATCAGCAGGCAAGTTGTCTATGGTAATAGTAGGCATGACTATCGTGGCACCAGCGGCATCTATCTGTACCTGCACTTTATTTGCACTCCACTTGACCATACGAAAGAGCATCTTGCCAGCAATCTTGTCGGTCTGGGTCTTAATGCCAGCTACCTCGGTGTCAATGTAGCCTGCAATCGTAGCGAGGAGTGCCTTAATATCTGTATCGTGGGTGCCCAGAGTAGCGAGAACCTCCGCAATAGTTGGATGAATAAGTAAGACTTTATCACCGACGGCTATTACATTTGGCGCAAATGCCGCCACAGTAAAGTCTCCGGTAGCACTGTCGTAGCCAGTACACTCAAGCATCTGACCCTGTGGGTCTGCACCGGCGCCACCAGCATCCCACACCACATAAGCCCAGTAGTCCTCGAAGAAATCATCACCGAAGCCTATCAGACCCAAGCATTGAAATTTAGGAGCGGCAACTATACCTGTGACCGTACCTATAAAAGAAAGGCCGTAGTCAACACCTATGTCAGAGGGGTTAGTCCATTTTTCCACAACGCCAGGCCCTTGGCTCTGTATCAATTGACCAAGTACACCTTCAACTCTGTTTATTCTTCTTGGTACAGTATTATCCTGTCCCATTTTTCACCTTCTCTGGATTTATCTCCAATGGAACTCTGTGGCCTAAAGGACAACCGAGGCTCATTTTTACCGATGAGGAACGGCCAATATTTAGCACTTCTTTTCCTCTATGAATAACCTTCACCCTATCCTCGGTCTCCTCAATTCTATATGCCTCCTTATGACATATTGGGCAGGTATTTTATGCTGGACATTCCTGCACTCCACCATTCCTAACTGCAAGGTCTACAACACCAGCACTACTACCGTCAGTATATAGTAGATGTTGCCAATAGAGCGCATTAGTAGGCCTTCTAGTGACATGAGTGGCTACTATTACTCCATCAATATAAAACTCTACCCTGACGCCACCGAATATAATAATTTCAACCTGGTGTTGAACAGCATGGCTTAGTCCAGCAGCAGGAATATTGGTATCCTCATGATTTGTCCCATCATCACTACGGGCGAAAAATGTGGCAGCGGGGGCAGTGGTATCATAGATTAAACCAGCACAATGCTCTGCACCGCCACCGGCAGGATAGGCATTACCAGGAGTCTCTCTCAAACCAATGAACGTAAATTCACCAGCTCCAGTTCTGTTCCATAAATATTGAGTTATCATTCTTGGGGTCTTTGCGGGGTCAAAGGTACGGGGATAAGGGCCAACTGCGGGTAATGCCTCTACCGCCTCTTGGTCAGGCCCAACAGCAGTATCTATCTCAAGTAATACTTGACCTGAGCCGTCATCTCTGGGTGTACCTCTTACGGCCACCTGAGAATTAGCTAATGCAACCTGCCATGTCCACTTCTGGACATGCCAGGGCATATCGCCAATGTAAGGTGACTGGTCAACGATATTACCTGTAGCAGTACGGTTTATAGCTCTGTACTGAGTTCCCAGTAAGCGAATTATACCTGCCGAGGCGGTAACAGTAGGAACAATCCCGCCATATACTGAGATTTCACCAGTAGCATTGGTACTGGTAATGGACAGTATCTCGCTATTGTCAACCCGCCAGCCAGTTGTGCCGTTCTTGGTAAATGCTCCGGTAACATGGCAACGGCATATCTCACCGTTAATCGCACCAGCACCAAGGCTGGCATCAGTAACAGCACCAATATCATTGCAGCTTTCAAAGTCGTAGCGGCAGGCACCTGTCGCTCCGAGAGTAAAGGATTGATTGTTGCAGTCACAGTGCCGAATGGTAATAGTCATTACCACATTAGCACCACCACCATCAGCGGTAACAATCGGGCCATCGATTCTACTATTCTCAATATCCAGGGTGCAAGCAGCATCTCTAAGGTCTATGGCTCCAACATCGGTTTCGCAATTGTGTAATGTGAGTTCCCCGTTCACCATCTCAATGACATTACCCCCCGCTCCACCTACCTGGTCAAGCACACAATTTACGCAATCACAGGTGCCTCCTGTTACTCTGAGGGCGGGCATTGTGAGGTCAGGGTTAATCAGCCGTAGATTTTCTAGGGTCAGTATAGCCCCAGATACTACGACACCACTTGCTGGTGCTCCTACTGGAGCGATTGATACCCTATCAAGCCCCATGCCTTTAATAGTGATATTAGCGGCTCCAACATGGGTGACTTCACCCTCTCTATATGTGTTAGTATACAGAAGGATTGTCCACTCGCCGCCTACTGCGTTACAGTAGTCAATGGCTACTTGAATACTATTAAAATCACCACCATATCTGGCGACTCTTACTGTATTGGCATACCACGTTTCCTCAACTGGATGACCGTCTATTACGGTTAATGGTTCTCTCTCGGGCATTTATTCCTCCCAGCCTATCTGAACCGCCCACGCTACGCCTCCAATATCATTCGTCCAAGCCACCGTTATCACATCTCCCGCCTCAAACTTGGCATTTTCAGGAAAGTAGTATACCAAATCTGTACCTGCACCCATAGCGATAGCCCTTAGGACCGTATCATAGGCAGCGCCGGCATTGGCATCGAGAGCTATTGTTACTGGATTGCTGGTGGGCGCCGCCCAGTGTATCTGGACTTTAACCGCCTTGAAGCTACCTATGGCGGTTGACCTGACGGCGGCAGGAAGGATATTTGCGCCGGTATTATCGGTATAGGGGTCAATATGCACCTCGCCAGGGCTTACTACTCTCCTGATAGTGTAGGGGTCGCCGGGAGTGACTACTACCCATGCAGGGAGAGCATCCATAGTAAGAGTATCGGCGGTATTGCTTACAATATACCTGTGGTATTCAGTGCCACCAATCTCTACCGCAACGACAGCATCCTCCCACATATTGACTGGCCAATCCTTGGTATTATCTTCAAGTGTGGTATTGCTACCGCCAGTGGCAACACCCTGGTCCATAGCCATTCCACTACTTGTTATGATTTCACCGGATGGGCTTACCGCGATTTTAACCGGTATTTGATTTACAAAGTCCCAACCCCATATTGCTACCTGCCCTGTTTTCAATGTTCTATTCCTTACTTATATTCTCAGGTTCGTTTCGTGTCAAAATGAAGTTATCAATATAAAAAACAGGCCAGCTACCTGCCACCTTAGCCTGACAGTGTATCCCTGCCAATATTTGCCCTCGAATGGCTGCAACCATTATCCCCGGTGTATAATTGCTAATGTCATATTCTATGTTATTAAAGATAAACCGTAAGTATTTACGGTTAGCAGGGTCTACTACTATTTTGATTATTTGGAACTCGTCTGGTCCAAAATAGTAATCGTATGATAGGAGGTCAACATAGGCACCGTTGTGCCAAATCCTGAATTTTTTATCTGGTTTGTTATAAAGAATACGGTATGCCAAACGATTTTCTCCATCGTCAACATCAAGCATGAATGTAAAGTATCCTGTAAAATCAGTGTCAGATGTTGAAAACCCAATTTCGGCACCAAAATTACTTAATACTGGCGTTGCCCTCAACTTGGTTAATTCTATAACTGCGCCCAAGTTGCTACCTGGAGTCAGTTGTATGGCCTGAGCACCATCCATACAATGGCTTGAGGTGAAATGCTGTGTACCCCCCAGCAGAGAATATTCCGACCAAGACAAGACTGGAGATTCAAAATCATCCAAACAGATAACATTGCCCCTGCGGTCGTGAGTGACTATAGAACCGAGCCTAGCGGCAAGTTCGCCAATATCAGTCAAAGTGTAAACAGAGCCTATTGGCACTTGACCGACTGGCTTGGGGGCAGCGTAGTCGGGATTGCCTATGCCTCTCTGCTCAACAGGAAATGTCTCTGCCATTACGGTACTCCTACAATGGTGAAAGTAACTGATATTGCATGGGCAAAGCCCCCATCAGTATTTCTAATTATCATCCACAGCTCCTCGCCCTTCTCAATCGGCTCGTCAACCGTGAGGACCGGGGTGGCATCATTGAGGGCGATGAATGTGTCTATCTCGTTGGGGCAAATCCAGGTATCCTTGTGGCCGATGGCAAGGTCCACGAGGGCATTACAGCCGTCAGGAAAATGGAGCACGAGCTGAGTTACCCTGCCAGTGAGCGGAGATGGCTTGGCCACCCTGGTGCCTCTCAGGGGCTGTACCGTTGCTCTTAAAACAACCTCTCTTGTGACTACAGCCATGGTTGGAAGTCCCTCCTTCTCCAGGAGTTGATTCTGGGCAAGCTGAACGGCGTTGAGCTGGTCGTGGATGAAGTCCACCCGCTCGTCAATAGTGGTTAGCTGCTCAAAGGGGAGTTTTCTTGTTGGATATACCATGAAGCCCCCCTAAAGCTATTCGAATCCCCATGAGATGGTCGCAATAGTACCGGCATCTGCCACGTCAATTGCTACCTGTAACCGACCGAGAATCTCCAGCTCCTTGAGGGCTTCAGCCGCTATTGTGGCCCAGCCACCGTTATCTACGGTTATAATGAGCCGGTTCACCGCGGCTGCGGCCGGCGGCACAGGGACAAGGTTGCTGGCGGCATGGGCGAAGAAATCCTGGATGGTTATGACCCTCGGTGCTAACCCAGCCTCGTTATCCACGATTATCTGAGTGGGGATAATCTTCGCATTGCGCTTCTCGGCAGCGAAAACGGTTACTAGCCCCACCGCATCCAGGGCCTGTGCTAAACTAGGCATAATTACCTCCTCCCTGAGAAGTTAGTGATTTTATCCATCTTACCAACGAAGCTCAGTATAGTAGAGTAGTTTTTTGGCTCTGGCCAGTTGCTCCGCCGTCGGCTTTGTCTCCTTGAGGTAGCACTTGTTCACGATGAGCCCAAGCACGCACTTCTCGAAGTCGCAACCCGTATCGACGAAGACACGGAGAATCAGTGGTTCCAGGTCCTTGACGAAGTAGAGGAATATCCTCTTGTCGTCGTAGGGGCTGTCCTCGGGCTTACGGGCGCCGAGATACCTTCGTGTAGCATGGGTAACATCGGGCACCATCCCCGCCTGCTCAAGACGGCTTACGTACTCGCCGGCAGGGATGTAGAAGTGAACCATGTAGTTTCCCGGCTTGAAGCCGAGGGCTACTTCGTAAAGCGTCTTGGTGTTCTCGGGGTAGATGTTCTCACCGCCGGCCTGGTTTGAGAAGTCCACATCGCGGTAGTCGTTGGTGGGCAGGATGTAGCTCAGGTCGTGGGGAACCTCGTTGGTTCTCTCAATGGTGAAGAACTTGCCCGAGACGTGGGGTAGAGTGGATGGCCATTCATCGGTGAACTTGACGTAGAACCCCTCCTGGAGCAACTTGGGTACACCAGGGGCCACCGTGGCCAAAGGCATAGGACGCTGTTCAATCATAACCTCCTCCTTTTCTCTCCTCTCGCCAAAGAGTAAGCTATATTTCTATATTCAATTGTTAGGGTTCAGGCTTGGTTTTGGACTTAACTGTTTCAGGTTTCATGTCTATATTGGGTGGAGCCTTTAACTGAAGGCAACTACCACAGCCGGGGCATTTACCCCTGCCATCTAACCATGTAAGATAGTAATCCACTGGTACCTTATCGTTAGACAGGGGGCGACCACAATTGGGGCACTGATTGCTCTTGAATGCATATTTACTTGCCATTGAATAACTCCTTTAGGGGGAGATTATCAGGCTAACAGCCGCATACTGGTTATCAATGTTATTTACCACAGCACGTGGAAGGTTGTAGGCAATACGTTGGTAGCTAAAGCCAGCCGTTACAACCTCCGCATTGGCTTCCTCAGCCGCTACACCCGCTCTAGCATCAGTCCAGGCAGCTTCACCCAAGACATCACCCTGTGTTATATTGTTTACCATCAATGCACAGGGTCCCCAGGTCTGAACCCACCCGAATTGGCCTCCAATCCCATCATTTACCTGAACCCCAACAACCAAGCCAGGGTTCATGGTATACGGAACAAGGCGGCGGGTGACAATATTGGCCCAGGGATTTTCGATCAACATGGCAATGGAAACGTTAGCTGCACGGTCTTCATAAATCGGTCTATCCAGTGTTAAGGTAATGACATCGCCCATAACACCAGCTGTATTAGCCAGTATTCTGTAGGCAACTCCATCTGAGAAGAAATAGCCGTTCAGGTACTGGTTTGCGAGGACAGCTGCGCCCTGCACCGTCCAGGTGCAGGTGAAGGCGCCGGCAACCAGAATCCCGGTGAAAGCGCCTGTCTCCACGCCATTGTCTCGAGCAATCATCGGCCTTCCCCGGTTAATAATGGGGTCGTCATCTCCGAAGTGGGCATACCGGAATACTCGGTCGTCCATCATCCTGCGTGACCCGATATAGTAATTCTGGACGTCGGTGATTGTGTATATTTCCTGCCGGGTACCTCCTAGGAGCAACCCTCCTGGGGTATCCATACGGGCCCACGACCGCGCTAGGATTGGATTAATACGACTTGGCTCCAGTCCCAGGTCCATGTCACCCCTGAGTCTTGGTGCGTAAAGTTTTGATTTAGCTTGCATTTCAAGCCTCCAAAAAATTATTAGCTGATTCCCCCCATTTTCAGGGGGGCGTCACATCCCGTCAGCCTGCGGTACTTAAATTTTCCTTAGCTGGTAGCCATCGCTCTCAGGTTCTGGCTCATCTTTATCCAGAGGCCGATGGGCTGGATTTCATCCGCGCCGTTCTGGTAGTAGCGGACGTTAATCTTACCGGTCTCCCGCGGATACAGGATGAAAGGCTCCTTCAGCTCAACCAGGGGGAAGTGTTCCCATACCTGAGCCAGGCCAAAATCGGCGTTCTGGACATTGTACAACCTGCCGAGGTAGGTAATCTGGATGGCGCTCGTGCACGGTGTCCAGGACGGGTTGGCTAAGCCGAAGACCAGGAGAGCCTCAGTGGTTCCCATCGCCAGGTCACCGTGAGTGTCAATTGCATCCCCCGCCACAGCCGGAGCGCAGATGAGCTCGCCGGTGTACCCGGCAGGTGGTACGACAAGGGCCATATTCCTGACCCACGTAAGCCTGGGTTGTGCAACAGCACCAACCCCCGGGTCCTGGAACTGCTCGGGGCGGAATCTCAGTATGTCCAGTTGGCGGCCGCCGCCGACGGCGCCCTTGAAACCACTGGCGCTCTCGACGTTGACCACCCGGACTGCGTTGGCAATGGCCACGGCGTTCTTGGCAAAGAGAGCCTGGACCCAGGGGTTCTCCTGGGCGATGAGTATTTCGAGCTCGTCGCCGAGGGTCTTGAGGTCGTAGTAGTCAATCTCCGCCATTAAGTGCTCGGAGATTTGCCCGTCGGGCATGATGGTCTTGAGCGTTTGCTCAGCCATACGGCCACTCTCTTTATAGAGTCCAGCAGCCCTTAGTGATTCAATAACAGAAACAGAATTCATAATAACCCTCCTTAGGCTATTTTAGTTTTGAGGCTTACATTCCTCTTCTAGTTGTTACTTGACCGACGACGCCTTCTATTGGTTGCGTGTAAGCCTGTACCAGGGGTGTTACCGGGGTGCGTGCCGGCGTTGGCGCCGGGGCTCGTGCCGGCGTTGGCGTCGGTCTTACCTCTACCGCGGAGACATAGCGGCGTCCCAGCTCAGGTGTTCCCGGTAGCTCGGGGAACTCGGGTACCGCCGGCAGGTCGGGGAGCTCAATCGGGAAATCGGGCAACTTAGAGACGACATCGGTGTTAAACTCAAGCAACTTGGTAGATATCTTCGGTGCTCCCTCAGGCAATTTCGCCTCTATCGCGATGGGTAACGCCGTGGCAGCATCCAAAAGTTCCTTTGCATTCTTGTAAGGCATAATCCACCTCCTAAATGGATGAGAGCAACTAGCCCTAGCCGGTTACTCTCTTAATTTGATTTTTTACCCCGTCGAGGGTGTCGTGGATACCTTTGCCGAAACCCTCAAAGAGACTGATGCCGTCGGAAACCGTGTGAGCTACTGCCTTCACCGCACAGTCAGGTATCGCGGACAGGTCCTGGGGCATCCGTTTCTTGAAATCCTCCATGTTACCCTTGACATTGGAGGCGAAGGTCTTGGCAACCTCAGCGGTATTCTCGGCTAGTCTTACCGGCCCCTCCGCCAGTTCAACGACTCCGTCACCGAGTGAGTCTACGATTGTCTGAGGCTCTGGAAGCTTGCCCATAAGGTTGTACCTCCTTTTTTTTGGGGGTGCAACCCTCGCTAAAAAGGAACGGGGCAAGCGCTCAACCCTTCAGCGAAGGTTGCTTGCCCCGTTTCTTCTGGGTAGTTGCTGATGTAAAGAGAAAAGGCGGGTAGCCGAAACCCTCTCGTTTCAGCAACTACCCGCCTTTTGATTTACCGATTAAATTCTAATCACAAGTTTATAATTTGTCAAGCTTTTACCTTAATTTTTTCTTAGTCATCACCTCCTTAACCTGAAATTTAGCCAGAAACCGGAAGAATAATAGGCGGCGGGGGTATGGGCAGAGTTATCTTAGGCCTTGCCCTGACCCGTGCCGTTGGATTGCCTAATAAGACAGCGTTGTCGTGATTGAACTCCAGGCAAGCCTTTATCAGCTCGTCCTCTTCAATCTGGGCGTTCCTTGTGTAGCCGTTTAACTCCACGTCAAGGGCTTCGCGGCACGTTTTCCCGTCGAGCAGGGCATTCAGCCCATCAACCACCGGGAGCAAGCTGGTGGCAGCTAGATCGTCCGCCCAGGGTCTACTAGCTAAATCAGAGTCCATGACCCAGATGTAGTCGTCCACGTACCCCATCGCACAGGATGCACCGTTAAGAATCAGATCAGGACAAAGTTTGATTCCGCACTGGCAGGACAGGAGCTTTATCACCTTACCCCGGACTTCCCTCGGGTTATACCTCCCGACCTCAAGGATCACTGCCTCATTTTGCCCGGTAAAGCTGACCTTATCACCATGGCCAACCCCGATTATTATGTCCGACTGAGGTGCACAAAGCTGGAATGGCAGCCGGCGGACCAAAAATGAGTAGAGATGGACTGGCTCAACACGCGGTGCTATATACCTGAGCAAGAAACCGCTGGACGATCTGGTCGGCAGATCGAAATCGCTCATTAAAACTGCGGTAGGCACTAGCTTTTCTCCTTGGCCACGATTTTTTTCATGAGATCATAAAACTGGGGATTTTTGGCGAGCTCGTCCGGAATTCTGTCCAGGGGCACCGCGTGGGGATAAGTCTTTTTTAAACCCAGTGACACCAGCGTCGGCCTGGAGTTTCCCTTCTCCAGGCTGACTTTCCTGTATTGCGCAAATGCCTCGGCAGCCTCCCTCATTGCCTCGGGAGTCGCCGGTTTGCGGAGCGCTTCCTTTACTTTTTCCCACTCGTTGTTAGCCAATTCTAGTCACCCCTACTAATAACTGCTGATATCGAATACGTAGACACCGCCGTTCACAGCCTGGAACGTGTCAGTGGTGTATTGCGGAGAAACAGTCGAGTCTTTCATCAGGAAGATGGCCAGGTAGCCGCCCGATTGGACATTGCTGAAGGGTATATTGCTGGATTTGTCGTACCACTTTCCGCAGCTGACAAAGTCACCGATGCCGGGGTCCCAGTATTCGGCCCACCATTTCTGGTAGCTGCCGAAGTCCGGGGGAGTTCCGGTAATTGCTACCTGGAAGCTGATGCCAGCGGGGGCCTGCACGTAGAGGCAGGACTTGTCGCCCGCTTCCACAGTACCAAAGGTTCCCTCAGCCTTAACCTTCACTCCGTAGGCTGCTGCCTTTGGCTCCACCCCAGCTAAGGGCAGGTTGACGACTGGAACTATCCAACCTTCAGGTGTATCGGAGCCGGGAATATCCGAATAGGCCGATCGTTTCGTGCTTCCAATTTCATCAAACTCGCCCAACAAGGTTTCCTGTGTTACCACCGCGGTGAAAAGGATTCGCTGTGCCGGCCCTACGTAAGTGAAGTGTATATCGACATTTAGAGACTCAGACGGCCTCTTGGTGATGGTGTTGCTTGGAACTTTGATTACTGCCAATGTTACAATCTTTGCCATTTTGCCCTCAGCTTAAGTTTAGTGACGTTACGTTAATCTCGGGTTCCGGGATCACGCTCTGAATGGTGAGCACATTCTTGGCGCCCCACTTGGGCTTGCCGTCCAAGTCGAGGGCGTAGACCTTTATCCCATAGCCGGACTTCGGCTCGCATCCTGAAAGGGGAAGTCCCGTGATATTGGAGTACGAAGGAATTGGTGTAAGCGACTCCGGCAGGTTTACGGAGACCTCTTTCTCGGTGGAGCCGATTTCATCGAACTCCTGAGTCACAGTCTCCTGGGTGACCACGGCGACCAGCCTGGCCGTTTTCGCCGGCCCTTGGTAGGTATAGTTGACGCGCACGTTCAGCGTCTGTTCCTGCGTCTTGGTGATTGAGTTACAGGATACCTGGGTAACCAGTGTTATTAATTCTCTTGCCACTTTAACCTCCTTTAGCTCAGGGCCAGCGATTCAACCTCCAGAACTACCGCGGGCTCGCCGGTGGTGTAGACGTTCCAGATGTGAGAGATATAGTCGGATATGCCGGCAATCTTGAGTACCACCTCCAGCGCACCGTCGCTAAGGCCGCCGCAGGCGATAAGCGGAATACTTATCGGGCTTGTCAGCTGGCCCTGGTACACCGTTTCTATCGACTCGGGAAGCTCGATATTACGGGTGTAGGCATCGGTCTTCGGTGTGAATCCGCCGGCCCAGTCTTTATAGCCGGCCTTGATGCTTATCGTGGCCGTCTTTCTCGGGCCCTGCCACTCAAAGGCGGGGACAATCTCAAGGCGGTCGGCGGTAGTCTTAGGAAGCAGCAGCCCAGAATCGGCGTCGTGGTCGGTAAGCTCCACCGTGTTTCCGTTGATATCAACGGCGGAAAATCTAAAGTTGACTACCGGCGCCTTCGTTGCATAGACGTTCCAGATCTGAGTTATGTAGTCATCTGGTAGCCCCTTACATACCACCTCGATGGCACCGTCGCTGATATCGCCGCAGGCGGTGAGTGGGATTATTATCGCCTCTTCAAGCACACCGGAATAGGGCGTATCGGGCGACTCGGGAAGCTCGATGGTACGGGTGTAGGCTTCGGTCTTGGGGGTGAAGTTACCAAGATAGTCCTTGTAGCCTGCTTTTATGCTTATCGTTGCCGTCTTGCTTGGACCAACCCACTCATATGAAGGGATTATTTCAAGGGTATCGGTGACTTTTTTCTGTATCAGGAGTCCCGAATCAGCGTCATGGTCGGTTAAGGTAACTTTGTTCCCGTCAATGGTGACCCCCGCGAACCGGAAGACGGCTGGAGGCTTTTGCCCGACGGAGACCTTCATCGCGTCGCCTTCAGCTAAGATGGGGAAGAGCCCGGCAATAGGGAGAGACAGGGGCGCCGGCGTAGCCACAACGGTAACCTCGTAGTCACCCTCTTTCTCCGGCTTGAACTCGATCGAGAAGTCCCCTGTAATGGGTATAGGCCAGCCCCTTGTGTACTCCTTCTCTTCGGCCCAATCTGGCTTATACCACTCCTTGTATTTGACCTCGGCATAGACAAAGGGAGGCGCGCCGACAGCGCCGAATACCTTAACAGAGCCTTCAATCTTGTAGGTACTCCCGGCTACCGCCTCTTCCGGAAGAGGCTTGGTTATTTCTATTCCCACAAACTCTGTCATTTTAGCCTCCCGGTTGATAAACTACTCTATGCTGTTTCTTTATATGCCACGGCCAAGCTGGGAAAATTCCCTTCGGTAAAGGTGGCCCCTCCAATGGCATCCATGGTATCAGCCCGTCTGATAAACTTGCCTTCCGAACAACAATTCCTTTAACCTCTACTCCGCATCTACCGCAACGAATCCAAGGATCGTCAGGATATGGATGATACATCAGTTGCTCTTCACCACAATTAGGGCATCTTATTAAATATGCGTTTTCGCCGATTGGCATCTTAGCATCCCTGCAACTATATTTTCTGCCCCGTCACCACTTCGAACTCGCGTCTCAGCTCCTCTTTAAGCCCTCGCTGTGGTATTGTCTTCCAGGGCGGTTCATCGATCAGGCGGTCGACAGCCCTTTTGAGGAAGCCGGGCCATGAGATATCCATACTGGCAGGTAATGGTGGCCCCTCCTTTGGACTTGAGGGGGAGAGCAATATTCTAGCTATGTTCGATATTTCGTCCTTCATAACGTCACCCTCGCTTTATCGGTGAGTATTTCAAAAAGAAAGGGCAAGCATTATCAGCTTGCCCCGTTTTTCCCGACTTTTAACTAATTGTAAATTATACTTCTGAGTTAGTCAAGGGCGACAAACTTCTGTGAGTATGCTATATTTCAATTATGAGGGGAAGCGACTACCAAGTTGATACTAACTAGTGCTCGATTCTCGTTTCCCCTCGTAATTTAAGACAATGATAGCTATTGACTGGGCTTATACTAAAGAGCTTGTCCTTTTCGATGGTGAGAGGACATTTAAGGTTGACCAGAAGGGGTTAGCCAAACACCTCAACCATGAAGTCGTCATCGAGTCTGGGGCACCACTCTCTCTTTGCTGGAATATATTTCGCAGGACGAAGCTCTACTATATACTTCCCAGCAAGACTAAGGAATATCGTGTTTCTCATACTATTGAAAAAAGTGATGAGGCTGACGCGGAAGTAATCTGGAACTTGGCACAGGACAAGGCAAACCTCATTGAAGCCTCAATAAACCAGCGTAATATTCGACTGGCCATGCTCTACCACATATACCTCACCTATCAAAAATCAAGAATAGTGCTTGAGAATCAACTACGAGCAGCTAAACGTTACTATGGTGAGTACGCCGGGCAGCTCTTCGGCATGGAGCTTGCCCTTGATCAACTGGAGCCAAAAGAGGATGGGCTCCTGAGAGAGATAGACTTCATAGCACCGAAAGTACCGCCAGCTTTAGATAAACTGAAAGGCTTTGGGCCGAGAATATGGTGTGGGGTAGTCTGTGTAGCCGACCCGAGGCACTTTAGCTCAGTCAATGCCTATTTGAAATACTGCGGTTTTATCGACAGAGAGGTGTTGAAGAACAAGTTCAGCCATGATGCCAAGCTGATTTACTGGCTCCTCACTGATCAGATAATCAAGCAGAAGACTGAGCCATACCGGTCGAAGTATGACGAGGTTAAGCAGGCGCAAGGGGAACTGCACTCAGATTGGCTTGGTAAGTCTGGCTACAAAGCTAGATAGCGTCTCATTTTTTACTTCTTCCATGGCCACCTTAATGCGAGCATTCTTGGCAAGGGGGGTCCCTGCTCTGGTGGCATCGGCAATAGGTCGTTGACCGTCTGCCCTCTCCCCAGCCTCTCCGATGGCGGGGTTGAGCCTTTGCCAAATATACTCTCATGGACTGATTTGCGTTGCTCCTCTGTTCTCATTGACGTACTCCCTTCATTTGAGGTAACCTTTTGGGCATAGCTAAAAGCCGCATAGCTTGCAGCTCCCCCAATGCCAGATATCACTCCGACCGCCAATAGTGCGGCAGGGTTAACCATGCGTCACTCCTTCGAGCTCGTGAGGAACTCCAGCAAATCCTGCGGTGCGTTCTTCATTATTCTCTCGATGCGCTTCAGCGACTTCTCCAGTTTCTCAAGCTTTTCAACGGGCATCGAGTTGATCTCCCGGATAAGCATCGCCACCTTATCAAGCTCGGGGGCATTCCGGGAAACCGCCTCGGCGGCGACAAGGACATCTTTGATCAGGCGCAGCTGCCTGGCGTCGGGGAATTTGTCCAGCGCCTCAGTAACCCGAGAAAGAGGGGGTAGTCCGAGTTTGTTTTCGACCTCCGCCAGAAGGCCACGCATAACCATGGTCACCTCCCCTAAAAATGAATAACGGGGCAAGCCGACGCTTGCCCCGTCTATCAGCAAGTTTAACGCCGTGCCCTGTTTCTGTCAAGATTTGTTGAGGAAGGCTTCCGCTGTACTTCGCAGAAAAGTAGTGGTAAGGCGGCGGCATGCGATGTCAGAAGGCAGGTCATGCCCATACAGATAAGGTGAGAGATCGGTTATCAGCCTGGCAACCAGCCGGTCCCCGGCGTTCGGGGCGAAATCAGGTAAAAACTCTACGTCGGCCCCAGTGGCCAGGGATATCGGTTTTTCCAGGTCTTTCAGTGTCGGCGGCATCGGGTGGGTGAGGTAATATGTTGATCTTGGATAAAACCATGCGACGTCCTGCTCCACTAGGCGGACGATGTTCTTGGCCACGATGTCGACCGGTATCAGGTTCAGCCGGCCATGGGGATTACCGGCGATCCTGATTTTGAATTTAAGCGGCGGTAGTTTCGTACCTCTTTCGAACCAGCGCTTGGCCTGGTCGCACGCCCTGATGCCGACGTAGAATCCAGACACTGGCGGCAGGCCCTCGACGCGACTGTCTCCGATGATAATGCCGGGCCGGAAGATGGTAGGCTTTATTTCGGGGTTTCCGTTTACCACCTCCTCCGCCATCTTCTTACTGATTTCATAATGGTTCTGGCCAAAGAGGTAGGCGGTGGATACATGGTAAAGCCGTCCAATTCCATGTATTTCCATCCAACTAATGACGTTCTGGGTGCCGCGGCAGTTCGTTTCATAGAGCCTGTCTTTGTCACCGGGCTTAAAGCTTAGAAGTGCCGCGGAGTGAATGACGGCATCGATATCTCCGGGAACGGTTTCCAGCCCGAGATTTGGCAGCAGGATATCGCCCTCAAGGGGGATGAGGTTTTCCGCCGGCGCCATGGGGTGCCTCGACAGCGAGTAAACCCGATGACCCTTCTCCAGAAAAGTTTTGGTGAGGGCTTTTCCGAGGAAACCGGTGCCGCCGGTAATCAGTATAGCCATCGCAGTAGAGAAATTCCTCCGGTCATGCCCGGCCCGACCGATAAAACCGCCGCGTAATCACCCGGGTGAATATCCTCACCCATCAGCCGCTTCCCGGTAATGCCGACGCTTGTGGAACTCGTATTACCAAACCGCCTCAACGTCTCGCGCGACAGGCTTATCGATTCATCCGGCAGACTCAGGGCGTCTCTTATGTTGTCCAGGATGGTGTTGCCGGCGGCATGGATTACCCACCAGGTTATATCATTAACACTTAGTCCCTGGCGCTGCAGCACGGCGTCTACCGCCGGCTTGACTACCTGCGGCGCCAGATCCGGTACCCGCCGCGATAGCATGACCCTCAGCCGGCCGTCGCGCCAGGTGTAGCCGAGGTCGTTAATAAAATCGATATTGGTATACGTCTCCATATCGACGATAAAGGGGTGCCGCAAATCTTCATCGGCTCCTACCAGGGCGCAGGAAGCTGCATCGGCAAAGAGGGCGTTGCTGCGGAGCAGCTCAAAGTGATTCTCCGGATCCGGCTTATCACCTGATTCCGGGTAATAGGTGCATGAGCAGATCTCGCAGTTGACCACCAGGGCTTTCTTGCCGGTGGCCACCGCGAAGTCATAGGCTCTCCGGAGACCGGGGAAGCCGCTTTCACACCCCTGGCCGATTATGTTCGTGTAATAGGTGGATGGCTCAAGACCTAGCTCCTTAGCCAGGTAATGGGCCACCGTCGGACCCGGTGCAAAACCCGTGCAGCTTCCGTAAATAACACAGGCGATATCCCTGGCGTTGCGACCGTCCAGACACTCGTTTATCGCCTGCAGGGAGAGCTTGACGGCTCCGATTCTGTATTCGTCCTGCTGCCGCTGCCAGCTGGCTTCTTTAGCTTTGTCTGGTGGTATCCAGAGATGCCTCTTCTCAATCCCGCTCTCTTTGAAAACCCTCCAGAAGCGCTGCGGGTACCCGAGCGCCTGGAATACTTCTTCCTGGGTATAGCTCTTCTCCGGAACGGCGAACCCGATTGAGATAACCTTCGGACTCATTTTCGGATTAACCTCCTTTTATTTGCCTTAATAAATTCACTTATCCACCATGGCACGAATATTGGAGATACCAGCATATAAATGATAGCCCCCCAATAGAGGCCTTTTTGATGAACTTTAGGATGTGCAAGACCTATAGCATTACCTACAAGGTAAAAAAGACAGATAAAGATGCCCAGCACATAAGTCAGGGAGCAGTAAATAACGATAAGGTATAGCCACCACTCCATTTTTAGCCTCCTAACACCTCACCAACTAGCATGAGTACCGGATAGCAGGCGCCTATGATAACGAGGATGCCGGCTGTCTTCCGGAATGATTTCTTGAGGAATACGACGGCCGCCATGAACATGGGAACCAGCACAAAGGTGAGCCAGGTCAGCGGCGCCAGGATGCCGACGGCTATCAGGAAGAGCTGCAGGAGGTAGACGAACATAATCCAGGCCAGCAGATAGAATCCCAAATCGACTCCATATTCCCATACCTTGTATGCCACGCTTTTGACTCCCTTTTTCAGATTGGCCTCCGCATCCGGATATTCATCCAGGGCCAGGCCGAGAAAAGAGAGTATGATGCCGGAGGGTGCGCTGGCCGCTATGCCTACCCACCACTCCGGAGCCGGCGTCACGGAATACATTCCGATAAGAGCCGCCAGGGGGCCGACGCCCACAAAGAGAGCCAATTCATGAGTCCAGTTGAACTTTGCCTTTGAGTACCAGAAGGTTACCAGCATGGAAAGATCCCAGACCGGAATGATGGGCCAGCCTACCTTGACAGCCAGATAACAAATGGGCACGGTCGACAGCACATACCAGCCGACCGCGTTCAGTAGTACCTCCCTGGGCGTAAAAATCCCGGCCTCGATGATATTCTGCCCGCCGCAATAATCTTTCTCGGCGCTTCTATCTTCAATCTCGCCTTTATCCAGCCCGGTCCAGGAATAGTCAAGGAGACTATTAAAGGAATGTCCGCCAGCCATTACAAGCAGCCCGGCAGCCAGCCCTATCCAGGCATTGGCATTTATACCGCCGGCGAGGACGGCCCCCAAAAGCAGTACTCCCCCGAAAAAGGGCGTAGCAAACCACCGCGGCAGAGTCCAGAGATGGGCTTTGAGTTTCAACACCAGCGAAGTCCTCCCATAACCAGCAGTGAACTCAGGACTATGGTCCAGTTATCATCCCAGAATCCCTTCGACATCGGCGTAAACCTCTCGGCCAGGGTAGCGACCACGGCGCCGGCAACACCGATACAGAGCGGTTGATAAAAGCACCAGGCAAGCAGCAGGCAGGTGCCCAGCATGGCCACGCTGCCCATATTGCCCTTGAACTCCCGGTTGTATACCACGCTTCTGGTCAGGCCGGTCACGGCATCACCATAGGCCATGAAAAGAGCCGGCAGGATCGCCAGCCACCTGTCACCCAGCCATACCCACCCCACCGCGATACTGACTGTGGATACCGCGGGGAACCAGACCTCGGCAAAGGCTACCGGTCTTCCGGTACCGCCGACCCCCCGGAATAGGTTGCGCCTGATAAACCTGGCGCCGAGGAGTAATACCGTGAAGCCTGCTGACAGGATTAACGGCCACAGCCACGAATCATACAGCAAGGCGCAGAGCAACAGCGCCGTGCCTCCGGCCAGATGGCCGATCTTCCTGGAGAGGTACTGAGGAATCAAGTAGTCGTAGAATATGTTCGAGCACCAGAGTCCGACCAGGACGGCCGCGGCCGTCATAATGGTAAAAGGAATTTCAGCGAGCACCGCTACCTCCCAGCACTAGCCGCATCTCGTCCAGGAACTGCTCAAAGGCTTGGGCAAATACCTCGGTGGTATACAATATCTTATTGTTGTTGGTCCGGAAATAATCGCGGCTGATCGCTGCCCGCGGTGGAAGGCTGCCGTCAATAACATCGAAGAGCACCTCATCACCACTGGGATAGTTAAACAGGTCGCCGTCAACCAGGAACTTGTCCAGCTTTTCGCAAGGTACCTGGGGAGGTCCGTCCAGCATCTGGAGGCGCTGCCCCTTGTACTGGAAATACAAAACGCCCCCCTCGGGGCCAGTCACTCTCAGCTCCGCGTACTTGTTTTCCATATCGGCCAGCTTTTGCCTGGCATCTTTGGTCAGATGGTTAAAGAAGCGTGATTGCCGCGCCATGAACCTTCGGAACATATCCTCTACCAAAGCCATGCTATAACCTCCTGGCAATGCCTTTTACGAGTTTTCTCTTGAATTTTTTCCCAAGCGTCACGTCCTTCAGGACCACGGGGGTGGAACTGATAATCCTGTCGGCCAGCTCGGAAAAGTAGTTTTTGAGTCTCTTCGCATCCCCACTCTGCGGGATGGATAGAAGAAACGGTATCCCTGACTTTTTGGCGATCGCCTCCAGGTCAACCCTGGGAGATAAGAACTGATATTCTATTTCGCCATGGCAATTCAGGAAGCCGTCCTGATTGACGACCAGGCCAACGATGGGTATCTGTTTTACCCTCAGCAGGTCGATGGTACGAACCAGGCCGGTGGTGGCGATAGCGGAAGGCTGGGAGACGATAAAGACGCCGAAGATGTCCTTTGTCTGGTCAAGAAACGAGAACATCTCCTGGCTCGAACTCGGAGGCAGGTCGAATATCTGGTAGCCCAGGGGCTTCGGCCAGGTAACGATATTATCCGACAGCAACTCCGTGACGTAGCGCCATTTGCTTGAGGCAACAACATCATCGATCTGCTTTCGTATCGCCTCCAGCTCATCAAACATCACCACAGGTTCAAAGTCTATCTTATGCTGGAGCTCGCCAATCTTTTTCATGGTCCCCATAAGCTCGGCGTTCTGGGAGCCAGACCACATGACGGCGTTTTCCTCGCCGGCAAAGCTGGCGATAGACAGGAGCCAGTAGCCGTTTACTTCAGGAACGATTATCTTCTCGTTGACGCTATCAAGCCCCCAGCGCGGAGAGTGGTCAAGCCCGAGAGCCGAGTAAAGATTGCTGCCGGTAACATCCAGGTCGACGCAGCCGACATTGTACCCTTTCCCAACCAGGGCCAGGCTCAGCTCGGCTACCACCGTGCTTTTACCGACGCCACCTTTAAGAGCGAGTACGGCTAATTTCTTCAAGATAAACTCCAAAAAGAAACGGGGCCAGCAAACGCTTGCCCCGTTTTAATTCTTCCCGCTATTCTTTTCACCCATTCTAAATCATAAATCGGTCGGCCGTCAAGGGCTTACGACGGTCAATCGGAGGAATGTCACCCCTTAATAAATATAATCACGGCTGTTTTGTCGCTTTCCCCAGGCAGACTGCTTGCATTTTGTCGTAAATGGTGTTAGACTTCAAAATAAAAGAACGGGGCAAGCAACTCTCGTAATGGGGGTGACTTGCCCCGTTCTTTTTTGGAGGAAATTATGACGCAGGAAATCGAACAGGAAGTAGAAGCCACCGAGGTCGAGGCGGCACCCGAGACGGCGCCGGAAGCCAGGCAGGAATATGACCTTCACATCAAAGTCCCGGCCGAGATGCGTCTGAAGCTCAAGGATTGCGCCGAGCTCGCCCACAAGATGGGCGATATCCCCAAGCCAGACCTCGTTGACCTGATGAACCTGTTTATCGGCTGGGGCATGGCCATCCAGAAGAAAAAGTGGCTCGACCGGGTGGGCTACAAGTAAAGCGGGGCTAAGCCGTAGTTTTATGGAATGATGGTATTAGAAACAGACTCGTCAGTGGTACTAGAGATACCCCCTATTAGTAGCTATCCTGGGGGTACCCCACGGGGGGCAAATAAAGCTAGATACTTGGCCCCCAAATGGGGGAGCCGATGGGGGCCTCAAAGCTGGAAAAGAAGTCCCCTCGGGGCCCCAAGTGGGGGAAATGGAGGTAAGGAAAATGGGAGAATTCAAATGCCCGATATCGGAATGTAATCATGAACCTTTTAAAACTGTGGCTGGGCTAAAAAGCCATTTGAGAACCAGACACCCGGAATTTACGCCGGAAGATCTGGGGGGAGCTAGAGAGGTTCCCATTGTCGAGGAGGACTTCGCCACTCTCCTCAGGAAATTCAAGATACGGGCCGATCTGGCCGCCAACATTGCCGAGAACGTCTCCCATACCGGCGGGCCCAGGGCCTTCGAGGACGCCGAAATACTTCTAAAGCGGCTGTCCAAGTGGAGTAGCGATATCCCTCCAGCCATGCGAAATAACATCATAGACCAGTGGTTCGCCGAAAAGCAGATAGACATTCCTCAGCAGATTCAGCAAAGGGCGGGGATGACAACAGACCAGATACAGAAGGACGAGGCAGCGACAAAAGAAGCAGCCGCTGAGGTCCGATATATCTATGACCTTGAGGCACGCCAGGTCAGGATGGCAAAGGAAGGGGAGAGGGGAGGGACGATTGCTCAGGCAAAGGAGTTAAAGAAAATGGCGGAAGAAGATGAGGGTTTAGGAAAGGAATCACCCTTCATCCAGGACGGCGACGGCAACTGGACACTCAACCCCCAGGCCAGGGTCGGCGGTGTCGAGCTCATGGCTTTTCAGTCTTTGAAGCAGGCCCAGGAGAGGGGAGAGCCTATCGATCCCATCACGGCGATGGCCAAGGCCTCGGAGCAGATGAAAATCCTTCGAGATAGTTTTGGCGGTGGTGGCAGCACTCTACCCACCTGGATGACCGACCCGGCTGCGTTTATCGAGACGGTTAAAACCATCACCGGAGGCAAAGGAGAGGACAGCGCAGTAAGAGAAGCAATGACCGCAATGCAAAAGACCATTGAAGAGATGAAGAATGACCGGTGGCAAACGCAGTTTGACGCCCAGCAGAAGCAGGTTGAGAACCTGGCTGGTGTGCTGAACAAGACGCTGGAGGCGATCTCGGATATGAAGAAAGAGAGGGGGGGGAAAACCGAGATGGATATCCTTTATGAGATTGCCGATAAGGGAATCGACCTGGCTAAAACCGAACTGCCCGGGCTGAGGAGGGATATCAAGGAAGCGATAAGTTCAGTAGCGCTGCCTTCGTCCAAGACTCCCGAACAGAGGGAAGACAGAAAAAAGAAGTTTAAACAGGCCATCGATACCGACAGTGAGATCGAGGAACTTGGCCGGCGGATCTTCTTCACGGAAAGTTGACGAAAGCGCCAGCGGGGTTTAAAATTATAATCAAATGGGGCAAGCAACTCTCGTAATGGGGGTGACTTGCCCCGCTCTTTTTTGAGGTGATGCCAATGGTACCGGGATTGCCAAAGCCGCCCGGGATAAAATTGCCTTCCAATCCCCTGGATGCCCTGCGGGATATTATACGCGAGGGACGTGAAAAGGTAGAGAAGGCCGGCAGCGACATACGTTCTCTTGCCGATGAGCTCCGCAGTGGTTTCCCCGGTGTGACTTCTAATATTCAAAGCGAGAGTCCTTTACCTGCCGCTATGCCCCAACCATCTGAAGAAAGTCCGCCGGCTCCAATAGCTACCGCTTGCGTCGCTTGTGCCGTCGGTCACTTCTCTACCAGCTCCGGACTGCTCAAGGAAACGCTGAGATTCAAGGGTGAAGGAATGACCAGCCATGAGGTTCTGGACAGGATTGCCGGCGCCCTCGAAGAACAGAACGCGCTTGAGAGAGAGGACCTTACCCAGGAAAAGATACAAAATCTTCCGGAGTGGGAAAAACCGATAGCCGAGGAAGCGCTCTCTCAGAGCCGACAGCTCCGACACAGGCTGGAGACTATTGAGAGCATCGACGAGATGGAGCAGCTAGCCGCTGACACCAGGACTTACTACTTGAAGCTGTCCCGCGAATGGTACCGGGGGAGATTCAGAAACCTAGGCGCGAAGAAGGCCGAGACTATATCGCAGAGAGTAGGGGAGAAGTGATGGCGATCGGCAGCTTCAGGATGACCCCTGCCAAGGTGCAGCAGATAATGGAGGCGGGCAGAAGTCAGCTAAGTCCTGAGGAGTTTGAGGAGCTGGAGTCCCTGCTCCTCGATTTAGAGATTTACGGCTTCACCCCCTGGATAAACACCCAGCTCGGCACGCTTATGTCAAAGATTCAATGGGAGCTGGAGGTCGGGGAATCACCGGAGTGGGAAGAGGGTCTCATCGCCTGCGACAGGGCCTTTTGGGGCAGGGATCTGAAGGATATGTGCGACGAGGCCGGTGTTTCTCCCATCGGGCACAAAAAGCTGCTCTGTGCCAAGCTATACCGGGCGGAGATCCCCGAGGTGGTGGCCGTCATGGAGCCTTACCTCAAGGAGAAAGCGAAGACATCTGAAGCTGTTTATACGGTTCCGAACTGGCCAGAGGTAAAGGGAATTTTTGTCGGGGGTTGTGTAGAGAGAGGTGTCGGCAGTTCATTCAGGGCGAAGGCCCATGCCCACAATAAAAAAACGGATAAGCACTTCGGCTGGATATGTGTCAGAAGTCTCAAGAGAGTGGGAGAAGTTCAGGGAAATACAATAACCAAGCCTTCGCGCCTGCTCTGGCATGAATACGCCCACATCCTGACACCGGACCACTACCATGACGATACCTGGCGCCGGAAAATGAGGGAACTGGGACAACCTATACCAGCGCAGTATGAGAAAAAGACAAGGGTGGCATAGCATGGATAATGAAGAATTATTAGAAGAATGCGGTCTTGAGGAACTATATCAGGTTCCCCAACAATTACCCCAGACAGAGCCCCTCGCTTCAAAACTGAGGCAGGTCAAGGACAGGCTTGAGGAGCTTTACAGGAAGGTTCCGGATGAGTTCTACCAGCGGAAGAGTCTGATTGAGCAGGCCATCAAGGAAAGGGAGAAGGGCTACCAGAGGACAATGCCGGAGCTTACCATTGAGGAGCTGAAGGATGTGCTGAAATTTACCGAACGTTTATACAGGTAGGAGGCTACGATGAAGGGTGGAGTAACAAAAAAATTGGAAGATACTGTGTCCGCGCTGGACAAGGGACAGCTAAAGAAGGCGCTCTATCTGACTGAAGGCCATGAAAAGCTTAGCCGGCAGCACGACTTTGTAGAAGATGCAGCCCGCACCTGTCTGGCCAATAAAGACAATAAGGAGGTTTGCCAAGCAGCTATGAATGAGGCTAGGAATAAAATTCAAGACACAATCAGTCTGCCTATTGATGACGCCAGCCTTGAGGGATTGGAGGAGTATATGACAGAGCAAAATTTACCCGAAGAGACGAAACCGGTCGAGGCCCCGGCGGTTCCCAGTGGGTTTTTGGCCAAAGCCCAAAAGACCGACGACGAAGTGTTTGAAGAATGCGAGGAGTGCCACGTCGCCGTAGCCGCTTCCAGATTTGCCGATGTCTGTGCCGAGAACCGCGAGGAAGCCGGCGGTTGTGAGCTAATAGGCCGCAGCCTTGAGAACGAGAAGACCGAGCCGGTTGACTGGATAAAAGCAATGGTGCAGACGGCGGAAAATGCCCAGGGGGAAGCGAAGCAAGAAATGGTTGCGGCTGTCACCGAGCTGACAGATTACCTGGAGAAGCGGAACAGCCCATTTCTGAAAGCACTTGACACGGAGGGTGGAGATGGCTAAAAAGCAGCCATTGTATCCTCACGTGCCGGGTAAATTGAACAAGCCCATTAATTTGGAGTATCGGCAGGGTCAACTCATTCGTGTTGGTGACATTATGGTTCAAACTGCCATAATAGGTCGTGAGTGGGTGGTTGACTATATAGAAGTACCGCCAACCGAAAAATCTGCTTACCGCGATGCGTTACTGAAGGCCCATATAAAAATTATTAAGGTACTATCGGAACACATATACTTTGAGTAAAGGAGGCTATTATGCCTAAAAAGCCGCCACTGTACCCGCACGTACCCAGGGGTAAAATTGGGGCATTTATTTGTGGACAGTGTGGCCAACGTTTCCACTCAATGGAGGAACTAAACAAGCACCTGGCAAGGTATCATCCAGAAGCCAATTCTTCTATAACACGGCTGGCAATGACATCAACAGGGAAAAGCTTTCCCCTTGGCCGGCTAATGATAACCAAGGGAGTAAATGACCTGGTGGCCGACAATAAGGAGTTTGCTCTGTTTGTTCTAAACAGCTTGCAACGCCATGCCAAGGGAGACTGGGGGGATTTATCCGAGGAAGATAAAAAGGAGAACGAGTATTCCCTTAACCGACAGCTCCGTCTCCTCTCGGCCTATGAGAGACCCCCGTTGCCCAAAATCTGGATAATCACCGAAGCGGACAGGTCTTTAACGACAGTCCTATTCCCGGAGGAGTATTAGCGATGAGTAGACAGCCATTATACCCTCATGTGCCCAAGGGTAGAAAGCCCTCGCCGCGTGTCCCCGGTTATCCCCCGGATATCAGGTTGAGATTCCTTCCCGACAGCCCCGAGTTTCTTATTCAAACCGTCAACAACACCGGCTTACGTGCCAGGCTGGAGAGCGTCTTCCATGCAGCCATCGCCAGAGCAAAGGGGGCGAAGTCATGGTAATGACCGCGGCACCGCCCAGAGTCCTCACCATGGAGGAATACGAGGGTTTCTGGAAGCCCCAGGGCTGGCAGCTCATCACCATAGGACCCACCTCTACTTGGCGGCAGGACTGGGGTGAATGGGAGGCAATAAGGGACATCGTCCAGAACGCCCTCGATGAAAGCGAGTCATACCGCTGGGGCTATGATGATAAGGGGTTGTGGATTACTGATACTGGTAGAGGTGTATCCATCGCCGACTTCCTGCTGGGTCCGCCCAAGATAAAGCCTGACTACGCCCGGGGCAAATTCGGCGAGGGTATGAAGATTGCCGCTCTAGCCCTGCTCAGGAAGGGCTACTCGGTAAAAGTGGAGACGGTGGGGAGGGAGATCTGGGTTATCTTCCTGGAGCAGAAGGTAAACGGTAGGGCCGAGACCCTGGCCGCTCTCTGGCGCTCCAATGGAAGTTCCAGGGGGACAAAGTTTCACATCATCGGTTATTCCGGGCCTGCCTTCGAGCGCTACTTCGCCGTTAACCTGCCCCGAAGTCTTATCCTGGCCGAAGTGCCCAGCCCGCTTGCCGAGCCGGTAAGGCGCTACAATCAGCTCATCAGCGCGGTGAACATGGCGTCCAGCCCCACCGGCGGAATGATATATGCCCGCGATATCTACATGAAGGAGATCGAGAGCCCATTTTCGTACAACCTTTGGGGGTTCGACATGGCCCCCGACCGCCATGCCCCGAAGAAGGAAGAGGACATGTGGGTGGACATGGGCAGGCTGTGGTGCGGCGTCAGTAATATGTCCCTGATGGAACGGTTCCTGGAGATGGTGCTGGATCCTCCCCGGGTAATGTCGGATGAGACTCGCAAGATCAGCATGGATACCTATTCCATGGGCAGCGACCCGGTAACCGATAAGCGCTATATCGATTTGGTTCAGGAAAGCGCTCCGGCCTGGCAAAAAGCGTGGCTCAAAGTCGTCGGCGGAAATGCCGTTATCAGAACCACGGACCGCTGGGACGGAATGGTCAAGCATCTGGGGTACATGCCGGTCAGCCTCCAGTGGGGAGTAAGGGACGCCTTCTCCATGGTGATCACCAGCGACGGCGCCTTGATTCAGGAGTCCCAGGAAAGGTTGAGGGAAACCAAGGCCCTGCCCGACGACACGCTGACGGCAAGGGCTAGAACGCATCTGGAGCTGGCCAGGGCAATAGCTACCTGGTTCGGAGTCAACAAGGTTTACGCCTCGATTATTCCGCCGGCCTCTGACCGGGTGCGCACTGCCGGCCTCTATGACCACGCCCTAGAGGAAATCGTGCTCCACCTGGAAACCCTGGAGAGCGCCAAGCGAACCGTTGACGCGGTAATTCACGAGCTCGGCCACCACAGGGCGTACAAGACCACGGGTGACATCAAGCTTGCCGAGGACTTACAGCCCGCTCACAGCGAGGCGATGACAGTGGTGGCGGCCAAGGTTGTGGAAATGGTGTCCGATAGACGATTAGACAATTATCTCAAGGATGCGGTGTGGTAAACCAAACAAGGAGGTAAGGAAAATGTCTAAAGAGCCGTTATATCCGCATGTGCCGAGAGGCAAGCAACCACTATTCCCCCATGTGCCTGGGGGCCGGGGCCCCTCTGAGTATATGAGTGCGACGGAGGACCTGGGGTGGTCGATCTGCGGCCAATGCGGTCAGAGATTCCATAGCGATAAGGAACATATTGAGCACTTGAGATTGTATCACCCCACCGCCTATAACTCCGTACTGAGAGGTGGTGACAAACAGACTTTGCAGTTGGAGAAGCTTGAAAATAGAGGCGGTTATAAGGTGATTCAGGTGCATGATGATGGCGATGTTACCGTTGAAAGCGGTGGCACAAGCTTTGTCGTGACTACCGGGGGAGACGTGTTTTCTTATTATTCCGGGGAGGAGGCCCTTAAAAAGACTACCGAATATGTCGCCGGCGATACGGTTTTCAAGAAATCGGGCAATGGCGACTTGCCCCCCAGTAAAATGTCGCCTATGACCGTTGAAGATGGCGAGCCGGTATCCCCAGAGTACCGCCACCTGGCTAGCTTGGTAAGAGAACCTTTACCCAAAGAAGCAGAGTAGGAGGAGAGAAAATGCCTAGAGAGCCGTTATATCCGCATACGCCGAAAAGCCGACAGCCGCAATTCCCCCATGGGACGCCGGCCAAAGAAGAGAAGGGTAGGCTCCTACCCCTGGTCATCATCGAGGGCGGCGAGCCGGTATCGCCGCAGTACCGCGACCTCACCGGTCTTGTCAGCGAGCCTATCCCTGACTACAGCCTGTTGACGATGCCGGCGGTGGTACCGGAGGTAACAGAGCGTAAGGTCGACGCCGTTATGAAGCAGCTCAAGGCCGGTGTCGAGGGCATCCAGGAGAGCTATCAGTTCCGCCTGTTTCTCACTACCATGTCCAAGTTCCATGACTACAGCATCGGCAACCAGATTTTGATAATGATCCAGAAGCCCGCCGCCACCCACGTCGCCGGTTTCAACACCTGGAAGGAGCTGGGGCGGTGGGTGAAAGGGGGCGAGAAAGGGATCGCTATCCTGGCGCCGGTGCTGCCGCCGCGGCCGACCTGCCCTCGATGCGGCGCCAGGATGCCCAAGGGTGCCAAGTTCTGCCCGGAGTGTAGCGCTCCCGCTGAAGAAGTAGAGATAGAGGATACACCGCGTTTCTTCAAGGTGGTCTATATTTTTGATATCGCCCAGACCGAGGGTAAGCCCCTTCCGGAGTTTGAGGTGCCGGCCCTCACCGGCGATGTAAACGAGGAGCTTTTTATCAAACTCCTGGACCTGATGAAAGCCAAAAGCGTCCCGGTGAGCTTTGAGTCACGGCCTCACCTGGATCCGGCCTTAAAGGGGCAGTACTCCGCCGCATCCGGCATCTGGGTCCGGCCCGAGGAGCCGCGGGCCCAGCAGCTCAAGACCCTGACCCATGAGATAGCCCACTACTACTCCGAGGGGGTATTCCGGATTCCCCGCCAGGATGCCGAGACCATCGCCGAGAGCGCGGCCTTTGTTGTCGGGGCGCATTACGGCTTCGATACAGGGGTCAGATCCTTCCCCTACGTGGCCCTGTGGGCCAGGGACAAGAAGGTGCTGGAGAAAAACCTGGGCGACATACGCAAGGTGGCTACTACGATTATTGACCAGCTGGCTTGACAAAATCCGAATGATTGTGCAATAATACCAATTGAATCGGGGCAAGCGAATTAGCTTTGCCCCGATTTTTTTGTCGAGGTCGACGACAGCAATCCCTATAAACGGGAAATACTCTTAAAGGAGGTAGGAAAGTGGCTGTAAGTTTACTTCAAGCAGGCAACGCCATCCTCTACAACAGCGTGCCCTGGTCGCGGCGACTCGTTAGCCTCAAGACCCGCAGCTTCCCCAAGGGCTCGGTGCCAACCCACCTGCTGCCGCATCTCTTCAAGAAAGGCGGCGACCCGGCCACTTGCGCTCGAGAGACGGCGGACAAGTCCGGCGCGGCCAGAGTCACCGGAATGAACGCATGCATCAGCCGGCTGTTGAAGAGACGGTAGACCCCGGGCGTAAAGCAGAATCGAGGAGGGGAGGCAGGTATGCTTCCCCTTCTTCTATTGGAGGCGGGTATGCCGAGCGAATTGAAATTAATTCTCAGGGAAACCCCGACCGGCCGTAAGGCGACCCCCTGGCTAGATCCGCAGCGGGATAAGTTTACCCTGGTGGCCAGGGAGTGCAAGGAGGAATTCCGAGATAGCAAACTGAAGGGAGAGGCTAAAATCCGTGCGATGAATGCCTTTATGTCTCAGCGGCTAAAGTCTCAAACTTCGGATAGACCATGAAGGCAATATTCACCAGCAGAACCCGGGGGTGGTAGGAAAATATCGCCAGTTCGACTTTGCGCTCTGAATTGAGCTTGCTGGAGTCCATCATTACCCTGTCGAACCGCCATTGACCATCGCGAGTCTGCTTATAGTCCCAGCAGCGGAAAGTGAAGTCACTGCCACCCCTCTCCTTCCTGGCAAACACCGTGATCTCGTAGCGCTGGGTATTTTGATATACATCAGGGATAGCCACCTCGCCAGGGTTCCCATTCCACTCCCTATACTTGCTCAGGTCTACCCTGTCGTCCATAGCCTTGCCTCCTCTTATTGCTTGGTTACGCAGACATTGCATTTATGACAGCACCCGTTTTTGTCCAGGGGCTGCCCGCAGTTGGGACATCTCTTTACCGGTGGCGGCTTCACAGCATCCCCTTGGCTACCAGCTTGGCAGCCAGCTCCTTCTTATCCCCGCCGGCACTCAACCCGGCTTCCACGCACATCGCCTTGAGTTCCTTTAAGCTGTGATTCCTGTCCAGGTCGACAAGCCTGGCCAGCAGATCATCGGAGAGTCCGCCCGCGAAGAGGTCTCCCACCCTGTTGTTGAGGCGCTCGGCCATTGTCAGCTCCTCTGCGCTGTTAACTCTGGCGCCGTGTCTGCGTGTCCGAGAATCCTGGTCGGGACCTAATTCCTCCAGCGCGCGCCTGAGCTCGGTCGCGTCTCCGCCGCCGGCCTCCGTAGACTCTATCCACTCAATCAATTGATTTCTGTTAAGCCTAACTACAGATGGCATTACAACTCACCCTATCTATTATACCCCAACAGCCTGCCCCTTGACAGCCTACCCCCCTTTAGTTTACAATATAAGCATAAGTTAAATAAAATGTCAAGGGGGCTGCAATGCCGCTGAAAACATACCTGACCCCGGATGAGATCCGGAGCATGATCGACAACGCGCCGACCCTGCGGGACAAGCTGATAATCTCGTTCCTGGCCGACACCGGCTGCCGCGTCTCGGAGCTGCTGCAGCTAAAAACGATACACATTGACTTCGACCAGCAGCTGGTGCTGATACCGCATCTCAAGGCTGGCCTCCGGAAGAAATGCCCGAGCTGCGGGAAATCCACTGGCCGGAGGCAGAACTTCTGCCCGAAGTGTGGAGCCGAAATAAGCCAAGTGGTTGCCGAGGGCAGCGAGGAGCGAACGCGCTTGGTCAACGTGGGACAAAAGACACTCGAGCTCTGCCGGCAATACCTCGATAAGAGAAAAAACAATACGGACCGACTGATAAATCTGACCAGGCAGATGGTGTATCGCCTCTTGCGGGAGTGCTCAAGAAAAGTCGGGCTGGACGGCCAGGTCATCCTCAATCCCGAAACTGGCCGGATGCACTACGTTCATCCCCACACCCTGCGGGACAGCCTGGCGGTGGACTGGCTCACCCTGGACGACAGCGGGGACAGCCAGAAGATGCTGCAGGAACACCTGGGCCACAAGAGATATGAGACGACCGCCCGATACTTCAAGCTCACCCCCTCCCAAGTGGCCAGGACAGCGGACGAGGTAAGGAGGCATCGATTTGGAGATTGAACCAGTTAGAGGCGGTTTCAGGAAACCCCTGTCCACCAGGGAGTTCATACTGGATTACCTGGAGAAGAATGGCGAGGCATACATAGCCGAGATGCATCGTGCCTACAAAGGGGAGTTGCAGGCTATCGCCAGCGCCAATGCCGAAGTTCCACCCTATCGAGGGAGGGGAAGAAAGCCGACCGCCCCCAGGGCAAAGAGGTATGTTTACCCACGATACCACAACTTCCAGGGGCAGGTCTGGAAACTGGCACAGGAGGGGGTAATTCAGTTGGCCAGGACAGAGCCGACGATGGGGCAGCATGAGCAGTTCAAGGGCTTTTCCGAGCCACCACAGCGCCACTACTATAAAATTGTATAGGAGGCAATATGAAAGAGTTACCATGCGTTTCAAAGGAGTCTCTAAGACCGGTAATGGCGGAGGTAACCAGGCAACTAAAGTCCGCCCTGGGCGAAAGGATGACCAGGGAGCAGCAAGAGGCCGCCACCGTTTTTTACGGCACGCTATTCCAATTGATGATGGATATTTTCGGCTACCTGCCAGCCGAGGAGCAGAGCCGTATCCTGGTGAATTGCCAGATGTGGCTTGACGTGGGTCTGCTTATGGGGAAGTCTCCCCAAAAGCTGGTAGAAATACTGGAGGCAGCCAACGCCGAAGTCAATTCTATTCGTGTCCCAGATTGGGTGTCAGGGCAGCTTGACAGGGAAGCCGAAATCTAACCGCCACTATCGTCTGCACCGCCAGCAACGTTAGCCAGCAACGTTAGCCAGCAACGTTAACCACCACACCGCCACCATCACCACTGCAATGACCGCCATCTCATCATCACCAATCTATTATAAATATATTATA